>Ga0209475_10003065_pt1 | contig 15865 bp, 12 predicted proteins | sample tdDd471_FD_187128 | JGI IMG/M metagenome (GOLD analysis project Ga0209475, IMG submission 187128) | Marine sediment microbial communities from the Atlantic coast under amendment with organic carbon and nitrate - tdDd47.1 (SPAdes)... | ecosystem: Environmental > Aquatic > Marine > Coastal >... | reverse complement strand
CCCCCATCGCGTGCGCCGACGAAGGCTTGGCGGCTCGTCGAAGGGCGCGGCGCCCCCATCGCGTGCGCCGACGAAGGCTTGGCGGCTCGTCGAAGGGCGCGGCGCCCCCATCGCGTGCGCCGACGAAGGCTTGGCGGCTCGTCGAAGGGCGCGGCGCCCCCATCGCGTGCGCCGACGAACGCTTGGCGGCTCGTCGAAGGGCGCGCTGCCCCATCGCGTGCGCCGACGAAGGCATCGCGACTCGTCGGAGGGCGCGGTGCCGCCATCGCGAGCGCCGAACGCGAGTCGAAGGGCGCGGCAACCCGCACCGCCCCATCAGACGCGGGTAGACTGCGACCCATGAGCGGGGCGTACCTCGGTCAGCTCGTCGGCCGGCAGTTCGGCTCGTACCTCGGGCGACAGATCGCGCTGGGCGCGTGCCGCGAGGATCGCGACGACTCCCTCAAGCGCCGCGTGTTCACGCCGCGGCTGTCGTCGAGCCAGATCCCCGGCGCGGTCGACCTGCGGCCGTGGATGACGCCGGTCGAGGATCAGTCCTCGCTCGGCAGCTGCGCCGCCAACGCGCTCGTCGGCGGGGTCGAGTACCTCGTGCGGCGCGAGACCGGGCAGCACGTCGATCTGTCGCGGCTGTTCGTCTACTTCAACCAGCGGCTGTGGGACGACTGCGTGCGCGACGATCTCGGCGCGTCGATCGGCGACGGCGTCCGCGTGCTCAGCCGGATCGGCGTGCCGACCGAGCGGACCTGGCCGTACCACCGCGATCTGTTCGCGGTGCAGCCGCCCGAGCCCGTCTACCGCGAGGCCGCGGCGGTCCGGATCGCCGACTGGTGGGCGGTGCCGGTCGACGGCGACGCGTTCCGGGGCTGCCTCGCCGCGGGCTTCCCGATCTCGTTCGGCACCAAGGTCACCGAGAGCTTCGTGCGCACGCCGCGCACCGGCGAGTGCGGGATGCCGCGCGGCGCCGACGACGCGCGCCACGGGCGGCACGCGCTGCTCGCGGTCGGCTACGACGACCGGCGGCGCGTGTTCGTGGTCCGCAACAGCTGGGGCGCGGACTGGGGCGACCGCGGCTACGTCTACATGCCCTACGACTACGTGCTGAACCGCGCGTGGACGAGCGGCTGCTGGGCGCTGCGGCTGACCCGGCGCGAGGCGTTCGAGCCCGCGCGGCTCGAGGGCGCGCGGATCCCGAAGGCGCCGCCCGGCGGCGCGAGCGGCGGCGCGTCGGGCGCGGTCGGCGGGGTCGCGTCGATCGCGGCGCAGGTGGGGGTCGGCGCGTTCACCGGCAGCGGGCTGCTCGGCGGCCTCGCGGGCGGGCTGATCTCGGGGCTGACGCCCGGCGTGTCCAAGGCGCTGCGCGGCAAGGACCGCGGCGCGTTCCTCGACACCGATCGCGGCGACGCGATCCTGTCGGCGATGCGCGGCGGCGACCCGCCCGTGCACGGGCGCCTGCCCTGGGACGACGGCCTCGACGAGGAGGCGGTCGTCGGGTCGGTCGGGGAGGCGAGCCGGCGGCGCCGCGTGTCGGCCGGCGGCGCGGCGGTCGCGGCGGCGCCGATCGCGGCGGCGGAGCCCGAGCCCCGGCCGTCGCCGCCGAAGGCGCGCCCGGCGCCGCAGAAGCCCCCGGTACCCAAGAAAGCCACGCCGCCCGCGGAGCCCGAGCCGCTCGAGCGCTGGGACCTCGTCGAGGCCATGCCCGACGCGATCCGCGCCGCGTGGGAGGAGGCGGGCGCCATGGCGTCCGACCTCGGCTCGCCCGCGTCGCGCCCCGCCGACATGGTCGAGGGCTCGCACCGCGGCCGCGTCGTGCGCTTCGCGAGCGGGGCGATCTGCGCGTGGCGAGGCGCGCCGCCGATCGTGCTGCGGACGGCCGATCCCTGCGTCGCCAAGTGGGTCGCGCTCGGCGCCGGCCGCTCGGTGGTCGGCTGGCCGGTCGGCGAGGTCGCGGCCACCCCGGACGGTCGGGGTCGCATCCTCGCGTGCGTGCGGGGCTCGATCGTCCATCACCCGGACCACGGCGCCCATCCGATCCACGGGGCGCTGTTCGGGCAGTGGCGGGCGCTCGGTGGGCTGACCAGCGACCTGGGCTACCCCATCGCCGACCCGGAGGTGCCCGAGGACCCGAGCGCCCCGCAGCGGCTGCGGTTCGAGCGCGGCGTGCTCGCGTGGTCGCCGAGCCGCGGCGTCTATCGCGAGTGAGCGCGCGCCGTCAGCGCGACAGCATCCACAGGTACAGCCCGATGAGGAGCAGCGCGCCGACCGCGGCGCCGATCCCGACCCCGAGCAGCCAGCTCGGGGGCCCCGAGCGCTTCGCCGGCGCGGCGATCGGCTGCGGCCCGCTCGGCGGCGTCACCTTCAGCCCCGGGTTGCTGCCCGCCTGGATGGTCGACGCCTGCCACGACGGATCCTTGGACGGGCGCGGCTTCGGCTCCTTCTTCGGCGCGGGCTCCTCGGGCGGCTCGGGCTCCTCGGCCGGCAGCGGCTCGCTCGAGGCGGGCGCGTCCTTGGTCGCTCGGGTCGGCGCGTCGCGGAAGTTCTCGTCGATCTCCTTGGTGGAGAGCTTCACGAGGGGGATGTCCGTCTGGCTCGGCCGGATCTGCTCGAAGGCCCCGCGCAGCTCGTGGGCCATCTCGGTCGCGTCCGCGTAGCGATCCTCGGGCTTCTTCGCGAGCGCCTTGGCGACCACGTCGGCGATGGTGCCGCCGAGCTCCGGGCGGCTTTCGCTGAGGATCGGCGCCTCGACCAGCAGGATCCGCCCGCGCAGCGCCATCGGCGTGTCCGCGTGGAAGGGCAGCTCGCCCGTGAGCGAGCGGAACAGGCTGACGCCCACCGAGTAGATGTCCGAGCGGTGGTCGAGCTTCTCGCCGGTGATCCGCTCGGGCGACATGTACGCCGGCGTGCCCATGGCGATGCCGGTGGCGGTGAGGCGTTTGCTGCTCGCCTCCTCCATCAAATAAGCGAGCCCGAAGTCGAGGAGCTTCACCAACTCGCCGCCGTCGGCGAGCTTGGAGAGGAACACGTTGGACGGCTTCACGTCGCGGTGGAGCACGTTCTCGGCGTGGGCCGCCGACAGGGCGTCGAGCAGCTGCAGGTGGATGCGCACCGCCCGGTCGACCGGGAGCGGGCCCTCGCGCGCGAGCAGCTCGTCGAGCGTCTCGCCGGAGAGCACCTCCATCACGATGAACGCGCCCCCGTCGTCGGTGCGGCCCATGTCCGAGACGCGGACGATGTTGGGGTGGCCCAGCTTCGCGGTCGCGCGGGCCTCGCGCTCGAAGCGCTCGACCGCGTTGTCCGCCTGGTCCTCCTGCGGGTTGAGGAGCTTCACCGCGACGCGGTTGTGCAGGACGGTGTCGGTCGCGGCGTACACGACCCCCATCCCGCCCGATCCGAGCTGCTCCTCGAGCTCGTACCGGCCGATTCGTCGCGGCTCTTCTGACGGCGTGGCCTCGATGGGTCGAACTTTAGCAGTGAAGGTGAGAGGATGAACAGATGAGCGAGGACCACGCGTTGTGGGAGGCGATCGGGAACCTGCACCGGACCCGTCGCGAGCTGCTCGAGCAGCTCTCCGTCACCGACGCCGGGCAGTCTACGGCGTGCTCCTTTTGCCAGGGCGAGCCGCCCGACGTGCGGGTCGTGTCCGGGCCGGGCGTGGCGATCTGCGACCGCTGCGTCGAGCTGTGCCGCGAGGTCCTGACCCTCGATCAGAGCCGGTAGCGCACCAGGCAGTGCGCGGGGCGCGTCCACTTCGCCTCGACCCCGTCGCCCTCGGGCCCGAGCCGGGTGATGAGCCCCAGCTCCTCGGGGGTGTACGCGCGCCGGAACGACACCCACGCGTCGTGGGCCAGCCCAGGATCGCGATAGCGCAGCACCCCGAGCGCGCGGAGCAGGCTGGCGTGCATGACGCTGCGGCAGATGTCGATGAAGACCACGCCGCGGCCCGCGTGCCGCGCCGCCTCGCGGAACATCCGCGCCGTCATCGAGGGCGGGAAGTGGTGCAGGGACTGCGTGCAGACGATCAGGTCGTGCGCGCCCGGCGCGAGGTTCGACAGATCGAGGGCGTCCTGCACCGCGAACCGCACGTCGAGGCCCTCGCGCCGCGCCGTCGCCTCGCCGATCGCGAGGTACTCCGCGCGCAGATCCGTGGCCGTGACCTCGACCGCGAGCCCGCGCCGGGTCGCCATGCGGGCGACCTCGAGCGCGAAGCCGCCGTGCCCCGACGCGAGGTCGAGGATGCGGGTGGGGCGGTCGGCGGCGAGCAGCGGCTCCATCTCGCGCAGGAACGCGCGGTAGCCGCCGACGAGCGTGTTGAGCGCGTCGAGGTGCTCGATCAGGCGCACGCGCACCGCGGGATCGAGGTGCGGATCGTCGAGCAGCTCGGGCTCATCGCAGTCACCGAAGCGCGCGTGCATCTCGGCGAGCTGCTCCTCGAGCCGGTTGCGCGTCACGTCGTGGACCCACCGCCGCATGTCGGCCAGCGCCCGCTCGGCGAGCGCGCCGTACGCCTCGGCCGCGCCACGCTCGCCCGCGTCCATCGCGGCCGCGAGCTGCCGCGCGCGCGGCCGGTGCGCCTCGAGCGCCTCGCGCGCCGCCTGACGACGCGCCGCGCCGAGCAGCCCGTAGGTCGCCGACGGAATCCCCGCGCGGGTGAACCCCCGCGCCACCGTCCCGATCGCGCGGTCGAGCATCGCGTCCATCCCTCGTCCCTAGCAGGCTGCTGAAAGAAGGTCCCGAAGGGACCGTTTCAGCGCCTGCCCCGTGCCCCTGCCCGTGCCCTTGCCCGTGCCCGCCCGTGCGCCGTTACCGCTCCACGTTCCCGCGATCACTCGCGTTGTCGGGAAGCGAACGACGAGAACGGGTCGGGCACGGGCAGGGGCACGGGCATGCGCGCTTCGCGCGCGGCACGGGAGCAGGCTGCTTTTCAGCAGCCTGCTCGCACTCCGGAATCGATGGGGGGATCCGCCGGTTGCGCACACGATGACGACCACGCTTCGGTCGGCGGTGCTCGGCGATGACGTCGAGGCCGTCGCGATCGCGATCGCCGCGGACGAGAACCCCTCGGTCGGCGGCGTCGCTCGGCAGCTCGACGCCCTCGCGCTCTCGCTCGCCCCCGCCGTGCTCGCCGAGCGCGGGCCCCGCCGGCTCGCGCCGCTGGTGCGGGGGATCTACCGGCGGCTCGGGTTCACCACGCCCGAGACCTACGGCGACCCCGAGCTGTGCCTGATCGATCGGGTGCTCGAGCGGCGCGAGGGCACGCCGGTGGCGCTCTCCGTCGTGCTCATCGCGGTGGGGCGCCGACTCGGCGTTCCCCTGTGCGGGGTCGCCTTCCCGGGGCACTTCATGGTGCGGTTCGACGGGGCGAGCGCGCCCGTGTTCGTCGATCCCTCGAGCGGTCTGTTCCCGTTCCCCGCGCGATCGCTGATCGAGGTGGCCGCCGACGAGCTCGGCGTGGACGACGAGGACGCGGAGCGCTTCCTGCGCCCGGTCAGCGCGAGCACCTTCGCCGTCCGCCTGCTGCAGAACCTGCAGCGGGCCCACGAGGATCGCGGCGACCTCGGCCGGGCGATGCTGGTCGCCGACCGCCTCTTCGAGGTCACCGGGTCGCCGTCGGCGCGGGTCGACCGCGGCCTGCGCGCCGCGGCGCTCGGGGCGCCGCACGGAGCGCTCGACGACCTGACCGCCTACCTGGCCCATCACCGCGACCTGCGCGTGTCCGAGGCCGCCGCGAAGCTGACGCCGACCGCGCTCGATTTGAACTGAAGCTCGCGCGATCGGTGGGGCTGGCCTATACAGCGGGCGGCGGATGCTCGACAGGCTCGAACGGAAATTCGGTCGCTACGCGATCCCGAACCTGACGGTGTTCCTGGTCGGGGGCCAGGCCCTCGCGTTCCTGCTGATCCTCGCGCAGCCCGGCGCCTACCGGCTGATGGTCATGCACGCGGGCCGCGTGATGCAGGGCGAGGTCTGGCGCGTCGTCACGTTCCTCATCGTCCCCGAGACGATGAGCCCGATCTTCATCATCTTCGCGCTCTACCTGCTCTGGCTCTACGGGCGCTCGCTCGAGGCGTACTGGGGCTCGTTCAAGTTCAACGTCTTCATCTTCGTCGGCTGGGCCGCGTCGATCGCCGCGTCGTTCCTCGTTCCGTCGATGCCGGTGACGAACGCGATCTTCCTCTCCTCGATCCTCTTCGCGTTCGCCTACCTGAACCCGGACTTCGAGCTGCTCCTGTTCTTCATCCTGCCGGTGAAGATCAAGTGGATCGCGATGATCGGGGCGGCGTTCATGCTCTACAGCGCCTACGCGGGCGGCTGGCGGGTCGGCGTGATGGTGATCGCCGGCGTGCTGAACTTCCTGTTGTTCTTCGGCCGCGACATCTACGTCCGCCTGCGCGGCGGCGCGCGTCGAACGGCCAAGAAGCAGCAGGCGAAGATCGAGGCGAGCCGGCCGACGCACACCTGCGAGGTCTGCGGGATCACCGACCTCGAGGACCCCACGATGCAGTTCCGCTACTGCTCCAAGTGCGAGGGCAGTCACGCGTACTGCGCCGACCACCTCAAAGATCACGAGCACAGATAACCCGGGGGGCGGTGCCCCCCGCCGCGCTCGATGCTCGGTGCGCTGGCGCGCACCTCACATCGCGCGCGCCCCCCGCGCGGCGAGCGCTCGCTTCGCTCGCCGCGGACCGGCGCGGGCGTCGACCGCTCGCGCGGTCTCGCCGCGCCGGGTCGGCCGGGCTCGGCTGCGCCTCGCCACGGCCTCCGATCCCGTCTGCCGAGGCGTGGTCGGGCTCGCTGCGCTCGTCGACCCCGCGTCTCACGTCGACGGCCAACTGTTGGCTGCAGATCCCAAGCTCGCAGGTCGCGGACCCTCGTTCGCGTGATTGCTACGATCGTGTCGTGATGCGAAGCCCACGATCGCTGTGGCTCGTCGCAGCGCTGCTGGTCGCGGCGCCGAGCGTCGGGCAAGCGCAGGACACCGAGGCGCCGCCCATGCGCGCGCCATGGCTGCAGGAGCCCGAGACCCAGCCGTTCTGGAGCCTCTTCGCGCTGGGCGGGTCGATCTTCCTCACCGCGTACATGGCCGCGTCACCGACGGTGTTCGTCCTGGAGTCCGAGGGCCCGTGCGACTCCTCGGATCCCCACAGCATTCGCTGCGACTACCGCCCGTACGCGTTCGTCCCGTTCGTCCACTTCATGGGCACGGGTCACCTCGGCGGCTACATCGTCGGCATCGTCGCGACGGCGGCCGAGGGCGTCGGCGTGATCCTCGCGATCATCGGGCTGGCCGTTCAGCGTCCGGTTCGCCGTGGGGACGCCGCGGTCGAGCTCGATCTCGCGCCGCCCGGCGCCGATGTCGGCCTCGGCGTCCGGGCGCGGTTCTGACGTCAGGCCGGCGCCTAGGAGCATGATTCACTACCCACTGTCGCGCCCTGCCGGGCGGGACGGCGCCGCCAGCACTCTCGTCTTCGCTCGACAATCCTCCGGGATTGCCTCGCTCCGCCGAGAGCGCTGACGGCACCGTCGCGCTCCGACATCATCACGACGGGGTAGCGAATCATGCTCCTAGCGGCGCTTGGCGACTCGGCGGACGATCTCGATCGGGGTGAAGCCTCGCTCGAGCAGGGCGCCGAGGGCGGCGTCGGCGTCTTCGTCGCCTGCCGCGACCTGGTCGATCAGGGCGTCGCTGCTCGTGAGCGCGGACTTGGCGTGGTGCCTCGCGGGCGGGGCGTCGGGGTGGCGCGGCGCGAGGTCGAAGCGGCGCAACAGCTCGTCGATCGCGCGCTGCAGTCCGCGGCCGATCGGGGTGCGCGCGAGGAGCGCGTCGAGCGCGGCGATCACGTCGGCGTGCATCGCGACGCGGCCCTCGGGGCCGACGACGCGGACGGGGATCCGGACGTCGCCGAGCCAGCGCGCGGGGCCCGAGAGCAGGTGGCTCGTCTCGAGGAACGCGCGCCGCGCGGTGAACGCCGCCTCGCCGCGCCAGATCCCGAGCGTCGACCGCGTCAGCTCGGCGCTCACGCCCAGGCTCGGGGTGCTCGCCTCGACGTCGCGGATCGACAGCGCGCCATCCGCGAGCGCGACCGTCGCGGTCAGCGGGCGATCCCCCTCGCGCGCGGGCTGGCGCAGCCCGTAGCGCGAGAACCGCGACGCGAGCCGGCGCAGCGCCTCGTAGCGCGGCGCGTCGACGCGCACGTTCAGCCGGGCGCCCGGCGCGCGCTCGGCCCGCTGCCAGAACGACAGGTCCGCGTGCAGCGCGCCGCCGAGCTCGTCGCTCACCCCCTCGACGCCGTCGAGCTGCACGCCGGCGACGGTGACCCGCGCGAGCGACCCGCCGAAGCGACGCGACGTGACGGCGCGCGCCACCACCTCGCCGCCCGCGAGGTGCCCGCGCAGCGCGCGCAGGTCCACTCCGTCGGTCGACAGCGTCGCCTCGACCACGGCCTTCGCGAGCGGCGCGGTCAGCGGTCCGACGCGGACCGTCTGCGCGCCGCCCTGCAGCGACAGCTCGAGCCGGGGGTTGCGAAGCGCGCCGCTCAGGGTGGCCTCGACCGCGAAGGGGTCGCCGTCGATCGTCACCGGCCCGCTCCACGGCGCCAGATCGCCCGGGTGGAGCGTCCCCGAGACCGCCGAGCCGGCACCGAACGCGCCGGCCTCCGCGCCGACGATCGCGGTCAGCGCGCTGCGCTCGGAGCGCACGGACGCCTCGCCCCGCACCGCGTCGAGGTCGCCCGACAGGTCGAGGTCCACCGACAGCCCGCGCCACGCGTCCTCGTGGCCCGGGCCCAGCAAGCGATCCCGCAGCGGCTCGCCCGCCCCGCGCAGCCGGAGGTGATCGAGGGTCGCCGCGGCCGCGTCGCCCTCGCGCCGGAGGCTCCCCGCCGCCTCGAGCTCCCCGCCGAACAGCCGCCCGCGCAGCGCGTTCACCGCGAGGAGCCCGCGCCCGAGCGTCAGGTCGAGCGACGCGCGCTCGAGCGCGAGCAGCTCGCCCTCGCCGTCGCGCGCGCGCCAGCCGACCCGGCGCGCCGTCGCGGTGGCGTGCAGGCGGGCCTCGGCGCCGCTCCCCGTCAACGTGACGTGCAGGTCCGCGGCACCCTCGCCGGTCGGCAGCACCGGGCTGCCGCGGAACAGGCCGAGCTCGACCGCGTCGTCGAACGCCAACGTGGCGCGCGCCTCGGTGCCGTCGAACGAGCCGCCCGCGAACGACAGCGGCGTGAAGGACAGCCGCGAGCGCGGGGTCTCGACGTGGGCCTGCCCGGTCAGCGCGCCGTCCGCGAGCGTCAGGTCGGTCCACAGCTGCGCGCCGTCGGGCAGCGCGAAGCGCGCGTCGTCGTCGGTGCCCACCCACGCCTGGTCCACCGCGAGCGCGGCGGCGGCGAGCGCGTCGGTCGCGTCCACGCGCGACAGCTCGATCGCGGTGGCCCCGCTCCGCCGCCGCAGGTGAGCCGATCCGGGGCCCACCCGGGCCCGCGCCGACCCGCTCTGAAGGCCGAGCGCGCCGCCCTCGCGGACCACGCGTCCGAACGCGCGCACCCGCCGCGCGTGGACCGGGGCGGCGTCGCGCCGCAGCGACAGCGCGTCCGAGCGCAGGTCGAAGTCGACCTCGGGCGCCGAGCGCGAGCCGCCGATCCGCGCGTCGAGCGTGATCGGGTCCCCGCTGGCGCGGATCGCGCCGAGCGCCCACGCCGCGGGCTCGAGGGTCGCCGTCGCGTGGCCGTCGATCGTCCCGTACGGCGCGACCGCGACCTCGCCGCGCGCCTCGCCGCCGTCGTCGATCGTGACGTCCACGGTCCAGCGCCGCGCGCGGTCCGAGGACTCGACCCGGGCGCGGGCGGGCCGCGGCTCGACCAGCCAGGGCGACGCGAGGGACTCGGACGCGAGCGCCACGGTCCCGTCGAGCGCGTCGAGCGGCCCGCGCCCGCGGGCGTCCACCGTCAGCGGGGCGGAGCCCACCCGGTCGATGAGCCAGGCCCAGGACTCGGGCAGCAGCTCGTCGGGTGCGGCCTGGCCGGTGAGGGTCGCCTCCGCGATCTCGCTTCCGGTCGCGTCGACCACCAGGTGCAGCGCCGAGCGCTCGCTCCGCGCCTCGACGTCCGCCTCGAGGTGGCCTCGCTCGTCGAGCGTCAACGTCCCGGTGAGCGTGGCGTCGAGCGGCACCGGCAGCGGCAGGCGCAGCGGCGCGCCGCGCAGCACCGACAGGATGTCGAGCACGTGCCCGAGCCGCGCGCGGGTCGTCTTCACGTCGGCCGTCTTCAGCCCGCGGTCGCCCTCGCGGAGCCCGCCCGCCGCGTCGAGCTCGGTCTGCGACGCGCCCGACGTCAGCGACGCCTCGCGGATCGACCACCGGTCGCTGGTGACGGTGACCCGCGCGGTCCCGACCATCGGCACCGCGTCGCCGACGCCCTTGTCGTGCTTCCAGGTCGCGCCGCCGAGCCGGAGCTCTCCGTCGACCCAGGCGGTGCTCGCCGCGCCGCGCCCCTCGAGCTCGAGCGGCGCGCGGAACGTGGTCGCGCCGCCCTCGACGGTGCGGATCGCGCCTCGCAGGCTCCGCAGGCGGGCCGGGGCGAGCCCCGCGACGAAGTCCTCCGGCCGCGCGTCGAGGCGCGCCTCGTCGACGTCGATCCACAGCCGCGTCCCGATCGGGACGCGCGAGTCGCGCACCACGATCGACCCGTCCTCGATCGTCACCGCGCCGATGACGGCGTCCGGCCCGAGGCGCGACGCGAGCCACTCCCGGATCGCCGGGAGCGAGCGCTCCAGCATCGCCTTGGCGAAGCTGCTGAAGAATCGGCCCGCGTCGTCGTCGGCCACCGCCGCAGTCTACTCCGGCGGTGGCCCGCGCATCCCCGCGGCGGTCAGGGGGTCCAGTCGACCCGCTCGGCCTCGAAGTTCATGTAGAACCAGAAGCCGCTCTCGCCGGCGAAGGTGTCGCGGTCGTCGACGTCGAAGCCCGCGACCGTCTCGCAGGCCGAGCCCGGCGCGCGGTTGGCCGCGAGGTGCTCGTACATGGTGTCGCCGCCGACGAGCGGGAGCGTCGCGTCGAAGGTGATCGACTGCGCCTCGGTCTCGCTGAGGAAGCCGACGATCACGCCGTTGACGACCCGCGACGGCGTCGACCCGCCGACGTACGTCCCGGCCATCTGCGCCGCCGACAGGTTGATGAGCGCGGCGCCGAAGTCGACCGCGAAGGTCTGCTCGTCGGTGACGAAGCAGGGGCCGCTCGCCGTGTTGACGGTGCCGGAGTAGGACGGATTGAGGCGCGAGGCGTCGGGCGCGAGGCAGACCGCCGCCGCCGGCAGCATGTTGTTCGCGGTGGTCGCGACGGTGGACCCGGTCCCGATCTGGCAGCGGTCGGGCGTGCCGGGCATGCAGCTGCCGCCGAAGACGATCTCGGTCGGGTTGGTCCCGCGCGCGAGGTTCAGCGGCTGGAACAGCCCGAGCGCGTTGAGCGAGTAGTCGCGGATGGAGCTGGTGATCAGCGTGTTCACCGTCTCGGTGATGTCGTTGCAGCTGGGCCCCAGCTCCGCATAGAAGTGCGGGTCCACGAGCTCGAGCGACGTCACCCGGAACGCGGTGATCGGCACGCTCGGGATCGTGCAGCTCGCGTCGCACCCGTCGCCGCTCATCGTGTTGCCGTCGTCGCACTCCTCGCCGGTGTCCACGTACCCGTCGCCGCACCGGCTCTGCAGGCAGCGGCCGCCCAGACAGATGTCGCGCGTGCCGGGGCTCGTGTCCGCTTCGCACAGCGTGCCGTCGCCGACGGCGGTGCCGAGCACGCAGGTCCCGCCGCCGCAGCTGTGCCCGTTCGTGCACTCGTTGCCGTCGTCGCAGTCGCCGTCGACCGTGCACATCTCGAGCTGGCAGGTCGAGTCGCATCCGTCGCCGTCGTCGGTGTCGAAGTCGTCGCACTGCTCGGCCGGGGTCGCGCCCGTGTCGACGTAGCCGTCGCCACACGCGCTGGTGACGCAGGCGCCGCCCACGCAGATGTCGCGCCCCGCGCCGCTGCCGCACGCGTCGCCCTCGGCGATCGGCGTGCCGGACTCGCAGACCATGGTCGACCCGCACGTCTCGGTGCCGTTGCACGGGTTGCCGTCGTCGCAGTCGGCGTCGCCGGTGCACGTCTGGAGCCTGCACTCCGAGTCGCAACCGTCGCCGTCGGTCGTGTTCCCGTCGTCGCACTCCTCGCCCGGGTCCACCGCGCCGTCGCCGCAGGACTCGACGCTGGTGCAGTCGGCGCTGCAGCCGTCGTCGCCGGTCGTGTTCCCGTCGTCGCAGATCTCGCCCACGCCGAGGTCGGTGACGCCGTTGCCGCAGCTCTCGTCGCTGTCGCAGCCCGCGCTGCACCCGTCGCCGCTCATCGTGTTGCCGTCGTCGCAGGCCTCGTCGAGCTCGAGCACGCCGTTGCCGCACGTCTCGTCGCTGTCGCACGCGGCGCTGCAGCCGTCGCCACCCACCGTGTTGCCGTCGTCGCAGACCTCGCCGGTCTCGACCTCGTCGTTACCGCACTCCGGCGGCGGCCCCGCGTCGTCGACGATCACCTCGCCGGCGTCGACCCCCGCGTCGGTCGGATCCATCGTGTCGTCGCCGCAGCCGGTCAGGACCAGCGCGGCGAGCATCCCCCAAGCAAGCGCTCGCATGGCTTGCTGATAGCACTGTGCGGGCCGACTTTCAGCTGGACGCGTCCGGCGCGCCCCATCGGCGGCGCTCGACCGACGGAGCGGCACCGAGCTGCGCGAACGCCGCGTCGTCGCCTCGGCCGGCGCGATGCAACGTCGCGGCGAACGTCACCCGCGAGCAGCCGCGCTCGAACGGGTCGTGGACCTTCGACGAGACCACCGCGTCCATCCGCGCGGCCGCGGCCTCCCCCGCCGCGCGAGCTCGAGCAGCGCCCACGCGCGCTGCGCCATCTCGAGGTCACCAGCCGGATGTGCCGGGGGCTCCTTTGAACGGGCCCACGATCGCGTCGGTGATCCAGCCCGCGTAGAAGCCACCCTCCTGTGGGCGGACGCGCTCGCCGTCTACGAAGCACTCGACGCGCCCGGGGTAGAAGCCGACGTGGTCCGCCGCCGCCTCGAACCGCGCGTTCGGCGTCGGGTAGGCGAAGGCGGCCTGAGCGGCGCGCGCGCCGCCGGCGACGACGTCCCAGTACCGCGCGCGGCCCTTCCACTCGCAGTGGGTCGCGTGGCGGACCGGCTCGAGGTGCGCGAAGTCCACGTCGCCGGGCGGCAGGTAGTAGACGGGCGGGCTCGCGGTCTCGCACATCCGCAGCGCGCCGCGCGTCTCGGCGATCGTGGCGCCTTCGAAGCGCACGCGGACGAGCGCGCCCGTCGGCACCAGGGCGGGCGGTCGGGGATAGTCCCAGACCGACTCCTGACCCGGCCCGGGCGCGGGGACGTCGTCGGGGCGCAGGTGGGCCTGCGCCGCCCAGCGCTTCACGTGCCACGCGATGTCGTCGTCGCTCATGGGCCTGAGCGTGGGGCCCCGCTCGGCGGTCACAAGTGTCGACAAGCTTGCTGGCGGAGCGGGCGGCGGGTAACCCTCTGCGCGAAACAGGGGAGTGGCTTGGACGTTCTGAAACCCAGGAACCCGATCGCGGAGTTCTTCTGGTTGTCGGCGGCGCGCGCGACGACCGAGCGCCTGTCGGAGGCCGATCGCGGGCAGCTGCGCCGCGGCCTCGCGATCGGCCGGCAGCGGGCCGAGGCGGCCGAGGCGCTGTGGTCCAACGGCCACTCGGCCGAGGGCCTGCGCCTGGCCCGCGAGGCGTTCGAGGCGACGCTGTCGACGATCGAGCCCTACGGCGACGCCGTGCAGGGCAAGGCGGCCGCGGCGGCGCCCGCCGAGGCGAGCCCGGCGGACACGAAGACCGAGGCGCCCGGCGAGGCCGAGGCGCCCGCGAAGGTGAAGGTCGAGGAGGCCATCGCGGCGAAGGCCGAGGAGGCCGCCGAGGCGAAGGCCCAAGAGCCCGCGGAGGCGGACGCCGAGCCCTCGAGGTCGAGAGGGGCTTCGCCCCCCTCGAGCTCCCCCCGAACTTCGGAAAAGCCGCGAATCGCGCTTCGCGCGAACGACTTCGCGTCTTTTCCTCAGGAGGAGCCCGCAGACGCAACGCCCGAGGAGGCGACGGCCGAGGCGCCCGCGGAGGCAGGGCCCGAGGAGGCCGCCGAGGCGGAGCCCGAGGAGCCCGCCGCGGAGGCGGAGGCCGAGCCCGAGGCGAAGGCCGCGGAGGCGGAGCCCGCCGAGGCGAAGGCCGACGGAGACGCGGAGGCGGAGGCCGAGCCCGAGGCGGAGGCCGAGGGGGCGGAGCCCGCCGAGGCGGAGGCCGACGGAGGCGCGGAGGCCGCGGAGCCCGCCGCCGCGGAGCCCGCGGGCCCGAGCGCCGAGGATGACGACGCGACCGCGTCCGACGATCCCGCCGCGGCGACGGCCGCGCCCGAAGCGGCGATCGAGCCCGAGCCGACCGCCGGTCTGGAGCCCGAGGCCGAGCCGGAGACGAAGGCCGAGCCGACGCCCGCGGACGCGTCGCCGGCGCTGAGCAACCGCGTGCGCGAGGTCCTGAAGCTGCGCGGCATGAGCGCCTCGCGGATCGCCGACGTCGACGACGTGGCGCGCTCGCTGCGCGCGTCCGAGCTTCCGGAGTGGGACGAGGACGTGAAGCCGACCCACGGCGAGCTGTTCCAGCGGCTCGTCGCGGCCCAGCGCCGGATCGACTCGACCCTCAACCCGGGCGTGCTCGCCAAGCGCGAGATCCTGTGGGCGCGGGTCACCCGCGTCGGCGGGGCCGCCCTGCTCGTGATCGCCGCCGCGGTGGGCTCGTACCTCGCGCTGCGCACGCCGCCGGGCGTTCACGTCACCGCGTCGGCGCAGTGGTCGCCCGAGTACGGCGGCCCCGAGCTCGCGATGGACGGGGACCCCAACACCGAGTGGCAGACGCCGAACAACCAGAACGGCTGGCTGCAGATCACGATCGAGCCGCCGGCCGCGGTGCAGACGCTGCGGATCCTCAACGGCCACAACCGGCAGTACAACGACCGCGCGATGCGCTCGGCGACGATCGAGATCTACGACGACGGCGAGCTCGCCCGGACGATCGACCAACAGTGGCCGCGGCTCGCGCCCGACCCGGAGTGGAACGAGTACGAGGTCGGCCTGCAGGAGGTCGACAAGATCCGCGTCGAGGTCCACTCGTTCCACGCCAACGGCGCGGCGCTGGCCGAGATCGAGTGGCAGTAGCCGCGCGAGCGCAGCCGCTCAGACCTCGTCGATCGACACCGTCCGCCGGTAGTAGCCCACGTCGAGCCGGCGCGTCGGGATGGCGGGGTCGTCGATGACCAGGTCGATCGGGTGCGCCCCGACGACGCCGGGCCGCCACGGGTGCTGCCACACCGTCCAGGTCTGGTTCGTCGTCATCGGCGGGCACACGTCGACGTCGACCGGGGGCAGCCCCGACGCGACGAGCTGCAGCCGGTCGGTGAGCGCCTGACCGCCCCAGAGGATCCCGATCACCCGGTACAGCAGCTCCCCGTCCGCGGCGCGCCACTTCTCGACCCGCACCGGCATGGCGGCCTGGTGCATCGACGCGGGCTGGTAGTCGCGCGCCATCGCGGGGCGGCCCTCCTGATGCGTCCGGCCGGCGAACTCGAGCATCTGCGAGGTCGCCGGCGCGTCGTCGTCGACCAGGCGGATCGCGGTGACCCACTTGATGCACGTGCAGCCGTACCAGCCGGGCACGTAGAGACGCACCGGCGCGCCGTGATCGGCCGGCAGCGGGACGCCGTTCATCTCGGTCGCGAGGAACGCGCCCGCCTCGGCGAGCTGGTCGAAGGTGAAGATCCAGCTCGCGCCCGGGGTGGAGTGGCCGCCGGCCGACGGCACC
>Ga0209475_10003063_pt1 | contig 15880 bp, 13 predicted proteins | sample tdDd471_FD_187128 | JGI IMG/M metagenome (GOLD analysis project Ga0209475, IMG submission 187128) | Marine sediment microbial communities from the Atlantic coast under amendment with organic carbon and nitrate - tdDd47.1 (SPAdes)... | ecosystem: Environmental > Aquatic > Marine > Coastal >... | reverse complement strand
GCGACGCGCCGCTGTTGGACCCCGCCGCGCAGCGCCTGCGGCAGTTTCTCGGCGATCCAGTCGAGCCGCTGGCGCGGGCCGTCGAGCAGGGTGTCGCCACGTGGCAGAGCGCGAGAGAGATCGCCGAGGCGCTGCCGGCGTTGGCTGAGGCCCGTGGTCGCCGCGCGCGACAGCCGCGCGCCCATGGTTTCGCTCCAGGCCATCAGTTCCAGCCGCACCGGCACCGCAAGTTCGGCCGCTGCCGTGGGGGTGGGCGCGCGCTTGTCCGAAACGAAATCGATCAGCGTGGTGTCGGTCTCGTGCCCCACGGCGGAGATCAGCGGGATCTGCGAGGCGGCGGCGGCGCGCGCCACGATTTCCTCGTTGAAGCCCCAGAGATCCTCGACCGAGCCGCCGCCGCGGGCGACGATGATCAGGTCGGGGCGCGGCAGCGCGCCGCCGGGGCTGAGCCGGTTGAAGCCGTCGATGGCGCGGGCCACCTCGGGCGCGCAGTTGCTGCCCTGCACCGCCACCGGCCAGATCAGCACCTTGCGCGGGAACCGGTCGCGCAGCCGGTGCAGGATGTCGCGGATCACCGCGCCCGAGGGCGAGGTCACCACGCCGATGATTTCCGGAAGATAGGGCAGGGGGCGCTTGCGCGCGTCATCGAACAGCCCCTCGGCGGCGAGCTGTTTCTTGCGCTTTTCCAGCAACGCCATCAGCGCGCCCTGGCCGGCGATGGCCACCTCGTCGACGTTGAGATTGTATTTCGACTGCCCGCCAAAGGCGGTCATGCGGCCGGTGACGACCACCTCCAGCCCCTCTTCGGGTTCGACGCTGAGGCTGGCGACCTGCCCCTTCCAGGTGGTGCAGGCCAGCACGTTGCGATCATCCTTGACGTCGAAATAGAGATGACCCGACCGCGCCCGGAACACCCGGCCGACCTCGCCGCGCACGCGCACCCGGCCAAAGCTGCCCTCCAGCGTGCGCTTGATCTCGCCCGAGATTTCCGAGACGGTGTATTCGGGCATGTTCTGCCCCGGGGTCGGGTTGTCGATCAGGTCTGACATCTTGCGCCTTGCTCTTGCCCCGGCTTCTGCCGGCTTGTTCTGCGGCAGCACCCAGCTTAGAACGCCGCGCAGGCAAGGCCAAGCAGATCGGAGAACCAAGCCCCATGAACATCCTCATCCTCGGCGGCGGCGGGCGCGAACACAGCCTGGCATGGGCCGTGATGCAGAACCCGAAATGCGACAGGCTGATCGTGGCCCCCGGCAACGCAGGCATCGCCCAGATCGCCGACTGTGCGGCGCTGGAGATCGAGAACGGCGCGGCGGTGGTGGGCTTTGCCGAGGAGAACGCCATCGACTTCGTCATCGTCGGCCCCGAGGCACCGCTGGCCGCCGGCGTCGCCGACCGCTTGCGCGAGGCGGGAATCCTGGTGTTCGGTCCGAACCGGGCGGCGGCGCGGCTCGAGGCCTCCAAGAGCTTCACCAAGGAGATCTGCGACGCGGCGCAGGCGCCCACCGCCGCCTATGGTCATTTCACCGAGGCCGGGGCGGCCAAGGATTACGTGCGCGATCAGGGCGCGCCGATCGTGGTCAAGGCCGACGGGCTGGCCGCCGGCAAGGGGGTGATCGTGGCCGAGACGGTGGAGCAGGCGCTGGCGGCCATCGACGACATGTTCGGGGGCGAGTTCGGCGCGGCCGGCGCCGAGGTGGTGATCGAGGAATTCATGGAGGGCGAAGAGGCCAGCTTCTTCGTGCTCTGCGACGGTGAGACCGTGCTGCCCATCGGCACCGCGCAGGACCACAAGCGGGTGGGCGAGGGCGATACCGGCCCCAACACCGGCGGCATGGGCGCCTATTCCCCCGCCCCGGTGATGACAGATTCGGTCACGCAAAAGGCGCTGGACGAGATCGTGCGCCCGACCATGGCCGAGATGGCCCGGCGCGGCGCGCCCTATCAGGGGGTGCTCTACGTCGGGCTGATGATCAAGGACGGCCAGCCGAGGCTGGTGGAATACAACGTGCGCTTCGGCGATCCCGAATGCCAGGTGCTGATGCTGCGGCTGGGGGCGCAGGCGATGGACCTGATGCATGCTGCCGCCGAGGGCAGGCTGTCGGATATGCGGGTCAACTGGGCTGACGATCACGCGATGACCGTGGTGCTGGCCGCTGATGGCTATCCCGGGGCCTATGAGAAGGGATCGGAGATTCGCGGGCTGGACGGTCTGCCCGAGACCAGTTTCGAGATGTGCTTTCACGCCGGGACCCGAGCGCAGGACGGCAAGATCCTTGCCAATGGCGGCCGGGTGCTGAACGCCACTGCGCGCGGCGCGACGCTGGCCGAGGCGCGCGACCGTGCCTATGCCATGGCCGCGGCGATCGACTGGCCGCAGGGGTTCTATCGCCGCGACATCGGGTGGCGCGCGCTGGAAGACAGCTGAGCGCGATGTCGGCCTTTGCAGCGGGTCCGGTCCCGGTGTAACCTGACCACGATGGGGAGAGACGCATGACCGCCGTGACCGAAGAGGTGCTGGACCGCCTGTTCGCCAGCCGCGATCTGGCCGAACTGGCCTTTGCCCATGCGCCGGTGGGCCTGGTGGTGACCGAGAACCGGGTGATACGGGAGTGCAACGCCGCCTTTGCCACGATGTTCGGCTATTCCGTCGATGCGCTGCGCGACAGCACCTTTGCCATCCTCTATCCCAGCCAGGAGGAATTCGTGAACATCCGCAACCGCGGGGTGCGCGAGTTGCAGGAAAGCGGCGCGTACTGGGACGAGCGGGTGATGATGCGCAAGGACGGCGCGTTGTTCTGGTGCCGGGTGCGTGGCCATACCTTTACCCCCGATGCCCCGCTGGCCCGCGCGGTCTGGAGTTTCGCCGATCTCTCCGACACCCGCCCGTACCAGCCGCTGACCCGGCGCGAGCGCGAGGTGTTCTCGCTCTTGGGCGAGGGCAAGACCAGCAAGGAGATCGCCCGCGCGCTGGAGCTCAGCTATCGCACGGTCGAGGTGCACCGGGCGCGGTTGCTGAAAAAGTTCGGGGTCTCCAACACCGCCGGGTTGTTCCAGTCGCTCGGCGATATCGGCGGCGACCACGTGGTCAGCGGTTAACGGCAGGCCAGCGCCCTGGTCAGGCTCGCGGAGCCGGTATAGGGGCCGATGTCGCGCCGGGCGATGGCGCCGCCCCGCAGGGTGCTGGCGATGATGCGGAACCAGTTGGCATCGACGGTGATGACCTCGGGCAGGGCGCCGGGGCAGATGCGGATGCCGCCGGAAATCCCGGGCTCTCCGAACCGGTGGTTGGTCAGGTCCGGGGCATCGGCAACATGGGTCAACGCGCCGCCCTTGTAGCGCCAGATGCGCAGCGTCTTGGCCAGGTGCGGGCGGTCGATATAGGCGATTTCCACCGCCCCGTCGCCGTCCAGATCGGCGGCGCCCAGTTGCGCCAGCCAGCGGTTGCGCCGGCCGATATGGGGGGTGGTGGCCACCCGCCGCAGCTTGCCTTCGACATGCTTGTAGACGGCCAGCCGCGCGCCCCGGTCGCGCTGCGATTCCACGGTCAGGATTTCCGGCGCGCCGTCGCCATCGAGATCGACGAGCTTCGGTGCGACATCCTCGAACACCATATCTTCGGGCAGCGTTATCACCGCGCCGATCTCGCCGGTCTGGCAGGGCGGCTTCAGGCGGAACTTGACCGACAGCGCCGCCCATTCCCAGGGGTCGCCGAGCGCGCCGTGCGGGTATCGGTCGGTGGGGGTGACATAGCGTGCGTCCCGGATCGCCCCGATACAATCGGCGGGCGCGGGGCCGGCCAGGACCGGCGGCGCCAGGCACAGCGCCAGGATCAGCGCCGCACCAAGCCGCATCAGATCTGCTTTTCGGGCATCTGCACGATCAGCCCGTCGAGCTCTTCGGTCACCTTGATCTGGCAGGTCAGGCGCGAGCGGGCCGGATCGGGCTCATAGGCGAAATCCAGCATGTCCTCTTCCATGTCTTCCTTGGCCGGGATTTTTTCCACCCAGGCCGGATCGATGTAGACATGGCAGGTCGAACAGGCGCAGGCGCCGCCGCAATCGGCCTCGATGCCGGGGATGTTGTTGTCGCGGGCGCCCTCCATCACGGTCAGCCCTACGGGGACGTCGATGACATGTTCGGTTCCGTTGTGCTCGATATAGGTGATCTTTGGCATCTGCGTTGGGTCCTTTTCGATGGCCCCCGATTCATTAGACAAGCCGCAGGCACGTTTCCAGCCCGTTTTGCCCGGGGGGGAGGCGGCTCGACAAAACGTCACATGAGTTCTAGTTTTGTTCTCATGACATTGCCCGAATCGCGATCTTACGACCCATGGCCGCGCCCGCCTTCCTGCCTGCCGGCGGCGCGGCTGGACGACCCGCCCGGGGGCGCGCGCGTGGCGGTGGCCGGGCTGGTGATCCTGCGGCAGCGGCCGGGCACCGCCAAGGGGGTGATCTTTCTCACGCTGGAGGACGAGACCGGCGTGGTCAACGTGATCGTCTGGCGCAAGGTGTACGAGGCATTCCGCCGCGCGGTGATCGCCGGGCGGCTGTTGCGGGTGACCGGCCGGATACAGCGCGGGCACGGGGTAACCCATGTGATCGCCGAGCGGGTCGAGGACATTTCACCCATGCTCGACCTATTGTTGTCGGAGGCGGGGTAGCGCCTGACGCGGGGAACTTTGCGGGGCGCGCGATCTGCGCTAGACTGCGCCCAACAACAGAAAACGCCTGCCGAGGCCCGAGCATGACCACGATCCGCATTTACCTCAGCGCGCTGGCGCTGGCCGGGCTTGCCGCCTGCGCCGGGCCAGTGGGCGACATCGGCGCGCTGGGCGAGCCGGAGGTCAGCCGCCAGATGCAGGAGGCCCCCCCAGGTGCGCCGCCCGGCACCTGCTGGGGCAAGCACGTCAGCCCGGCAGTGATCGAAACGGTGACCGAGCAGATCCTGATGCAACCGGCCGAGATTCATGCCGACGGCACGGTGACCCGGCCGGCGATCTACAAGACCGAGACGGTGCAGAGAATCGTCCGCGAACGGCGCGAGACCTGGTTCGAGACCCCCTGCGCCGGCGACCAGACGCCCGAGTTCCTGGCCAGCCTGCAGCGTGCACTGGCGGTGCGGGGCCTCTATCACGGGCCGGTGTCGGGCCAGATGGATGCGCGCACCCGCGCCGCTGTGCGCCGCTTTCAGAAACCGCAGGGGCTGGATTCTGGCATCCTGTCGCTGGCCGCAGCCCGCAAGCTCGGGCTGGCGGCGGTCGATCTGGACAAGGGCTGAGGCCACGCCCGGGGCGGGCAGGGGCGTAATCGGGGCGCCCTTGGGCGCGGGCCATGATCAGCCCAGGAAATCGCCCGGATCGAGCTGTGCGGCGGTCAGCCCGTCGATCTTTGCAATCGCGTTCCCATCGAGGGAAAGGACCAACCCGGACCGCATTTCGGTGATGTCGATGTCCTTGAACCTTATGTCGCCCGAGAGTTTCAGGAGGTCCAGGCCATCCTCGAAATCGAGGATTCGGTCCCTGCCTTTGCCCAGCACGAAGACATCCTCTCCGCCGCCCCCTTTCAAGCGGTCGCGCCCCGCACCGCCGTCGAGATAATCGTTTCCCTCCGCTCCGAAGATCCGGTCCGCTCCAACTCCCCCCAGAAGACGGTCATTCCCTTCCGCACCCAATAGCAGATCAGCACCGTTCCCGCCCAACAGGGTATCACGGCCCGCTCCGCCGATCAGGAGATCGTCACCCTTCTCGCCCATGAGGCGGTCTGCGCCGTCCATCCCCAGCAGATCGTCGTCGCCCTTGCCGCCGCGAAGGGTGTCGCGTCCCGCGCCGGCGACAAGACGGTCGTCGCCGTTCTCCCCCCACAGGCGGTCGCGCCCGTCGCGCCCTGTCAGTTCGTCGTCGCCGTTTCCACCAAAGAGCTTTCCGCCCTCCAGCCCAGAGGACAGGCGGTCATTCCCACCGAGTCCCCGCAGCGTTCCTGACCAGGTTCCCAAGTCCATTTCGTCCCGCAGGGATGATCCCACCCGATCTATGCGGTGGGTCTCGTCAACCAGGTCGGGGGCGTAAATGGACCCCGTGCAAACCGCGACCACATAAACGCCTCCATACTCGGCGACGCCGAGGAATTCCTGCACAACCTGCGACAGCGTTCCGATGAGGTCATAGCTCCGGCCGAGTTCTTCGATTGCCGCTGCGGGCGTTCCGGCCTCGGGTGCAACGGCAAAGAATTTGAGGTTCTCCGGTTTCCAACTGGCAAAATTGAAAATCTCGTCGGCTGTCCGTCCATCCGACCATTCGGTAATTCGGGGCTGGCTGTAGACGGTTTCGGCAATCGGCTCGTCCGGATAATTGTGCACCAGATCCCATGCCATACGGTTCGCGACCGCCCAGAGGCGGGAGGAGTCAAAGAAATACGGCGGGGCTTCCTCATGCGGGTAGAAGGCCTCCACTACCGCGTCCATGAACGCCAGTTCAGTCTCTGACGCGCCATCGCCGACAAACGGCTTCTCCTCGTCGATCGCGACGTAGGGGCGCTGGATGAAAATCGGAGTCAGCACCGCTGGCCGGCCCCCCGGATCGCCGTGAAACCCCGCACCGATGACCTCGTCGGGGCTGGGCACCTCGGTTTGTCCCTCGTAGGTTTTCAACCCTTCAAAGACACCTTCCTGCAGGTAGTGAACATAGGCGCTGGCGATTTCACCTGAGGCGATGCGGGCGGCCACGTCCGGATTTTGCTCGAGGTAATATTCGGTGTCGAACGCGGGCACGCCGTCCGAGAAGTCGACCAGGTCGAACAGTGCGGTCAGCAGCGCATCCGCGTCATCCGCACCGGCAGCGTCCGCGCCCGACGCGGCCAGGGCGGTTGCCCCGATGGTCTTCAGCAGGTCGGCGGCGGACGAGGCGCCCGAGGGCACTTCTTCGAAACCGGTGAAGTCGTCGAAGGCCTCGCGGGCCGCTTCCTTTACCTCGCTGCTGGCAAAGGTGTTGTAGACGATCGACCCGCCCAGGGACGCGAGCGCGCCACCCAGCGGCGTCAGCACCGCCGAACCTCCGGCCAAAAGCCCGTAGGTGATGGAATAGGCAAACACGGCGTCCACGACCTGAGCGAAACCTTCGCGCACGGGATCCTCCGCAGAGGCGATCTCGACCGCGCGTGCACCGACATCAAGAACGAGCCCTATGGGGCCAAGGTACTTACCCAGGATCTTCTCGGCCTGTGCGATGTTCCTCAGGCCATCGAATGCCTTGAGTTCATTGACCAGACCGACCAGGGAAAGACCGATCCCGTCGAATATCTCGGTCAGAACATAGACCGGGTCCTCCGTGTAGGCGTCGGTCCTTCCCACCGATTTCAGCCGCACGACATAGGTGCCGTCATAATCGCCCGAGATCCGGTCCTCGCTCACCGCCACGTAATGCGAGCCGGGAGAGAACTTTTTGGTAAAGGTGCGGATCTCGTCCGGGTCGTAGGGGCTGTAGACCTCGAAGGTGAACCGCTTGGACGTGTCCGCGCCATTGGTGAACTCAAAGGAATAGGCTTCGACGGCATCGCCGGTATTCGTGTACATCGTTTTGCTGGACAGCACCGTACCGGGGGCGGCGGTATCCAGCCGTCCCCAGTCGGCTGTGGCGAGCACCTCTCCAAAGACCCGCATGTCGCTGGTAATCGCATCGTCCAGATCGGTCGTCATCTTGGGCGGGCGCCCCGTTTTCACCGGGTCGCTCACGGTGACGTCATTCACACCGGCCCCCGCCGGTTCGTCGCTTGAAACGATCACCTCGATCCGTTCGATCGACCGCTTGATGTTCTTGGAGTCGCGAAAGTCGAATTCGAAGAATTCGCGCACGCCGACCTCCGAGGAGGTTCGCGTGAAGACCTGGCCGAAGGGCGACGTCGCTTTCACCGTCACCCCCCCCTCGACATCTATGTAGCCGACGGAAAACCTGACGTAGCGGACCGCCTCGCTGAACTCCATGTAGGTGCTGCCATGAAAGGTTGCCGGATTTCCCGAAAGGATGACGTCGGTATCGCCGAACGCTCCGTCCAGCTTGGTATAGCCGTAGAACTGAACCGACAGCTCCGGATCGTCTAGGACATAGAGCGGGTCGCGGGTGTATTCCGGAAATTCAGTGGTTTCAAAGGTGATGGTCAAAGCCCGGCCCCCCTCCGCTGAAACGCGGACTACCAATTAAACACCACGATTGAACGCGAAACCGCGACAATCTGTCAAGTCAGCCGGATGCCCCGGCCTCGGCCGGGACCGGTGGTTTTGCGGGCGCGTGGGTTACCTCTTGAACAGAAGCGATTGCGCCTGCTTGTCGTCCGAGATGTTGCCGCGTTTCTCGGCGGCCAGCGCCCGGCCCGCCTGCACCGCCGGGCGGTTGCCCACCGTCTCGAGCCAGCGGGCAAAATGCGGCTTGTCGTCGATCTGCTGTTCCTGCCGCTTCCACAGGTGCGCCCAGGGCCAGATCGCCATATCGGCGATGGAATAGAAATCGCCGGCGACGAATTCGTTGTCCGCCAGCTGCCGGTCGAGCACGCCGTAGAGCCGGCCGACCTCGGCGCGGTAACGATCCTTGGCATAGGGCAGGTCCTGCGGCGGCTCCAACGCCGGGGCGTATTGCAGGAAATGATGCGCCTGACCGGCCATCGGGCCGACCCCGCCCATCTGCCACATCAGCCATTGGTCGACCGCGATGCGTTGCCGTTCGGTGCCGCCGCAGAACCGCCCGGTCTTGCGCGCGAGATATTGCAGGATGGCGCCGGATTCGAAGATCGAGACCGGCGCGCCGTCCGGCCCGTCGGGGTCGGTGATGGCGGGCATCCGGTTGTTGGGCGCGATCTTCAGGAACGCCGGGTCGAACTGGTCGCCGGCGGTGATGTCCACCAGGTGCAGGGCATAGGGCAGGCCCATCTCCTCCAGCGCGATGGAGATTTTCCAGCCGTTCGGCGTGGGCCAGAAATACAGGTCGATCGGTGCGCTCATCTTATCCTCCCTCGGTCAGGGGGCGATCATGAGGCTTTCTGCGCGAAGGGCAAGGGGAGGCCGCTCGCCTTCGCCGCCCGTCATGCCCGCCCGTCATGCCCGCCCCTCTCGCCCGCCTGTCTTGACGGATGCGTGCCTTGGGCGTATGCCGGGCCCATATTGAGAGATCGTGGCGATTTGTTACCGGATTGCGGGCCACGTTAAACACACCGCTAAAAGGTCAGGATGAAAGACCCCTTTCGCTTGGCCGCGATCGGGGTTTTTTTGTGCCCGCCTGGACGGGCCAGAGGATGGATAGATGAGCGACACCTGGAAATCACGTACCACCGCAGTTCACGCGGGCACCCGCCGCAGCCAGTACGGCGAAATGAGCGAGGCGATCTTTCTGACCCAGGGGTTCGCCTATGACAGCGCCGAGGCCGCCGAGGCCCGGTTCATCGAGGCCGGCGAGGACGAATACATCTATGCCCGCTACGGCAACCCGACCGTGCGCATGTTCGAGGACCGGATCGCCCGGATCGAAGGGGCCGAGGACGCCTTTGCCACAGCCTCAGGCATGGCAGCGGTCTCCGGTGCGCTCAGCGCGATCCTCAAGGCGGGCGATCACGTTGTCGCCGCGCGGGCGCTGTTCGGCTCCTGCCTCTACATCCTGGAGGAGGTGCTCGGCCGCTACGGCGTCGAGGTCAGTTTCGTCGACGGCACCGACCTAGACCAGTGGCGCGCGGCGATCCGTCCGGACACCAGCGCGGTGTTCTTCGAATCGGTCTCCAACCCGACGCTGGAGGTGATCGACATCGCCGCCGTCTCTGACCTGGCCCATGCGGTCGGCGCGGTGGTGGTGGTCGACAATGTCTTTGCCACCCCGGTGTTTTCCGATGCGGTGGCGCAGGGGGCCGATCTGGTGGTCTATTCCGCCACCAAGCATATCGACGGGCAGGGACGCACGCTGGGCGGCGTGATCCTGGGGACGCGCGAATTGATCCGAAAGCGGATCGAACCCTACATGAAACATACCGGCGGCGCGATGAGCCCGTTCACCGCATGGGTCATGCTCAAGGGGCTGGAAACGCTGGATCTGCGGGTGCGCGCGCAGGCCGCCAATGCTCAGGCGGTGGCGGAATCGGTCCAGCATCACCCGGCGCTGGCCCGCGTGCTGTTTCCCGGGCTGGCGGCGCATCCGCAATACGATCTCGCCCGCGCCCAGATGGGGGCGGGGGGCACGGTGCTCTCGCTCGACCTCAAGGGCGGGCAGCCGGCCGCCTTCGGGTTTCTCAACGCGCTGAAGATCGCGCAGATCTCCAACAATCTGGGCGATGCCAAGACCATCGTCACCCATCCGGCCACCACCACCCATCAGAGGCTCAGCGAAGAGCAGCGCGCGCGGCTCGGGATCACGCCTGGGCTGGTGCGGGTGTCGATGGGGATCGAGAACGTCGAGGACCTGCTGGGTGACATCACCGGCGCGCTCGATGCCGCGAACTGAGGGTCGGGTGTCGGGCCGGGGCGGGAAAAACATGTGATCTGCCGGCAGCTTTGGCGCGTAATGGGATTAGGAATGGAAATTTTCAGTCCCCGCGCCTAGGTTTAGCGGGCAGATGCAAAGGGATCGGCAATGAATATTCAGTTTCCCTCGTTGGGTAGTGTTCCGGACGAAAAGGACGCCTCAGCGGCGCTCGACGTGTTGCGGGCCTGGGCCGAGAGCGCCGATCCCTCCGAAATCGCGCGGCTCGACCCGGCGATCGCGCGGTTGCTGCCGAACCAGCCGATTGGAAACTATCCCGAGCTGTCGCGGCATTACCCGCAGGATTTCACGGCCGATGAGGCCTACAAGGCCACACTGCCCGATCTGCAGAACGGGCCGGCCAGCCTGATCCGCGGCGCCAAACAGCAGATTCAGCATGTGGGGATATCGAATTTCCGCCTGCCGCTGCGGTTTCACACCCGCGACAACGGCGATCTGACGCTGGAAACCAGCGTGACCGGCTCTGTCAGCCTCGAGGCGGACAAGAAGGGCATCAACATGAGCCGCATCATGCGTTCGTTCTATGCCCATGCCGAGCGGACCTTCAGCTTCGAAGTGATCGAGGCGGCTCTGGACGATTACAAGACCGATCTGGAGAGCTTCGACGCGCGTATCCAGATGCGCTTTTCTTTCCCGATGAAGGTGGACAGCCTGCGTTCGGGGCTGGCGGGCTACCAGTATTACGACATCGCGCTGGAACTGGTGGAAACCGCCGGGGTGCGCAAGAAGATCATGCACCTCGACTATGTCTATTCCTCGACCTGCCCCTGTTCGCTGGAACTCAGCGAACATGCCCGGTCGCAGCGCGAACAACTGGCCACGCCGCATTCGCAGCGCTCGGTCGCGCGGGTCTCGGTGGTGCTGGACACCGACGCGCCCTGCCTGTGGTTCGAGGATCTGATCGAGGCCTGCCGCCGCGCGGTTCCGACCGAGACCCAGGTGATGGTCAAGCGCGAGGACGAACAGGCATTCGCGGAGCTGAACGCCGCCAACCCGATCTTTGTCGAGGACGCGGTGCGGCTCTTTTGCGCCGAGTTGCAGGCCGACCAGCGCATCGGCGATTTCCGCGTCATCGCCAGCCATCAGGAAAGCCTGCACAGCCACGATGCCGTCAGCCTGCTGGTCGAGGGCGAGACCTTTGCCGCCGAAAGCCTCGATCCGCGTCTCTTTGCCTCGCTGATCCATGCGGGCTGAGGTCGGTTCGATACCCCGAACCGGGGCGGGCGGGTTGTGATTCCGCAATGCGGCAAAAAATGCTGCATTTGCACAATAGCGACGCTATACTCGGGCTGAATGGCGCGCCTTCCGGCGCGCGACCCGAGGCTCAAGAGCGGAGCGACAGTACCATGATCCCGACTTTCCAGCCCCTTCGTGCCCAGGCTGCCATGCTGCGGATGGCCGGTTATGCCGCCAACCAGCAGATCGCGATGATGCAGACCTTTGGCCGGTTTCTCTCCGGCATGCCCGAGCTGCAGGCGCGCACGTTGACCCTGGCCTGGCCCGTTGGCGGGACAGCGGCCAAACCGGCGGAAAAGACCACCGCCAAACCGGCGGCGAAAACGACCGCCAAACCGGCGGCGAAAACGACCGCCGAACCGGCGGCGAAACCGCGCAAGACCCGAATGCCAGCGGTGCGGAAGCCGGAACCGGCAAAGACCGAAGCCACGCCCGTCGCGGCGACCGCCGCCCTGGCCAAGACACCGGATCAGGCACCGGCCAAGGCCGAGGCCCCGGTCTTGGCGCCGGGCAAACCCAAGGCCCCGGCGAATCCCCGCGCCGCCCGGCCCGCAGCGGCGAAACCGGCGGCGACGCCCGCCGCCAAACCCACCGCCAGACCCGCCCCGCGCAAGCGCACCCGGGCCCCGTCGAAACCGCCGGTGATGCCGGGCGACGGCGAATGAGGCCGGGGACCGCCCCCGCGCCATCCCGTCGCGCTTGACAGCCGGCGCAGGGCGCGCCAACGCTGCCGCTCATGTTTGACCTGCGCCCCGTCGGATATGTGATCGGTCTGCTCGTCGCCATCCTGGGCGCGACCATGATCCTGCCTTTGATCGCCGACCTGATCGAGGGGCGCGGTGAATGGCCAGTGTTCCTGGAAAGCGGGCTGGTCTCGGTGCTGGCCGGGGTGATGATCGCGCTGAGTTGTTCCAACGGTCGGCGCGAGGGGCTGACGATCCAGCAGACCTTTCTTCTGACCACCGGCGTCTGGGCGGTGCTGCCGCTGTTCGGTGCGATCCCCTTCATGCTGGGCGAGACCGAACTGCGCTTTGTCGATGCCTATTTCGAGGCGATGTCGGGGGTGACCACCACCGGCTCGACCGTGGTGACCGGGCTGGATGATCTGCCGCGCGGAATCCTGTTGTGGCGCGGCATCCTGCAATGGCTGGGCGGTATCGGCATCATCGTGGTGGCGATGGTCTTCCTGCCCGAGCTGCGGGTGGGCGGGATGCAGATCTTTCGCTCCGAGGCCTTCGAGACCATGGGCAAGATCCTGCCGCGCGCCACCGCGATCGCCGGTCAGATCTCGACCATCTACATCGGGCTGACCGTGGCCTGCATGTTCACTTATATGGCGCTGGGCATGTCGTTCTTCGATGCGCTGGTGCATGCGCTGACCACCTGTTCGACCGGCGGATTCGCCAATTACGATGCCTCCTTCGGCACCTTTTCCGGGCCGGCGGAATACGCCGCCTCGGTCTTCATGGTGCTCGCGGCGCTGCCCTTCGTGCGCTATGTCCAGATGATCAACGGCCATGCCAGCCCGTTGTTTCGCGACAGCCAGGTGCGGACCTTCCTGATCGTCATCGCGGTCCTGGTGCTGGTGACGACGCTGGTTCTGACCTCGATCTTTCCGCATCACTGGGAACAGGCGATGCGCGAGGCGCTGTTCAACATCACCTCGATCATTTCCGGGACCGGGTTTTCCAGCGTCGATTACATGACCTGGGGCAGCTTCCTGATCATGCTGTTCTTTTTCATCGGGCTGATCGGCGGCTGCGCCGGCTCGACCGCCTGCTCGGTCAAGATCTTCCGCTACCAGTTGCTGTTTTCCTCGATCGCGGTTCAGATCCGGCGCATCCGCAACCCGCATGGGGTCTTCACCCCGCGGTTCGAGGGCCGCCCGGTGGGCCCCGACGTGCTGAGCTCGGTGATCTCCTACTTCATGTTCTTCGTGGTGTCGCTGGGGCTGCTGTCCTGGGGGCTGGCGCTGACCGGGCTGGACATGATCACCGCGATCTCCGGCGCGGCGACGGCGTTGGCCAATATCGGCCCGGGCCTGGGCGATCAGATCGGGCCGGCGGGCAATTTTGCCGGGCTGAACGATCCCGCCAAGTGGATGCTGTCGATCGCCATGCTGGTGGGTCGGCTGGAACTGATGGTGGTCTATGCCATCCTGACGGTGCAGTTCTGGCGCGCCTGAGGCCGAGCCACCCCCGGCCATACCCCCGCAATGAAAAACCCCGGCGCGGGGCCGGGGTTTCCTGTGCGTTTCGCGGCGAAGGCGGGGCTTACAGCCCCAGCTTGGCCGCGACGATCTGGTTCACCGCCTTGGGGTTGGCCTTGCCGCCGGTTGCCTTCATCACCTGGCCGACGAACCAGCCGGCCAGTTTCGGGTTGGCCTTGGCCTTTTCGACCTGCGCCGGATTACCGGCGATCACCTCGTCGACCGCGGCCTCGATGGCGCCGGTGTCGGTGACCTGTTTCATGCCGCGCGCCTCGACGATCTGCGCCGGATCGCCGCCCTCGGAATAGACGATCTCAAAGAGGTCCTTGGCGATCTTGCCGTTGATGTCGCCCTTGGAGATCAGGTCGATGATCCCGCCCAGCTGCTCCGGGCCGACCGGGCTGGAGGTGATGTCGTGATCCTCCTTCTTCAGCCGGCCGAACAGCTCGTTGATGACCCAGTTGGCCGCCAGCTTGCCGTCGCGCCCCTGCGCCACCGCCTCGAAATAGGCGGCCGTCTCGACCTCGGCGGTCAGCACGGAGGCATCGTAATCGGTCAGGCCGAAATCGGCGATGTAGCGCGCCTTGCGGGCGTCCGGCAGTTCCGGCAGCGTGGCTTTGATCCCGTCGACCCAGGCCTGCTCGATCTCCAGCGGCAGCAGGTCGGGATCGGGGAAGTAGCGGTAATCATGCGCCTCTTCCTTGCTCCGCATCGAGCGTGTCTCGCCCTTGTCGGGGTCATAGAGGCGGGTTTCCTGGTCAATCGTGCCGCCGGCCTCGACGATGGCGATCTGGCGCCGGGCCTCGACCTCGATCGCCTGCTGGATGAACCGCATCGAGTTCATGTTCTTGATCTCGCAGCGGGTGCCCAGATGGCTGAAATCCTGTGTTTCCCAGTATTTCTCGTACTGGCCCGGGCGGCAGATGCTGACGTTGACGTCGGCGCGCAGGTTGCCGTTCTGCATGTTGCCGTCGCAGGTGCCGAGGTAGCGCAGGATCTGGCGCAGCTTGGCGATATAGGCGGCGGCCTCCTCCGGCCCGCGAATATCGGGGCGAGAGACGATTTCCATCAGCGCCACGCCGGTGCGGTTGAGATCGACAAAGGACATGTTCGGGTCCATGTCGTGAATCGACTTGCCGGCGTCTTGTTCCAGGTGGATGCGTTCGATCCGCACCATGCGGCCGATGCCCTCGCCCAGTTCGACCAGCACCTCGCCCTCGCCCACGATGGGGTGGTAAAGCTGGCTGATCTGATAACCCTGCGGCAGGTCGGGATAGAAATAGTTCTTGCGGTCAAAGGCGCTGACCAGGTTGATCCCGGCCTTGAGGCCCAGCCCGGTGCGTACCGCCTGCTCGACGCAGAACTCGTTGATCACCGGCAACATGCCGGGCATCGCCGCATCGACGAAGGAGACGTTGGAATTGGGCTCGGCCCCGAAGGTGGTCGAGGCGCCCGAGAACAGCTTGGCCCTGGAGCTGACCTGCGCATGCACCTCCATGCCGATCACCAGTTCCCAATCGTGCTTGGCCCCGGCGATCACCTTGGGCTTGGGGGGCTCGAATGTCAGGTCCAGCATGGGATGTCTCCGCGAATGTCCGGCCTGCGTTCTAGGCCAGAGCGGGCGGCTGGGCAAGGGGATCAGAGCGCACCGGTCACCGGCCCGTCGGGGGTGAAGGTGACGCGCAGCCCACGGTCCAGATCGTCGCGGAACTGTTCGGCGATGGCGCGCAGGGCGTCGGCCCGGCCATGCGAGGCGAACCGCCGGGGCGAGGTCACGCGCAGGCTGTTGTCGAACCCCTCTGCGGCATGGGCCCAGACCAGCGGGTGCAACTCAATCAGGTGATCGCGGATCAACCATCCGGCGCAGGCGGCGATGCGCGCGCGCGGGCTGTCCGGAGCGGCGTCTTCGCCCTCGCGGCGCAGGGTGA
>Ga0209475_10003058_pt1 | contig 15890 bp, 9 predicted proteins | sample tdDd471_FD_187128 | JGI IMG/M metagenome (GOLD analysis project Ga0209475, IMG submission 187128) | Marine sediment microbial communities from the Atlantic coast under amendment with organic carbon and nitrate - tdDd47.1 (SPAdes)... | ecosystem: Environmental > Aquatic > Marine > Coastal >... | reverse complement strand
AGATGCTTAACAAAGAAATCCCAACGTTTTCGAGTTAAATATTTATCGTAATAAACCTGACTATGGTCTTTGTTTGGTATAAGCAGTAATTCGAAATCTTTATTGGCTTTAATCAATTCTGCAGCCAGGCGCATGGATGCTGTAGGATTCACATTCTGATCCTGATCGCCATGTAATAATAATAAGTGACCTTGCAAGTTTTTGGCGTGTGTGTAGTTCGATTGTTCGTCATAATTACTTCCTGCTGGGTAGCCCATGTATAGCTCTGGCCACCACGCTTTGGCAGAGCGATGATCATGGTTTCCTGCTGTTGCAACACCCACTTTGTAAAATTCAGGGTAAGCTAATAATGCTCTGGCGGCATCATAACCACCTGCCGAATGACCAAATATTCCCACTCGTGTACTATCGATCCAATTGTATTTCTTAGCTAATGTTTTAACTGCAACCATCTTGTCAGGCCCCCCGATGTCTCCAAGATTCTTATAAGATACATCATGAAAGGCTTTAGAACGAAAAGCACTCCCCATTCCATCGATGTTAATTGCAATAAAACCTAATTGTACCAATGGCGTGTCATCATTAGATAAACCTCGATAAAAGGTTTTTGGTGCTCTTATGGTTTGTGGGCCACTGTATGTTCCTTCAATAACAGGGTACTTCTTATTGGGATCGAAATTGTTTGGTTTGAAAATAACGCCGTAAATATCGGTCTTTCCATCTCGACCTTTAACAACAAAAGGCTCCGGCTTTTGCCATCCCATGGCTAATATTTCGCTAATATCTCCTGTTTCTAGTTTAGAAATGATTCGTCCATCTTTTGAACGACGTAATTGGGCAATATTAGGCTCTTGGACTGTTGAATAATTATCGATAAAATATTCTCCATTTTCAGCAAAGAATAATGTGTGGTGTGCTTTTTCAGACGTTAGTAACTTTAGATCAGTACCATCTAAATTAATGATATAAAGTAATGGATAGTAGGGATCAATGCCTTGCTCTTTGCCACCGGCTGTAAAGTATATCTTCTGATATTTTTCATCAATATGTTTAATTTCACGAATAACATATTCACCTTTTGTAATCTGCTTTATAACTTCACCTGATGTTCTGTTGATACGGTAAATGTGATTCCAGCCATCGCGCTCTGAAAGCCACAAAAGTTCATTTGTTGAGTTAAGCACTCTTAGGTCGTAGGTATTCGGATCAACATAGGTTTCTGATTTTTCGCTAAATACTTTTCGAATCATTGCATCTTCTGCACTTAATTCATAGATATCAACGGATTGATAGCCTCTGTTAAAACTTGCCTGATAGGCTTTTTTACCATCTTTTGCCCATACAAAACCATAAGCCAAAAAGGTTGCCTTTGGGGTTATATCCAGTTTCGAATAGCTCTTTTTTTCGGTATCGATAATGATATACTCAACAGTTGGTACGATACTATCACCAGCAATAGGACGTTCGTATGCCAAAACTTCAGCACGTTGACCTTTTTCGGGTAATGCTCTGTATAGGTATAGGTTGCGGGCTTGTCTTCGGTCGTATTTACCGGCAATGATGTATTTGCCGTCAGGACTCCAGTTGATGTCAAGCTCTAAAGGGTGATCTTTTTCTAATTCAATATTTTTTGTAGAATACCATGATGGTGATACGCCATATCCATACTTACGCGTCCCATCTTTTGTGATTTGTACAGAATCACCATTCGCTTTAATCCAGATATTGTAATTGTGGACAAATGCTGTGTTCGATTTGTCTGGTGAGATAGAATGTAAATATGTATTTGCCTCTTTCTTGTGTTCAGATAGGTTATTATCTGCAATTAGATAACGGTACCAGTTTTCTTCTGCTTTAAAAATAAGGTCTCTACCTTTTGCCTTCAGTTCAAGAGATGAAATAGGCAGTTGATATGGCTTTATTTCTTTATCGAGTTTATTAGACAAGAGTGTTGCTAGTTTCTCCTGATTAAAAAGGGCCGATTTCTGACCATTTTTCGTTTGACACTTTATGTATTCGGTTCCTTTTTTTGAATTGATGGAATACCAGAATATTGGTGCATCTTTTACCCAAGTCGGCTTTACCCATGAGTGGTAATACTTTTTAGTAATATTGGATGAGATGAACTGTTCAGCTCGTTGGTAGTCAGTTGTGTCGATGCTTATCTGGCCTTTAGCCGAGACCAGAAAGCATACAACACTTAAAAGAAATATTATTTTCTTCATTTTGATTTACTTTTAGTTTGTTCAGTTTTTGTTTGCACTCCGCATGTATGTTGCACAGCGCTATTAATTGAGTGGCTGTAAGCCAACAATTAGTCGTAAATTAACGAAAATCTGCTATCAGGATTTTCTAGAAAATCCAACATTCGAATAAGCCCATGCCAAAACGGCCATACAGACTTATTAATGCAAGAGAAGAAAATGAAAAATGAAGGACGCGCAATTCTTCAGTTTTTGTAAACTGAAATGCAATTGGAGTATATGTGCGTTTTGTCGCAGCCATTCATTTTGTACTTAATGAATCGCAATGTAATAATTTCAAATTATTTCAACATTAAATCTGCAAAAAAAAGCGGGAGATTAATTAAATATATCTCTTATAGTATAAGTAATATCTATCAGAAGAAGAGTGTCCTATGTTGATTGTTTTTGAAAACAATAATAGCTGAAATTTAGGGACATGGTTTAATAAAAGGTATGAAAAAAGCCGGTTATAGAAACCAGCTCATCTCATATTACTTTTGGTAAGATTAAAATGTATACCGAACACTAAGTGATAATCCCATATTAAATGAGTTGTATACATCTGTTAGACCAAACATAGGCTGTGTGTCTAAACTAAGCATGATTGGTACTTCGCTGAAGTTGTACTCAGCTCCAATCTGTCCACCAATTCCAAGATAAGTGCCTGAATTGCGTGAGCCATCATAATCGCTTTTGTAACTCCATGATCCAATGGTGGCGGCAGGTCCGGCATACCAGTTAAAACCGCTTTCAATGTCCCATACCCACTGGTAAACACCTGTAAGGTTAAAGCCATTGCCGTTGTTGTTTGAATTGAATCCAAGATCAACTTCAACACGGTTGTAGTTTGAGAGACCATATTGGTAACTTACTTGAGAACCAAACGAGTTGCCTCCTCCAATACGCATCCCAATAGCATGTTCGTTAATTTGTACTTGGCTAAATGCTAACATACTTACAAAGCATAGCCCTAAGGTTAATAATTGTTTCTTCATTGTAGTTATAAGGATAATTTAAAAATGCTTAATTAAAGGACTGTTAAGCATTGTCTATTGGTAATTGAATATAGAATGTAGAACCTTGTCCTAATTCTGAATCAACCCAAATTTTGCCATTGTGTTCTTCAACAGCAATCTTACAAAAGCTTAATCCTAGTCCGTTAGAGTTGGTTAGTCCTGATTTCTTTTTATCCACTTGCTGATAAAGTTCAAAGATACGGTCTTTGTATTGAAGAGGTATACCTTGGCCTTCATCTTGGATGGACAAAACTAATGATTTTTCTTGTTTTACTTCAGAATACGCACACCTAAGATGAATTTTACCATCTATTGGACTGTATTTGATGGCATTAGTTAAAAGGTTAATAAAAACACGACGGAGTATCTCTTTATCAATGTTTATTTGGGTTGGGGTGATAAGGTTGATTATTTCGATATTATTATTTTTAAGTAAGTAACGCACATCATCTAATGCCTCGTTTATTAGCTGGCGTATGTCACTGACTTGATGAAAAAGCTTAAGTGAGTGTGTTTCATATCGGCGTACATCTAATATATTCTCCACTAAATAGAGCATCTGGCGACTAGAGCTATTGATGTGTTCGAGGTATTCTGCTTCGTTTAAAGATGATAAGCCAATAATGCCGTTTAATGGATTTTTTAAATCATGAACAATCATGCTAATCATACTTTCCTTAAATGCTTCAAGTTTTTCATTTTCAGAAAGTGTTTTCTTGAGTTCATCGTGTTGGGTTTGTAAGTAATCTTTTTGTAAGAGCAATGTAGTTGTTTTGTCGTCTACAATCTTCTCTAAGAGTTGTTTCGTGCGAATGTATCCTCTTACCTTAACCTTGTGCAGTATGATAATAAGAAGAAATATTAATGTAATTGTACCTGCATACAGCCAATAGCTTTGCCACCATGGTTTGGCTTTGTGTATCGTGATTGTTCTCCCTTCAGATAAATATGCTTCGTTGTTGAGTTTGTTAACCGGATATATTGTTAAAGTATAGATGCCAGAATTGAGGTTTAAAAAATCTATTTCATTATCCGAATAGATTAATTCACTCTTTTTATTTCCATTACTGATAGTGTAAGCAATTTTATTGTAACCGTAACTTTGATAGTTGATTACATTCGCGAGTATGCTAAATAAGTTAACCTTTGATGGAATATATAATTCATCAGTAAAATTAATTTGATGCTTAAGTTGAATTTCATCTATTGGAGCTCTGCCGGGTTTTATTTTTTGGTTGTATGCTTTAAAATCGCTTAAGAAAATTGATGGTTTACCACCTTGCAATTCATAATTTCCGGGCTGGATAATATTAAAACCGTTAGTTCCGCCAAATAGAAAACGGCCATCGCTAAGTTTAAGAAAAGCTCCGGGAATATATTCTCTGTTTTGTAAGTTAATACTGATAATACTTTTAATCGTTTGATTTGTTCTATCATATTTTAATAAACCGTTGGAAGAGCTAATCCATAATGCACCCTCATTATCCTCAATTATTCCATAATATTCCAAGTTTTGATTTGTATTTGCAATTACTACAAAATCATTTATCTCAGGTTTGAATTTGAATATGCCTTTGTTAGTTGTTATAAAAACACAAGAATCGGTTGTTGTGACTGTGCTGTAGCAAATTGTTGAAATAACGTTATCAAACAGCTTGCCTGAGCCAGTACTTGTATTTATCTGCATAACCCCTTTGCCAATACATCCTAGCCAAAGTGTATTACGATCAATTATATTGATATGCAGAAAGTCTCTTATCTCAAAATTACTCTCGAAATAGATTGTAATTATTTCAAAATCTTTGCCATTGAATTTATACAATCCTCCATCTATTGTGGCAATGTAAGCTAATGTATCATTAATCTCTTTTACATCTCTAATAAAATTACTTTGTAATTTAGAGTTCTCTTTATTGAAATTTTTAATCTTATTTGCCCTCAAATCCGTAATGAAAAGTCCATTGTTATAGGTGCCAATATAAATTTTATCCTTCTGTTTGTTGGTGTGTAAGACTGTTATAGGATGGTCTTTTAAAACTTTTTCAGTTTGTATATGTATTGCTTTGGGTTTAATAGCTTGTAAGTCAGGTTTTAATATTGTGATTCCGCTTTCCGTTCCTATCCAGATGTTGTTTTTATGATCTTCAGCAAAACCATTAACATTCTTGTTTGGTAGTAATCCTTGTTCTTCTCCTGTCTTATTAAAGTTATTAATGCCATCTTCGTTATAAACAGTTTTACTAAAGCCATTTTTGAAGTATCCAACCCATAATATACTATCTGAATCGAACATGAGGCTTTGTAACTGATTGCTTTTTAATGAATTGTTGTCGTGTGAAGAGTGTTTGATATTGTGCCATGTTTTAATGTCTGGATCAACAAGGAATAAGCCAGCTTCATCAGAGCTCAATAGTGTAAGTCCGTTAGGAAGGATTGTAATATCTGAGATATGTGAAGAATTGATTTGCTCTGCTAAAGAAGTAGGTTGTTGGATTATGTTATAGTTTTCATCTAAAATTATAACGCCATTAAATCCGGTGGCAATCCAGTATCTTCCGTTCTTATCTTTCTTAATGGTTGTTATACTACCAATTGGAGCATTAAGTTCACTAACTTTTGTATAAGTCCCAGTTTGCGTATTCAATTCTAATATTTCTCCTGAATTGGTAAAGACAGAAAATAGATGTTTGTATTTAGGAATTATTCCTCTAATGTCTGGAATTCCTTTGGTTAGGACTTCTTCAAATGAATAATGAGTAAATCGGCCATCACCATTGGTTTGATTTAAACCATAAATAGATCCAATCCATAATTCATTATCTTGAGTATGTAAGCAATTGATGTAATTATCCGAAATAGAATTTGTTACTGGAGATTCTATTGCTCTGAAATGCTTATATTTTCCATTTTTAATATCAACACAAAAAAGTCCATTACCCCACGTTCCTACCCATAGTTTGTCTTCATTTATTTCGCAAATTGAGGTTATGCTTGTTCTAACATCATGAATAGAGTCAGTAATAAAATGTTCAAGGGGTATAAAACTATTTCCTGTAAATAAATCAACCCCTCTTTCTGTACCAACCCATATTAATTGGCTTTTAGATTTATAAATAGTATTGACAGTACTATTAGAAAGGCCATCTTCAATATTATAGGATTCAAAGGATATATCCCTTGCTAATGCAGAAAACGTTGACACGTAAATGCAAAGTGCTATGTGTATCAGGCATTTTAGCATAAGTGTTTTCTAATTGAGGTAACTAAGTTCTTAATTAATGAAAATATTTATGTTTTAACTTTTAGTAACTGATTAGGCTTATTTATGGCATGAAAGTTGAAATATTCCTATCAGATTTTTTTTCATAGATTTGGGTTAGGTTAGTAAAAGGACACAGGCAACGGCTTGATGTCCTTTTATATTTTTATCGGGATACTAGCATTTTTTCTGCAATCGATTTAGCCACTTTTGCATCAAGCAATTCTTCAACTAAATATAATGCGAATTGCATAGCTGCACCAACACCGTTAGCAGTTACAATATTGGTATCTTTTACGACGGATTGATTTATAAGGTTTGCACCAATTAAGTGTTGCTCAAATCCAGGGTAGCAAATAGCACTTTTGTTTTTTAGCAATCCTAACTCTCCAAGTACTAGAGGAGCGGCGCAAATAGCACCAATTAATTTATTATTCTTTGAAAAATTAATTAGTAATTCTTTTAATTCTTGGTGAGCATTCAAATTGTTTGTGCCGGGCATACCACCGGGTAATATAATTGCATCAAATAAGTTAAAATCACTTTCCTTAAAAGTGGTATCTGTAACTATTGTAATGTTGTGGGCACCAGTTACAAGTTTAGAGTCCGTTATCGATATGGTGGTAACTTCAATATTAGCTCTACGCAACACATCAACGGGTGTAAGTGCTTCAATCTCCTCAAATCCAACTGCCAAAATAAGAGCTACTTTTTTCATGAAATTTTAATAGTAGGTACTTAATGTTTTATGGTACAAAATTAATGAAACACAACGAAGAAAGGAAGTAAATATTCACTTGAAATTAGATGGATTGTATGATATATGACACAGTTATAACCAGGTATTAAACTAAAAGCAGAAGATTTCACCTTATAAGTGTGCTTATCCTCTGCCTTTCTTGAATTGTATGTTGTAAATGTTGATGTTGGAAATCTAGTTCATCAGTATTTCTTTTTCCACTTTACTAAATTGGAAGTAGCTTATTAAGGCTTTAAGTTGCATAGCCTGAGAGCTCAATTCTTCGGCATTACTTGCCATCTCCTCACTGCTTGAGGCATTTAATTGTGTGGTTTGGTTGAGTTGTTGTACTGCAGAATTAATTTGATTAACAGCATCACGTTGTTCTTTTGTGGCTGCTGAAATTTCTTTCATTAAGCCATTAGAACTATTTATTGTTGGAAGAACATCTATAAGTTGTTCATTCGAACTAACTGATAAGAGGTTGCTTTCTTCAGCATGTCTTATAATGTCAGCAGCAGCTGATTGACTCCTTTCAGCTAACTTACGTACTTCACCAGCAACAACAGCAAATCCTCGACCTTGCTCGCCGGCTCTGGCAGCTTCAACAGCAGCGTTAAGGGCGAGTATATTTGTTTGCATGGCAATTTCTTCAATAATAGCTATTTTTTCAGTTATCAGTTTGTTGGCATGCATCGCTTTCTGCGACTTTTGTGCTGTTTTTTGAACATCTTCAAAAGCTACATTAGATTGTTTTTCACCATTGTCAGCATTTAAATTACTTTGTTCTATGTTAGCCACCATTTCTTCCATAGTGGTTGAAACTTCTTCAAGAGAAGCGGCTTGTTCACTTGTGCCTTGTGTAAGTTGTTGAGAGCTATTATTAAGATGCTCACTAGCTATTGCCAATTGTGCCGCCCCAGACTGTATTTCGCTAACTACTTGACGAAGTTTTTCATTCATGGTTTTCATAGCCTTCATTAGTCGACTAATCTCATCCTCTCCTTCGGTCTCAAAAGAGTGGTATAATTCCCCTTTAGCAAGGGCTTCGGCTAATAGCAAACCTCTTTTAACAGGTCTTGTAATACTTATGGAAGTGGCGAAACTTATCAATATTCCAATTCCTATAGATAGGAATATCATGGTGGTTATTAATAAGATTTGTGTCGTTATGATATCATTTTCGCTTTCCGCTACATGACGGGTTATTGCATTGCTTAAGCTTGAAACTAAAGCCCCCTCTTTTTGCATGGTTTTTAACTGTTCGCCTTGTTTTTTGTTATCAGCAACAAATTGTGCAAATGCATTTTGGTAATTCTGGTATTCATTGTTGATCAGTTCAATAGTCGTTTCAACTTTATCGCCGTACTGATCTTTACCTTTGTCAAATACTTTATATAGTTTTTTTATTCTTGAATTAACTTTGTCTACTGCTTTTTGATTAATATTACCGCTCTCGTCAATTGGTTCAGAAACAAACTCCCAAGCTGCTAGGCGAACTTGGCTATGTGCATAAAAGACTTCTTTCGATAATTTGTTAAGACTATTTAGTGTTCTGTCGTAGGTAATAGATGCTCCAACCTTACCACCAATTTTAGACCAGCTAGCCTTTGTTTTTTGTTTTTGTTTTTCGATATCAACATAGGTATTTAGTGCTTTTTGATATGCCGTAATACATAGGTTAAGCGAGTCGATCCTAATATCTTTGAATATGTCTAGTTGACTTATCGTATCAATTTCATGCAATGAGAGTTGAAGGTGTTCGGTGGCCTGATCTGCTTTTGCAAAATCAGTGAATTTCAAAAAATACATTACCTGTAATCTTGCGGCAAGTAATTGGTCGTTCGCATTTTTCAGATGATTAGATACTTCTACTATTTTTTGCGTTTTTGATATGCCTTGACGCCCAATCAGTCCTACGATAGCCACGCATATAACCATTAATGCAAAACCAACCGTTAGTCTTGAGCGAATGGATAGGTTTCTTAGTTTAATCTTTTTCATAAGGTTTATAATTCTTCGGTATTTAGATACTTTTATTCTTCAGTTACAAAAGTAATGTTAGTCTGTTAATGTTCATAAATGACCTTATTTAGTTAATATTCATTTAGTCAGCGGTATATGGAATTTTATAGTATTGAATAGCTCGCATTTCTCCATTAATTAGCTAAAATATTTGACGAAATAATTCAGCAGTTTATTACTTATTACTCTTTTGTTAATAGCATTTTTTCAATAACGTAATACATTATATGATATGGCGTTAGTTTATGCTTTTCTATAAAAGTCTGTTACGTTTTGAGTTGTAAGTGTTGTAATTAAGTTGAAGCAATTTATTGTGTGTGCTAGTTGGTGTTAGTGATGTTGCAAGAGGGCTTCCTTTGAATAGAAATTACCTATGTGTGCTATAAGTGTGTTTTTGAGAATATAGATTTTAACGATGCATATTGTTCTTAAATTTTGGATATTAAAAAAAAGATTTTACTTTAGCTGAAAATTATAGTGTAAAAAGTACACTAAGTAGGTTTTTGAAATATACTAATCCAAGTTAAATAATGAGAATAATATCGCCGTATATATCAGTTGATTGCGTTTTGTTTGGGTATGATGGTTCAGAGTTGTCTGTTCTAATTGTTGATAGGACACTTACCGATGATAAAACAGGAGAAGTATTGATCGATGATTGTACCTTGACGGGTAATCATGTTTTTAGTGATGAAACTATTGAGGATGCTGCATATCGTGTGTTGTTCGATTTAACAGGGCTTGATAATGTTTTTCTCGAACAGTTTAAATCATTTGCTCATCCTGATCGTTTAAAGAAATCCAACGATCAACTATGGCTCAAACGTACCGGAAGGAATCCTGATGATAGAATTATAACAATTGGTTTTTATTCTCTTGTGGCAACCGATAAGGTTAAATTGGTTTGGAAGGGGCGTAATGTTAAGTGGGTGCCTGTTTCTGAAGTAGGTGAACTGGCTTTTGATCATAACTCAATTCTTAGTGAGGCACTTAAGGCCTTGCGCGAGCAAGTTAAACGGGAGCCAATAAGTTTTGAGTTATTACCGGAAAAGTTCACGTTAACGCAACTTCAAAATGTGTACGAAGCAATTTGGGGGATCGAGTTAGATAAGCGAAACTTCCGTAAGAAAGTAGCTCGCATGAAATATCTTATTCAGTTAGATGAAAAACAAACAGGTGTAGCCCATAAACCTGCTCGCTTGTATGTATTTAGTCGCGAAGTGTATGAAAAGACCAAGAAAGAACTATTTGATTTCACTATATAAATCAGTTGTATGCAAACTCAAGAAAAGATCTCAATTAAAGAAAAAATCGGCTATGCCTTAGGTGATGGAGCAGCTAATATTGCCTGGCGTGGTGTAGCTACTTTCTTGCTTATTTTTTACACTGATGTATTTGGAATTGCTCCAGCTGTAGCCGGAGTCATACTACTTGTCGCTCGATTAAGTGATGGTATTAGTGATATTGCAATGGGTATTATTGGTGATCGTACCAAATCGAAGCATGGTAATTTCCGACCATGGGTTCTGTGGACTGCCATCCCTTTGGCAATTATTCTATCGTTGTTATTTACAACACCTAATTTAGGTAGTTCCGGGAAAATTATTTATGCCTACGCTACTTACATTTTGTTTACACTAATATATACAGCTAACAATATTCCTTATGGAGCTTTGATGGCTGTAATGACAGGCGATGATAAGCAACGTACTAGTATTGGTTCGTATCGCATGGTAGGTGCTTTTGCAGGAGGAATGCTTGTGCAAGGAGCTCTACTCTATTTGGTGGCTCACTTTGGAAATGTAGATCCTCAAATACAGCTATCTCCGCTAGAGAATGATAAATATGAGGTAAGCGTTTCATCTCCGTATGATGTGCCAAATGCTAATATTAAAACAGAGAATGGGATTGCCACTTTTATTTGGAAAGAAGGACATATCGATGATAAACCAACAAAAGGTAAGAGCTTTAAAATGGAAGCCGACCAACAATATGTGTTTGTCATTGAGGGAGAAGCGGGCTTGTCGAATGAGAGTATTTCTATAATCGATCAAAAGAAAGGCTATAGTCATTCTATTTATTTGCTATCTGTGTTTTTGGCTTTGTTTATGGTTATTACTTTTTTAAGCACGAAGGAGCGTATTAAGTCATCGGCCAAACAAAAAAATAATCTGTGGAAGGATTTAAAGAATTTATTGCGAAACAAACCATGGTTAGTTCTAGTAGCGGTTGGTTTATTGTTCAATGTTTATAACGCAACCAAACAAGGTATTGTAGTTATTTACTTCAAACACTATTTGCATAATGAGTTGTTAGCTGCCTCATATATGGTTGGATTAATGATTGTTTCTATTGCTGGAGCTATGGCAACAACGCCTCTTGCTCGCATGTGGGGGAAGCGAAATTTATTTATTTATGCTTTAATATTTTCAGGAGCTGTTAATGCCTTACTTGTATTTTGTGGACCACAAAACGCCGTTTCTATTTTCTCTTTGGGGATCATCTCTGAGTTTGCTGCCGGCATTTTCCCAACCTTATTTTTTCCGATGCTAGGCGATGCTGCTGATTATTCAGAGTGGAAGAATGGACGACGTGCAACAGGCTTAGTTTATTCGGCAGGCTCCTTTGCGACTAAGTTTGGAGGAGGGATAGCAGGTGCTATTATTGGTTTTGTGTTGGCAATGTTTCATTACAATGGGCAAGATGCTGTGGCTATACAAGGCGCTGTTCCTGGTATTATTATGCTGATGAGTTGGATTCCTGCTATTGTGGCTGTTATCGCTGCTGGGGTAATGATTTTGTATCCACTTACTCAAACGAAAATGACTCAGATTACCAAAGAATTAAATGATAAAAGAAATAACGAACTGGCTATAGAAGAGTAAGCTTAAAAGAAGTGAATTATGAAATACGGACATTTTGACGACGAGAGAAGAGAGTATGTAATTACTAATCCACAAACGCCTTGGCCATGGATTAACTACTTGGGGAATGAAGATTTTTTCTCATTGGTATCTAATACCGCTGGAGGATATAGTTTTTACAAAGATGCGAAGTTTAGAAGGTTAACACGCTACCGTTATAATAATGTACCAATGGATAATGGTGGTCGCTATTTCTACATTAAAGATGAAGATACCATTTGGTCGCCAGGTTGGAAGCCTTGTAAAACAGAGTTGGATAGCTATGAGTGTCGACATGGAATGAGCTACACTCAGATTACAGGTGCTAAAAATGGCATTGAAGCGGAGACATTGTTCTTTGTACCTTTAAAGACCTGGGCTGAGGTGCAAAAAGTGAAGTTGACCAATACCACTTCAGAGGTGAAGAAGATAAAGCTTTTCTCTTTTATGGAGTGGTGCTTGTGGAATGCTGAAGACGATCAGAACAATCTGCAACGTAACTTATCTACTGGTGAGATAGAAGTTAAAGGATCAACTATTTATCACAAAACTGAATATAAAGAGCGACGTAATCATTACGCCTTCTATCACGTGAATACAGATATCAATGGATATGACACAGATCGTGAATCTTTTGTTGGGTTATATAACGAGTTTTCTGCTCCACAAGCCGTTTTAAACGGACAGCCAACTAATTCTGAAGCTCATGGCTGGTCGCCAATTGCCTCGCACTATATTGAGGTGGAGTTGCAACCTGGTGAGTCAAAAGATTATATTTTTCTATTGGGCTATATCGAAAACCCTGATGAGGAAAAGTGGGAAAGCAAAGGCATCATTAATAAAACGCCTGCAGAAAATGTAATTGAGCGATTTGATACGGTTGAAAAAGTAGAGGATGCTTTAGCTGAATTACGCCAATATTGGGATAAGTTGCTAAGTGTTTATGTGCTGAATAGTAAAGATGACAAGCTTAACCGTATGGTTAATATCTGGAATCAATATCAATGTATGGTCACGTTTAACATGTCACGTTCAGCTTCTTTCTTCGAAGTAGGCATTGGACGAGGCATGGGTTTCCGCGATTCAAACCAGGATTTGGTTGGTTTTGTACATCAAATTCCGGAACGAGCTCGCGAACGAATCATTGATATTGCTTCTACGCAGTTTCCGGATGGAGGCTGTTATCATCAATATCAACCATTAACCAAGCGAGGTAATGATGCCATTGGTGGTGGATTTAACGATGATCCGATGTGGTTGATTTTAGGTGTAGTGAGTTATATCAAAGAATCTGGTGATTTCTCAATTTTGGATGAAATGGTGCCATTTGATAATGATATGAGCATTGCTAAGACCTTGTTTGATCATTTAACCATCTCATTTAATCATGTTGTAAATAATTTAGGACCTAATGGTTTGCCGCTTATCGGGCGAGCAGATTGGAATGATTGCTTGAATTTGAATTGTTTCTCTACCAACCCAAATGAATCTTTTCAAACAACAGAAAATAATACCGAAGGATCAAAGGCTGAATCGGTTATGATTGCCGGATTATTCGTTGTTTACGGAAAAGATTATGTGGAATTGTGTAAACGTATCGGTAAAAATGAAGAAGCTGATCGTGCACAAGCAGACGTAGATAAAATGATAGCTGCTGTTAAAGCCAATGGTTGGGACGGTGAATGGTTTCTTCGTGCCTATGATTACTACGGTAATAAAGTAGGTAGTGATGAGAATGAAGAAGGAAAAATCTTTATTGAGTCGCAAGGTTGGTGTACCATGGCCGGCATTGGCAAGGAAGAGGGGATGTGCGAAAAAGCACTGGATTCGGTTAAAGAACGATTGGATTCAGATTATGGTATTGTGCTAAATAATCCGGCTTTTACCAAGTATGTGATTGAGTATGGCGAGATATCAACATATCCTAAAGGTTATAAAGAGAATGCGGGTATTTTCTGTCATAATAATCCTTGGATTATGATTGGAGAAACCGAGATAGGAAGAGGTGAGAAGGCTTGGGAGTATTACCAAAAGATTTGTCCGGCCTATCTTGAAGAAATAAGTGACTTGCACAAAACAGAGCCTTATGTGTATGCACAAATGGTAGCCGGTAAGGATGCTTATAAGCCTGGTGAGGCCAAAAACTCATGGTTAACAGGAACAGCGGCATGGAATTATTATGCTATAACTCAGTACATATTGGGATTACGACCTGATTATGATGGATTACGAATTGATCCTTGTATACCAGCTGAATGGGACGAGTTTACCATACAGCGTCAGTTTAGAGGAGCCGATTACCACATAAAGGTTACTAACCCTAATAAGGTGAGTAAAGGGGTGATTAGTCTAATGGTTGATGGTCAGGTTATACCTGGCAACATTATTCCTTTACTTGGAGAAGGAAAACATGAGGTAGTGGTAACTATGGGATAATTCTTTGACTCTGAAAGCCTTTCTTGGTATGGCTTTCAGAGTTTTTATCTATAGGTTGTTTGAAAATAATGATATTTATTTTATAACTTTAGTCTGCTATTTCCATTATTATGAAGAATGACAAAGTACTAATAAAGAAGCTTTCTAAAGGTGATATCAAAGCTTTTGATGCGCTGTTTGGGTATTATAGTCATAAATTGTACGCTTTTGGCTTAAAGTATCTAAAATCAGAAACAGATGCAGAGGAATTAGTACAAGAAGTCTTTATAAAAATATGGAAGAAGCGCGAAGCCTTGAATCTTGATAAATCATTTCATTCGTATGTATTTACCATTGCTTATAATCAAATAAAAAAGCAATTTGAAAAGCGCCAGATGATATCTGGGATGGTAGACGTATTAGCGCCAGATGTTGCAGACAATTCAACGGAGAAAAGCATCCTTTACCGTAATATTCTACATCAGGTTATTGATTTAATAAATGAGTTGCCGGCAAAGAAGAAACGGATTTTTGAGATGAGTCGATTTGAGGGGCTCGCATCGAAAGAAATTGCTGAGAAGGTTGGCTTAGCTCCCAAAACGATCGATAACCAAATATCGGAAGTTATTCATTACTTAAGAGATCTTGTTGATATATCAGATATAGCAGTAGTATTGTTATTTTTAGAGTTGCTGTAATAGCATCTAAATCAGTTAAAAATAAAAAATATTTAAAAAATCTCCTTTTTCGAAGGGAGATTTTTCTTTTTAGAGGATATAACTAATAAAGGGAATTGTAAAAGGCGATGAAGAAATTAAACAAAGATATAATTAAGAAGTATGCATCTGGTGATTACACATCGATGGAAGAGCAATATGTAGAGGAGCAGTTGGGAGGAGATGCAAACGCGTCTGAGATAAAAGAATTGCTGCGAGAAGATTGGAATAATTTAAGTGATTTTGATGATAAGAAGGATTTAAATCCTGTGTTAAAGAATATTCATGAAAACATTAAGTCCATAAGAAAAGAGGGTAAACTCGTTAAGTTGTTTCGCACTTATTCTCGAATTGCGGCAGTGTTATTGCCACTTGCGGTTCTATTTGCGCTTCAGTTGTATCAAAACGATGATGATCAATCAGAGCTTGCTTATACATCTATCCATGCTCCCAAAGGTGCAAAAGTGCAATTTACCTTGCCCGATGGAACAAATGGTTGGTTAAAAGGAGGCTCGGAATTAAGCTACCCGGTAATTTTTAATGAGCGCCATGTTTCTCTTAAAGGGGAGGC
>Ga0209475_10003056_pt1 | contig 15906 bp, 12 predicted proteins | sample tdDd471_FD_187128 | JGI IMG/M metagenome (GOLD analysis project Ga0209475, IMG submission 187128) | Marine sediment microbial communities from the Atlantic coast under amendment with organic carbon and nitrate - tdDd47.1 (SPAdes)... | ecosystem: Environmental > Aquatic > Marine > Coastal >... | reverse complement strand
CTCGAACTCGGAAGTGAAACAGGTCATCGCCGATGATAGTGTGGGAGTTCCCATGTGAAAGTAGGTCACTGCCAGGGTTTAACACTGAAAAAGCCATAACAGCACTGTTATGGCTTTTTTTTTGGCTCAAATAGGGGATACTGACCTATAAAGGCTGCTTTCACCAAAAAAAATACTAAAGGTGAGAATGCCGTGAGAAGCAGGATGCTGGGGTCGTGACTAATGGTTACCGACCGGCGCATCGCTCCCGTCGATAACCGTCAAGGAAGGCGGGAATGCAAACGAGAAGCAGGGTACTGGGGTCGTACCAAACGGTCGTCGCGATCGACACATCGCTCTTGCGCTTGACCGCCAGGGGTGGCGGGAATACAGCGAGAAGCAGGATGCTGGAGTTGTACCTACCTTCACGAATGGCGCATCGCTCCCGGCCATCCATGGCCTTCACGATGTACCTACATCCTGTAGGCAAAAAAATTTGAAAAAAAGTCTAAAGTATTATCTAATATGGACGATAATAGTACTGTAGACCACGAGTCTATCTAAACAGAGGTGAGTTAAATTATGGATATCTCAGGTGTATCAACCGGTGTCGTAGCCGCAACAGCTAATGCCAATGCCGATCCGGCAGTCGAAGCAGCAGTTACAAAAAAAGCGCTTGATATTCAAACACAAACTGCAACACAATTAATTGATGCTATTCCTCAGGTTCCAGACGGAAATAAAGGCAATAATATTGATGTGAAGGCATAAATCTGCTTTTCATCATTAATATAAATTAATTGTTAAATGATTTTTACTTTTTGATATTGTCTCGGTTAAAAAGGGCAAGGACCTCTTGTGCCTTTTCTCTATTGGCTATTTTGCAACTAATATTACGTCTGACATAAAACGTTTTTAAGTTGGCTTCTTTATATATTTCTTTGGTAAATTCAGTGTAGTGGTTGGATACTAATACCGGGATACCTTTATGTGATAATTTTTCAGCAAGAGTGGCCAATTCCATTTGTGCGTGTTGATTAAAACCATTTTTTTCATATTGAAAAGAACTATTTGTAGCACTTAAAGGGACATAAGGGGGATCACAATAAATAACATCCCCTTTTGTCGCCATTTTCATGGTTTCTTGAAAAGGTTGGTTTAAAAATTTAACTTTCTTTGATTTCTCAAAAAAAAATAACATTTCGTCTTTTGGCAAATAAGGCTTTATATAGCGTCCGAAGGGAACATTAAAACCTCCGCTCTGATTGTAACGACATAGTCCGTTATAACCATGCTTATTTAAATAAATAAATAGAGCTGCTTTTAGGCGTTCGTCGGATGTTTGGTTAAATTCATCACGATAATGGTAATAAACTTCTGCGCTATTGTTTTCTTTGGTAAAAAATTGTTTGCAAAAACCGATAAACTCATTCCCTTCTTTCTGAAGTATTCTATAAAGGTTAATGAGATCATGATTACTGTCTGCGATTATATAATTTTTATAACTGCTATTAAGAAAAAGTGCGGCCGATCCACAAAACGGTTCGATTAAACGTTTACCTTCTGGCAGCTTTTCACTGATGTGGTCGATAATACGAAATTTATTACCTGCCCACTTTAAAAATGGTTTTTGGCGATGTTTTGTTATCACAATGATTTTATATACACTGCAGAATTGCGCTGGTAATTATAAACAACTTGCTTCGCAACAGGAAGAGAATCTAATGTAGTCTTGTTAAAACCACGTTCTCGAAACCAATGTGAGGTTTGGGTAGTCAGGGTATATAAATTTTTCAGACCATTCTTTCTAGCTGTTGAACAGATGTGCTTAAACAGTTTATTACCCCTGCCTTGTCCTGAATAACTGGGAGAAACCGCCAGGCAAGCTAACTCACCGGAATCATTTTCATCGAAGGGATATAAAGCACCGCAAGCAATAATTTGATGATCTCTTTTAATTACAAAAAAATTGTTGATCTCGATTTCTAGAGCTTCTCGAGAACGTTTTACTAGAACGCCTTGTTTTTCTAGAGGTTCAATGAGCTCTAGAATACCATTAACATCCTCAATAGTTGCTCTATGAATATCTTCTAAGGCATCGGAAGTGATTAAAGTTCCAATACCATCTTTAGTAAATAATTCCAGCAATAGGGCACCATTGAGATCTTGGTTTATTATGTGAACACGATTAACCCCTTGGCTACATGCTTTGTTTACTCTGATGTAGTGGTTTTCAAATCCCGGTAATAGTTGGTCGAGCCTAATTTTATTACTAAGTTCTTTTTGAGTTATTTCATGAATTAGGCGATTGTCGGTATCATAAATACCATCTAAAGAACTTAAAAATATTAACTTGTCAGCTTGTAAGGCGATGGCACATTCTGTAGCAAGATCTTCGGAATTTAGATTAAATATTTCACCCGTCCGAGAAAATCCCAGAGGAGAGAGTAAAACCAGATCATTTTCATGCAATGAATGATAAATGGCATCGGCGTCAATTTTTCTTACTTTGCCAGTATGTTGAAAATCGATTCCGTCAATAATTCCAAGCGGTCTAGCTGTTACGAAATTACCGGATATGACATTAAATTGAGACTCGGCGCCAATATTAGCTGAAAAAAGATTAGACGAGAAAAGGGATTCTATATCAAAACGTATTGAGCCGGATATTTCCTTAATCATTTGCATTTCTTCGGGAGCAGTAACTCGCAAGTCATCTTTTAACTGCGTTTTACTTTGTTTTCCACCCAAACGTGATTCTATTTGTTTTCTGGAACCATGAACCAGTACCAGTTTTACGCCTAAACTGTGTAAAAGACTTATATCATGGATAACCGACGGTAGATAATTATCGAGCAGAAAGTCACTACTAAAATAAATAACAAATACCTTATTGCGAAAAGAATAGATATATGGGGCTGCATCACGAAATTTTTCGACTAAGAGTTGAGGATCGAGCAGATTGTTCATGTAATGCTTACCAATTTCCTAAATTAAAGTTATTTAAATTAATAGGGTTAAGGCGCAATTATAACAATTTTGGGTATAATGACACCCCAATAATTAAACAGAAATTAGTCATTTTATGTCATTTATCGATCAACTCGTCTTATTCGGTTATTTTTTTATCGTTATTGTCATTGGATTTTATTTTTCCAAGAAAAATACTTCTACGGAAGAATATTTTGTTGGAGGGAGATCCTTTTCTGGTTGGGTTATCGGATTAAGCTTAGTTGGAACTTCCATTAGTTCAATCTCTTTTTTAGCCTATCCGGCTGACGCGTATAAAACCGCTTGGTTACGATATTTGCCCAATTTAATGTTACCCATTGCCGTTATTATCGCTGCCTACGTATTTTTACCGTTTTTCCGTCAAGGGAATGGTATAACCGCGTATGAATATTTAGAACATCGTTTTGGTCCCTCTATCCGAGCGTATGCGGCTTTGGCATTTTTAGTCGGGCAAATTGTAAGAGTTAGTCTAATTTTATATTTATTGGCTATTTTACTCAGTCAGTTAATGGATATAGAGATGGTAAACGCCGTAATTATTGCCGGTATTTTTGTGGGGGCTTATACCGTCATCGGAGGAATCGATGCTGTTATATGGACCGATGTATTACAAACGATAGTTCTGGTATTTGGTGGTCTGCTCTGTTTGGCTGTTATCGTCAATCAACTTCCGGGTGGTTTAGGACAAATATTGGACGTGGCTAATGAACACGGTAAATTGGCTTTTTCAGAATATAGAAATGGTAAATTATTTCCAGTTAGTTGGGATATAACCTGGCAAAGTAAAACCGGATCTATGATGTTATTATTTGGTTTATCGGTATGGTTGACCGAATATAGTGGTAATCAAAATACAGTACAAAGGTTTTGTGCTTCAAAAAGTAATGCAGAGGCTCGAAAAGCAATGTTTGTATGTGCTTTATCCAGTTTGCCCATTTGGGCTTTTTATATGTTTTTGGGTACCGCATTATTTGTCTTTTTTCAGGTTTTTCCGGATACTCAGGCGGCTCAAATGTTATCTGGTGAACAAAAAGCAGAACAGATATTGCCTTATTTTATCGAAAACTATTTACCTGTGGGGATGGTCGGTTTAGTTATAGCTGCCGCACTTTCAGCAGCGATGTCATCACTTGATTCCAGTATCAATGCGATATCGACAGTCTTGGTAATCGATATATACAAGCGTTTTTGGAAAAAAAATCAAAATGACAAACATTACTTAAACATAGCAAAATTAATCGCATTGGGTACGTCCGTATTGATGATACTTGGGGCCATTATGCTGATTCACGCCGATACCAAAACCTTACAGCATACTGCTACTATTTTGGTTTCAATTTTATCTGGGGGTATTTTAGGAATTTACTTATTGGGATTTTTTACCACTAAGGGAGATGCTAGAGCAATTTGGGTAGGTATCTTTTTTACCGTATGTTTCACTATCTGGACTATTTTGGTAAAAAATAAAATATTGCAATCGTCTCCTTTTGACCTTTATTACACAGGAATCCTAGGGAATTTCTTAATGTTTTTTATTGGTTACCTTTTTGGTCAATATATTTTCAACAATGAGGCAAAAAAAGGTTATACGATTTGGAATAGATAAAATATAATTACAGCAAATTAAGAATTTTAAATTCAGAGAGGAAAAAATGCCGGAATATCGTTCAAAAACCAGTACTGCAGGTAGAAATATGGCGGGAGCACGCTCCTTATGGCGTGCTACAGGTATGAAAGATGAGGATTTTAAAAAACCCATTATTGCCGTAGCCAATTCATTTACTCAATTTGTACCCGGTCATGTGCATTTAAAAGATATGGGACAGCTTGTCGCTAGAGAGATTGAAAAAGCCGGTGGTGTGGCTAAGGAATTTAATACCATTGCCATTGATGATGGTATCGCAATGGGACATTCCGGAATGTTGTATAGTTTGCCCTCAAGAGAAATCATTGCTGATGCCGTAGAGTACATGGTTAACGCCCATTGTGCTGATGCTATTGTTTGCATTTCAAATTGTGACAAAATCACACCGGGAATGTTAAATGCTTCTTTAAGATTAAACATTCCCGTTATCTTTGTCTCTGGTGGTCCCATGGAATCAGGCAAAGTTGTGATGCATGGTAAGGAGCTTCACTTAGATTTGGTTGATGCGATGGTATCTGCAGCGGATAGTTCTGTGAGTGACGAAGATACTGAAATTTTAGAACGTTCCGCGTGCCCAACCTGTGGTTCGTGTTCTGGTATGTTTACCGCTAATTCTATGAACTGTTTAACTGAAGCTCTTGGTTTATCTTTACCGGGTAACGGGTCTTTATTAGCCACTCATGCGGACAGGGAAGAATTATTTTTACAAGCAGCTCGGACAATTGTTGATATTACTAAACGATACTATGAACAAGATGATGAATCTGTTTTACCTCGAAATATCGCGAATTTCAAAGTATTTGAAAATGCCATGAGTTTGGATATCGCTATGGGTGGCTCGACCAATACCATTTTACATCTATTAGCCGCTGCAGAAGAAGCTCAGGTTAAATTTACCATGGACGATATAGACCGGTTGTCCCGCAAAGTTCCTCATCTATGTAAAGTCGCTCCAAGTATTCAAACCTATCATATGGAAGACGTTCATCGTGCCGGTGGGGTCATGGCAATCTTAGGTGAATTACATCGTGCTGAATTATTAAATAGCGACGTAAGCATGGTCCATAGCGCATCTCTGGAAGAAGCCATTGGTAAATACGATATTACCGTATCAGATGATGAACAAGTTAGAAAAATGTTCTCCGCTGCACCGGGAGGTGTGCCGACACAGCAGGCATTTAGTCAGGATAAACGTTGGGAGTTGGATTTAGATCGTGAGAACGGCTGTATCCATTCTAAACAAAATGCTTATAGTCAGGATGGTGGACTGGCTGTTTTAACGGGTAACATTGCCCTAGACGGCTGCGTGGTAAAAACCGCAGGGGTTGATGAATCGATTTTAGTGTTTTCCGGCATCGCCAGAATATTTGAAAGCCAGGATAGTGCTGTTGAAGCTATATTGGATGATAAAATCAATGAAGGTGATGTAGTCGTTATTCGCTATGAAGGTCCACGTGGTGGGCCGGGTATGCAGGAGATGTTATATCCTACCTCCTATTTAAAATCTAAGGGTTTAGGAAAAGCTTGCGCTCTATTAACTGATGGGCGTTTTTCCGGTGGAACTTCCGGTTTATCGATTGGACATGTTTCCCCGGAAGCTGCTGACGGTGGCGCAATTGCATTGGTGGAAGAGGGTGATACGATCCATATCGATATTCCAGGTAGAACTATTAGTGTTGGTATTTCGGAAGAAGAATTAAATGCTAGAAGAGAAGTGATGCAAGCCAAGGGCGAACAAGCATGGAAACCGGTTAATCGCCAACGGACAGTATCATCGGCTTTACAAGCCTACGCTGCCATGACTACCTCGGCATCTCGAGGTGCAGTAAGAGACGTAAATCAGCTTAGAAAATAATAATTTGATATAATCTATAGTGTAGGAAATAAAAAAGGGGCTTTAAGCCCCTTTTTTATTAATCGTTGTTCACCTATCATAATTACCCGGGCTTATCCTTTTGCTCGGATTCTTTTTGTTCTGCTAATGCCGCAGCCCAAGGATCTTCCTCTTCATCGGTTTCGTTAGATACGGTTTCGTCAGCAGCGGATTCTGCAGCACTTTGTTCCTCCAGGGCAGCAGCCCAAGGATCTTCCTCGGCTTCACTGTTAGCTGTTTCTTCAGGAGCTGCCTCTGCAGCACTTTGTTCCTCCAGAGCCGCAGCCCAAGGATCTTCCTCGGCTTCACTGTTAGCTGTTTCTTCGGGAGCTGCCTCTGCAGCACTTTGTTCCTCCAGAGCCGCAGCCCAAGGATCTTCCTCGGCTTCACTGCTAGCTGTTTCTTCGGGAGCTGCCTCTGCAGCACTTTGTTCCTCCAGAGCTGCAGCCCAAGGGTCTTCTTCTTCGGCTTCACTGCTAGTTGTTTCTTCGGGAGCTGCCTCTGCAGCACTTTGTTCCTCCAGAGCCGCAGCCCATGGATCTTCTTCGGCTTGACTGGTTGCAGTTTCTTCAGGAGCGGCTTCAGCAGCACTTTGTTCGGCTAGTGCATCGGCCCAAGGATCTTCTTCTTCGGCTTGACTGGCTGCAGTTTCTTCAGGAGCCGCTTCAGCAGCACTTTGTTCCTCCAGGGCTGCTGCCCATGGATCTTCTTCTTCGGCTTGACTGGCTGCAGTTTCTTTAGGTGCCGCTTCAGCAGCACTTTGTTCGGCAAGGGCATCGGCCCATGGATCTTCTTCTTCGACTTGGCTGGTAGCAGTTTCTTCAGGAGCAATTTCGGCGGCATCCTGTTCGGCCAAGGCGGCTGCCCATGGGTCATCTTCTTCAGCGGCTTCAGCTTTATCTTCTCCAACTGCCTGTTCTGCTAGGGCATCTGCCCATGGGTCATCATTTCCTTCATCTTCATTTAGATCGGATTCCAAATCAGCGTTTAATATATCGCTGATTCCCAGATCTGGGGTACTTTCGGCAAATATCGTTTCATCACCACCGTCACTATCCTGATTTGGTGGACTTGCCTTTTCTTCAGGAATCGGTGCACTGGCAAAAGCCGGTTGTGGTGTAGCGGAGGGCTCTTGACCGGATGCTGTTGTACGCTGGTCTCTTAGATAGATAATCGCATCTAGTATCTGTTGAGCAGAGGGTTTGTCATTACCTCCATGGGCTTTACTATGTTCTGTTACTAATCCGGTAATAGTCTCCAATGCTTCAAACAGATGTTCGTTAAGTTCAGTATTTTTAAGACGAAGTTCATTAACTTCTTTTAAATTGGATTCTTTTATCTGTTTTGCTTGTTCGATAAGTTTGTCATCGGTCTTATTAATTGGTGCGGTTTCCGGTGCTTCTTGTGATGTTCCGGCCAATAATTTCATAAATTCATCGGTAAGTTCGTGTAATGAACTTGGAACATTATCCAAACGATAAATATCACGGTTTAAATATATGTTTAGGGATTCTTGTAAGAATTTCTTTTCCAAAGAATGCAGTTCATTAGATTTTTCTTCCACGTCTCCGGAATAGTTATTTTTCTTTAATTGAGATGATAGCCCCTTAATTCGAAAAGCTTGGTTTTCCTTGATATCAAATACTAACTGACGGACTGCCTGTAAATCTTTCTTTTTATTTTTTCGTTGAAAAAATAAAATAAGAATGACAATCAGCAGTAAGACCACGGATGCCTCAACTGTAAGAATAAAGAGTTTTGGTATCAAAGACTCCATTATTCCAATTCTCCTGTTAAATCAATTAAGTCATTATCTTGCCGCTGTTTCCAACGACGATAGAATAGCCAGGCCAGTAAACCTAAAACAATATTGACGCCTACGGCAATAATAATGCCCATAGTCCAATCGACCTCGCCTTCCTGAGGTTCTAACATGGGTTCTTCGGGCTCCAGTTTAATCGGCTCGATAGGTTCTTCATCGGGTTCTTCGTCAACCAATACCTTTACATTAATATCATCTAGACTATCTGTTTGTTGTGTGGCTGCTTCAATTTGATTAAGGTTTATACTAATTTTCTTAGAACGATATTTAATCGGCCGTCCTTTGCGCGTCTGTCCAGACAGAGCAAATATGACGTAAAAGTCCTTGGTGTGATCCAGATCGGATACATCTAGTGACCATTCCATCTGCCGGGGATTAATGTTCTCGAGTTCAACCTCTTTACTTCGCCCGGATTCTTCTGATAACAAAGCGCTAATTTGAACATTTTTGGAACTTAAATATTCCAAGTTGGGAGTTACCATTAGTTTTTTAATGGTCTTTGATTCACCTTCTTGAATTGCCAAGTGGCTGAGAAGGAGAGGAATATCCCTAACAAGGAATGATTTGTTCAACTCTCGTTCAAAGGTATCGCTGGACGCTCGAATAATGAATTCGTTTTTACCGACATCTAAGGTTTCCCCCAGAATCAAGTTAAATATACCGTCATGTTCAACTAAATCACCACGTAATCCATTATCATGGAGGTACCACTTTTTAGGGGGTTTTTCGATAAAACTCCGATTTTCTTCTTGAACTACCGATATTGATACTAATTGTAGGAAGTCATCGTCTTTTATCATTTCTTTTTCTTCACTTAGAAACAGGTTCATACTCACCTGTTCGCCCAGAAACACATTATTTGGAAGACGATTTGTTTGAATTTTTAAATTAGTAACTACCATCACACGATTATCCGGATCGATATTGGCATTGATTGACCAGTCGCCCGTTACTGGTTTGGTAATGGTAATTAAGTCATAATTTTTTTCTGCGCGCCATTTAACATATCTGGGATGTTTGGATTTTTTATAGGTTTTTCCGCCGGCTTCTACAACCTCGGTCTGACGCTCTGGTGCATTTTTATCTTTAAACACCAGTAGGGTAAGTTCATAGACTGAATCATCTACCTTGAAATTGTTATCGATAAGAGGAATGGTATCCGGTTGTGTTGCTTTTTCAAACAAATGTAAAAAGATTCGCTCTAATTGTTCGGCATCTTCCGTTTGGGTGAAACTGCCATCAGTATCGGTGGAAAGTTTTTCTAAAAAGTCTTTATCAGCATTTTCAGAAAGCGCAATAGTATGAATCTGAACATCGGACTTTTTTAATTCGGGCAATAATTCGGCAAGAATATTATTCCGTTCAATAACATTCTTCTTATCATCTTTTGAAATATCCACCATGCCATCGGTCAATAGGATCAAGTTGCGTTTATGAGTTTGGACGGCCTTACCTTGCCAATCATTAGTGGCAGAACTCATTGCTTGACCTATGTTGGTAAATAAATCCTTGGAATGTATTTTTTTAGACGCGTTAATGGCTGCATTTTTCCATTTATCGTCAGTCAATCCCATTTTGACTAGTTCATTTACTTGAGTACCAAAATTCCAGACTCCGGCTCGAGTACCATTTGGCAAAAGTCCGACCAATAAACGTAAAGCGGGACTACGTAGATTTTGCGGATCGTTCTTTTTCATACTGCCGGAAACATCGATTAAAACCCTAACATCGCTATTTTCCGGATCTGTAGTAACCTTTTGTTCGGCAGCATACAGGCTCAAACAAGTAGTGAATAGAAATATTCCTAAACACAAACTGGAAAGCATAGAAATGTAATACGATTTTCTTATCATCTTAAACGGACTTTTGAGTTGCAACCTTATATAGAGATAAAACCCTCGATACACTATATCGACAGTTAAAACTTTTTCATTAATTTTTTTAGAAATTGTTAAATATTTAACAATAGTAAATATTAAAACTTACCTACTTCCACTAAAGTTTAAAAAAAATTGACGCTATTTAAAGAAAAATCTTTCACTTCAATTTCACTACATATTTTGTGCCAAGTTTGATATTTGGTGGTTTGTTAAATTACAAGATGGTAAATAAACAGGTAAAATAGGTAATAGGAATTAATCTGAATCAAAATTGTTTTAGCGGTTTTTGTATATAATATTAATATTAGCTAAAAAGAAAATTAATTTTTTTGGTGACGAAATCTTAATACAAAGATAAAATAACGGTTTTTAACAGTGTTGGTAATCATATCATGAGACGCGTAGTAGTTACTGGGATGGGGATTGTATCTTGTTTGGGAAATGACGCTCAGACGGTTTTGCAATCCCTCCAAGAAGGGAAATCTGGGATCAGTTTTATAGAAGAGTATCAACAGATGGGGCTTCGCAGCCAAGTAGCCGGACATGTCAGTATCGATTTTAGTGATCTTATTGATCGCAAAGTGAAACGATTTATGGGGGATGCCGCAGCATATGCCTATATATCTATGCAGCAAGCCATTGCCGATGCAGGTCTAAATGAAGAGCAAGTGTCTAATCCACGTACCGGATTAATTGCAGGATCGGGTGGCGCTTCTTCAGCTAACCAAGTAGAAGCCGCAGATATTTTGCGAGAAAAAGGAATTCGCCGTGTTGGCCCTTATATGGTACCGCGTACTATGGGTAGCACGGTCTCAGCCTGCTTAGCAACACCGTTCAAAATTAAAGGAATTAATTACTCCATTAGTTCTGCGTGTGCCACTAGTGCACACTGTATTGGTGCAGCAATGGAACAGATCCAGTTAGGAAAGCAGGATATTGTGTTTGCCGGTGGTGGTGAGGAAGAACAGTGGGCTTCCAGCATGCTTTTTGATGGTATGGGCGCACTGTCGACAAAATATAATGATACGCCGGAAATGGCATCAAGACCCTATGATGCAGATCGGGATGGATTTGTTATTGCCGGTGGTGGTGGTATGTTGGTCATTGAAGAATTAGAGCATGCTAAGGCCCGTGGAGCTAAAATATATGGAGAAATCATCGGCTATTGTGCTAACTCTGATGGTTTTGATATGGTTGCTCCTTCAGGTGAAGGCGCTGTGCGTTGTATGCGAGCAGCCATTCCTGAAAATATCAAAATTGATTATATCAATATGCATGGTACCAGTACTCCGGTAGGAGATATCAAGGAGTTAAATGCGGTTAAAGAAGTGTTTGGAGATGATGTACCACCATTGAGTTCTACCAAGTCGCTAACGGGGCATTCTCTTGGGGCGGCAGGCGTTCAAGAAGCTATCTATACCTTGTTAATGATGGAAAATGATTTTATAGCAGCCTCGGCTAATGTCCAAAACCTTGATGAAGAGATGACGGGAGCTCCAATTGTCACTGAACGAATTGATGAGGCAGGCTTGAAAACGGTTATGTCAAATAACTTTGGTTTCGGTGGTACCAATGCAACATTGGTATTTCAAAAATTACAAGACTAATGTATTTGGGGATAAAGTCTAAATGACTTTATCCCCAATCTTTATCTAAGGCTAATAATTTCCCATTGTTTCTCGTTAGCGTATGCTGTTAATCGTTCATCCGGATCAACAGCAATCGCTCTATCCACCTGCTTCAATAAGGGAAGATCGTTAAAGGAATCACTGTAAAAATAACTTTCTTTCACGGCAAAATCCTGTTCTCTCAACCATTTTTCGAATCGTTTAACTTTTCCTTCTTGAAAACTGGGAATTCCTTCTACTTTACCAGTATATTTACCATCAATTTTTTCAGGATTGGTTGCTATAATATGATCCATTCCAAAGTAGCTGGCGATAGGAGCGGTAACAAATAGATTGGTGGCTGTAATAATCAACAAATAGTCGCCATTTTGGCGATGCTTCTCTACCAGTTGTTTAGCTTTGCTCGTGATTATTGGGATAATCTCTGTTTGCATAAATTCAGCATGTAATTCTTCAAGTCTTTTTGGTTCAATTTCCGATAAAGGTTTTAGGCTAAATTGCAAAAACTCGAAGATGTTCAGGCGTCCTTTTTTATACTCATCATAAAAGAACTGGTTTCGTTCTTCGTATACTTGTTGATCAACCAGGTTTTTCTTTACTAAAAACATCCCCCATAGATAATCGCTATCGCCACTCAAAAGGGTGTTATCTAAATCAAATATCGCTAAATTCACAATAGTCTTACCTTGATGAAATCATATTGGTTCTATATGGAAAACATCTACTAAGAAAGATTTTCTTCCAAATAAAGTTTAAAATTACGCTTTTGGTCAAAAGAATTACCGTATGAGTAAATTAAAGGCGGCTATTATATGCTTTTTATTCTGTAATTGCAGTCAATTGATGGCTGACAATGGGACTCAATCTGTCAATACGACTTCTCCAAAATTCAGTAAAACGATTCAGTTTCTTATGTTGGACTCAAAACAAGCACTGGACAATGGTAATTATCAGCTTGCGGGGCGTATAATTGAACGAGCCATACGTATTGAAATAAATAACCCCTGGTTATGGCACAACCTGGCTGTAGTACGAGTGCGACAGAAAGAATATCAAAGTGCTATACAATTGGGCCTTAAGTCAAATGATCTTAGCAACGAGGAGCTACCCAAATGGAAAAGAAAACTGCAATTAAATAATTGGAAGCTTATCCATTTTTGTCATCTTGAGCTTGGGGAGACTAAAAATGCGAAAAAAGCGCTTAAAATTGTCAAAAATCTGTCATTTTGAGTATACAAAAGTTTGTTTTTATGTAGAATAAGTACTATATGCAGTGTTTTCGTAAGATAACAAAATAAATAGGAAAACATCGATCATGTTGTATAAAACCAATATGGTTTTTTCAACAGGCAAGTTTAAAATTACCTAGGTACGCAATAAATCATTTATGTCTGAAGAATCCGATAAATCCACGCCATTTTCCGTCGATACCTTAATGGAACAAGCCCGTGTATTGGCTTCAAATTATCGTAAAGCTACCGGTAAAACTCTTCCTGGAGTAAGTGGTGAACTGGCTGTTTACGATGCAATGCGTTTACTCAAACTCATTCCAGCACCTGAAAATCTCAGCTACGAGGCTATCGGTTCTGAAGAAGCCGGCGATCTGCATAATGATAAAATTCAGATTAAAGGACGGACCATGTTTTCGGACAGCAAAGGGTCGCCACGAATCGGTCAAATCAAAACTTCTCAAGATTGGGATAGTGTTGTCTTAGTGTTATTGAATGATGATTATAAGCCTTATGAGATTTATGAAATTGATCGTGGTACGCTCGAAGAAAATAGTGCCGAAAAAAGTAGTAATCGGGCCAAGAGAGGGGCTATGACGGTGGCCCGCTTTAAAAAACTGGCTACCCTGGCATGGAAAGCTGATTGGTAGATACTCTCCACTCATTGCATCCTAATCTTATCTGAAAATTAAATGTCTATTCCAGTGTCTACTATCGAAGAACTTTTTTCCGATAGGGGGATTCTGGCCAATTCCTTATCCAACTATCAACCACGAAAGTCACAAATTTCTATGGCTTTGGCCGTTCATGACGCGTTGGAGAATAATAATACCCTGGTTTGCGAGGCTGGCACAGGAACCGGCAAAACCTTTGCTTATTTGATTCCTGCGATTCAATATGCAATAACGTATAATCGACAGGTGGTGATTTCGACTGCCACAAAAAATCTCCAGGATCAGTTATACCTACGAGATTTACCTAAATTGCTTAATATATTTAAATTCCCTCTCAGTTATGCTCAAATTAAAGGAAGAAGCAATTATCTATGTTTATTAAAGCTTCATCAGGTGACTCAAAATAATCGTTTAGACGATAAATTACTGAGCTTGTTTCATTATATAAAAAGAATACATCGTCAAACTCATTGGGGAGAGTTGTCGGAATTTTCAAAATTGCAGGAAGACTCCATAGCTTGGAGGCTGGTGACATCCAAATTGGATGAGTGTTCGGTACAAGATTGTACTCATTTTGAGGAATGCTATTTATACAAGGCTCGAGAAAATGCTCAATTTGCTCATCTAGTTGTTGTAAATCATCATCTTTTAATGTCCGATCGCCTTTCAAAACAACAAGGAAAACTGCCCTTACTCGGTGATTTTAATGCCTGTATCATTGATGAGGCTCATCAACTATCAGATATTGCCAGTAATTTTTATACCGTTACTCTTTCATCAGCAAAGCTTAAAACTTTTTTAAAAGATTGCCTGCAAGCTAATCAGCAGGAAGCCGGAGAAAAATCTCGACTCCCGGACGAAATTGAAAGACTACAACAGTTGCTAGATGAATTTAGTTACTGTTTTAATCAGTTGTCAGAAAACTTAAGTTGGTTATTTATTAAGCAACAGATGAAGAGTCAACTTGTTGAACTTAAAAAATGTTTTTCTACTTTGACTTCCATTTTGGAATATTTAGCTACGCTAGGTAAAGCATTGGAACATTGTCACCAGCGTGCCAAACAGCTACAACAAATTTTAAGCAGGGTATTGGATACTGTCCCGGAACAGGGTTACATTCACTGGTTGGAAAATAGCAGACAAGGTTTTGCCATTCATTTAACCCCTGTAAATATAGCAGAACACTATGATCATCAAGTACATGCAAAAGAAGTTAGCTGGATATATACCTCGGCGACCTTATCGTCCCTAAATAATTTACATGATATTAATGATACTTTCGTAAACGATGCTTTTGAAAACAATACTTTCGAAAACCGTGCCTTCGAAAATAATGCCTTCGAAAAAAGAGAACTCGATTCCTATTTTAAATTTTTTAGTCAACAATTAGGGATACAAGAATCCAGTTATTTAAGTTTCTCCAGTCCGTTTAACTATTCAAAACAGGCGTTGTTTTATCATCCTCCGCAGTTACCTGAACCAGGGCATGACAATTTTATTCCACAATTAGTAGATACGACTTTACCGGTGGTAAATCGTTTACAGGGTAAGAGTTTTTATCTTTTTACTTCTTATCGAAGCATGCATGCTGCATATGAGCTGCTATCTAAAAATGCATTTAATATACTTATGCAAGGGCAGTTCCCTAAACAAGAACTTTTAAATCGTTTTATTGATGAAGATAATTCGATTTTACTAGGCACTTATAGCTTCTGGCAGGGTGTTGACGTTCCAGGTCAGGCGTTGAGCTGTGTGATTATTGAAAAGGTTCCTTTTGCTTCGCCTTATGAACCGGTTATGGCAGCAAGATTAGAACGGTTGAAAAGTTCTCAGCGTGATCCGTTTTATGAGTATCAAATACCCCAGGCAATTATCAGCCTAAAGCAGGGAATTGGTAGATTAATAAGAAGTGTTTCCGATTATGGCGTTTTAATCATTGCAGGGTAAAATCATTTAAATCATATAGAACACAATACTTTAGCTCTATAGCCATCGTTTAATGCTGACCTAAGTCGCTTACCAGCAATACTCCGTTTCGTTTTCTCTTTTTTGAGAAGATTTAACGCCATATGACGAATCACTCCCATATTATGAGTTGAGTTTCCCCGTCGAATACGGCTTTCATCTTCTCTGAACGTAACATCCAACACCCAATGTACCTTAT
>Ga0209475_10003055_pt1 | contig 15909 bp, 17 predicted proteins | sample tdDd471_FD_187128 | JGI IMG/M metagenome (GOLD analysis project Ga0209475, IMG submission 187128) | Marine sediment microbial communities from the Atlantic coast under amendment with organic carbon and nitrate - tdDd47.1 (SPAdes)... | ecosystem: Environmental > Aquatic > Marine > Coastal >... | reverse complement strand
GTTGGTCGAACTGACGAACGACGACGGGATGTTGGCGAAACAACCTGTACACAGATTGCTGACCACCGGCACCACGGCGTGCCCGAACTTGCCGGTGAGGCGACGGTACCAACCCATCAATCGGGGCTCGATCTTACCGGCCAGTTCCTCCCGTGCCTTGCGCAGATCTTCGAGTCCACCGTGCTTGAAGCCCATGTCCTCGAGCTGGTCTCCCTGCTCTTCCGTTTCGCGGATCATCTCTTCCATGTCCTGGAGGGCGACCAGTAGCTGCAACTGAGGGTGCATAACTAGTCCTCCCCGATGGCTGCGCAGAAGGCGTCGTAGTCTTCGGCGGCCAGCAACTGTTCACTCAACCCGTCGACCTGGACCCGGTCGATGAGCGCGGCCAGCGACTTGATGTACTGGTGACCGGAATCCTGGGGCGGTGCGATCAACACGAAGAACAGATGAGTCGGCTTGCCGTCTTCCGAATCGAAGTCCACACCGGCACTCGACCGTGCGACCAGGATCGTCAGGCGCTGTACGGCCAGGGTCCGACCATGGGGGAACGCGACGCCGGGTCCCACCGCGGTGCTGCCCAAGTTCTCGCGGCTTTGTAGCATCTGCAGGATGGTTTCCTGGTTCTTGATATCGGTGCCGGCAATGAGACCATCGACCAGTTCGGCCAGGGTGGAAGCTTTGTCGGTTGCGGTAAGCTCGGGAATGAAGAGTTCGGGAGAGGTGTGCTTGAGAACCTCAGCAATGTCCATGACGATGCCACCACCTTGAGAAAGTGGGTAAAATGTGCTACCACTATCATCTCGCGAAAGCTAACCCATACCCTTCGGTTTAACAAGCCGCAATTGGGTTTAACAAGCCGCAATTGGGTTCAACAAGCCGTTACAGACGATCGGCGAGTGGATTCTGCGCGGGAGGTCCAGCCCCGGCCGCAGCCTGCCGCCGGTTCCAGGGAGGCCGATCATCGCCAAGGACTTGCAGTCAGCAACATCCGACAGTCGCGAGGGAGTAGTGATTCGCTCGAGCGGCGGCAACTGTCAGGTTTCCGAAGGTGATCGGGTCTGGCGATGTCGCGTACGTGGCCGACTCAAGAAGGGGCCTCGGGAATCGCAGACCATCGCCGTGGTCGGTGATCGGGTGCGCTTCATGGTACAGGATGAGGCGGCGGACCCGCCCAGCGGAGTCATCGAGGAGGTGCTCGAACGCCGCAATCGAATCTCGCGGATGGCGGCACGCCGCAGTGGTGGCCTGGTCGAACAGGTGTTGATGGCCAACCTGGATCAGGTGGTCGCTGTCCAGTCCCTGCAGGAACCGGCGCCCCAGACCGGCTTCGTCGATCGCCTGCTGGTGGCTGCCGAACGATTCGGTGTCGCGGGGGTGCTGGTTTTGAACAAATGCGACCTCATCGATCGCGAGGTGGAGCGCCGCACCTGGGACTACTTCTCCGAACTCGGTTATACGGTGATCTGGACCTCGGTTGTCGATGGCCAGGGAGTCGACACGTTCCAGGAGTTGCTGACCCATCGCATCTCCCTGCTGATCGGGGCCTCCGGCACGGGCAAGAGCAGTCTGTTGAACGCCATCCAACCTGGCCTGCGTCTGCGGGTGGCTGAGGTCACGGGCAAGACCGGCCTGGGACGTCACACGACCACCCGTACCGAGCTGTTTCCGCTGCGGGGGGGCGGGTTCATTGCCGACTCGCCGGGGATTCGGGGTTTTGATCCCTGGGATGTTGATCCTCTGGAGGTCCGGGACTATTTTCCGGACTTCAGGGAGCCGGCACTCTCTTGCCGCTTCCGCACGTGCATGCACCTGTCGGAGCCTGGTTGTGGGGTCAAGGACGTGGTCGCCCGGGGAGGTATTCCCGTTTGGCGCATGGAAGCTTATCAGGCATTGATCCGGGATCTGGAAGACCGACGGGATCGATTGGGTTATCGTTGAATCTCGGCCGAATCGAGCAGGGAACCGACGCCCGGAGGCGAAGTTTAGCGTGACGAGATCGCGGAGCATCAAGGGCGTACTGACCCGCTGGACGGCGCGAGCCTGTCGCAGGCCACCGCTGACGCCTGAGCAATTGTTGAAGCTGGAGCCGTCACGCATCCTCGTGGTACGCCAGCACAACCAGATGGGCGACATGATCTGTGCGACCCCTGCGTTGCGTGCGTTGCGTGAGGCGTATCCGGCAGCTGAACTGGCCCTGGTCACGGCGCCGGTCAACTTCGAGGTCGTCAGGCACAATCCCCACCTGAACCGGGTCTTTCCATTCGATCGCCGGATGTGGCGCGCCCCCGGTCGGCTGATCAGATTCATCAGGGAAATACGCAGCTATCGGGCCGAGCTGGCGTTCGTCCTCAGCAGCGTGTCTTTCTCCGTTACCAGCGCCGCGATTGCCCTGCTTTCAGGAGCCCGCTATGTCGTTGGCGGCCAGAGCGCTCCGTTCGGTTGGGATCTCAGCCGTCACGCCTTTTCCCTGGAACTGCCTTCGGTACCGGAACTGGATCGCCACGCGGTGCAACACAGCCTGGCACCCCTGGCCGCCGTGGGTATCACCACCGGAGACCAGGAGCCGGTGGTTGTGCCCGCGCCTGCCGAGGTGGAACAGGCCAGCCGGATCCTGGCCGAGTTGGATCTGAAACCGGGATTCTGGGCTCTGCACCCGGGGGCCGGCAAAGCCCAGAATGTGTGGCCGGCGCTGCGATTCGCCGAAGTGGTGCGGCGGGCTGTTGCGGCCGGACATCAGGTTCTGATACTGCATGGCCCTGCCGATGCGAGTGCCCTGAATGGTCTGGTGGCCGGTTTGGGAGAACTGGTGGGCGCCGCCGTGAGGATCGCGCCGGCCTGCTCGATCGGCGTGGGCGCGGCTCTGCTGCAGGAGGCGGATCGTTTCCTGTGCAACGATACTGGTGTGATGCATTTGGCCGGAGCTCTGAAGGTGCCGACAATCGCCTTGTTCGGCCCGACGGATCCCGCACTCTGGAAACCTCCGGCTGCCGAGGTGATTGCCTTGGTCAGCAGCTCCAGGACACCGGATTCTCGGGGCCCGGAATTTGGTTGGCTGGAGAACATCTCGGTGGACGAAGTCTGGCTCAGCTGGAGCCGTCACGGCCGCTCACAGAACGCTACGCACGGAGGCTGACTGTTGGAGTTGACAATCATTCGGATTCTGGTCCTGGTCTTCTCGGTGGTGGTACACGAGTACGCCCACGGCTGGGCGGCGTGGCGATTGGGCGACAACACGGCCCGCGACAGTGGTCGCTTGACCTTGAATCCTTTGCCCCACCTGGATCCTGTGGGCAGTATCCTGGTGCCGCTGGTCCTGTCTTTCACGAATTCCATCATGCTGGGTTGGGCCAAGCCGGTTCCGGTCATGGTCGGGAAATTGAACAATCCCCGGGATGACCACCCCAAGGTGGCCGCGGCGGGCCCGGCCAGCAATCTGCTGATTGCATTGGTGGCGGCGATCCTGCTGGGCCTGATGTTGAGATTCGGCGGGGGGATGACGGCCATTGCGCAGGCTCAGGGCGCCGGCGAACCGTCATTGCACGTGTTCCTGTTTCAGCTGCTGAGAACTGCCATCTTCATCAACGTGGTTCTTGCCATGTTCAATCTGTTGCCGTTGCCGCCGCTGGACGGGAGCTGGATCCTCATCCGCTTCCTGAGTCCTGCCGCCCAGGCGAGTTATCTCCAGTTGCATCGGTACGGGATGTTCCTGGTGATCGGCTTCCTGTTGCTGATCCGCTACACACCATTCGGAGGCGTCGTCGAGTCGGGACTGATGGGAGTCGTCCGGCCGTTTTTTGAATTGTCCCTGTCCATCGCCGGACTCGGCGCAGGTTGAATCCTCTTGCCTCAGCGAACCGCACTGTCGTGCAGGATCTGGCGTTCTACTGTCGGGTCGTGGAACAGTGTCTGCCACGCACTCTCGTTGCCCAGCTCGTCCACCGAAGTGACCGCGTAGTAACAGGCAGTGTGAACCAGCGGGTTGGTGTCCAGGAACCTCGGCTCCGGATTCGGTACTTCACTCAAGGGCAGGACGGCGTCGAAGGCCAGCCTGTAGATACGGAAGCCCAGGAAGTCGTTGTCCGAGGTGTTGGGGTCCCACACCAGTTCCACTGCCGAGATCGAAGCCGCAGCCGACAGCCCGGTGGGGATCGCCGGCGGTGCCGTGTCTGGAAGCACGGTCTGGGGTGTGGTGATGGGGTCGTCGCTGCTGCATCCGGTCAATGCCAGCAGAGCCAGCGTCAGAATCATCCAGGTCGTCGTTTCGGTGCGCCGCTTCATCTTTCTCTCCCCTTGTTCCAGTCTTTTACCGGCAAGGCCTTTCGTCCGGGACGAAAGGCCTTGTAAAGCACCCAGCGAATGGGAACCACGTCCGGCGTCCTATTGCATCGAGATGTCCGGCTGGTGGCTCTGGGGCCGGGCCAGGATCACGGTAGCATAGGCGCTCTCGTTGGCAGAAGTGTCGACGGCGATCACGTAGTACGTGCTGGTGCCGTAGGCAGGATCCGCGTCCTCGACGGACTGTACGAGAGTGGGCTCACTGATCAGGAAAGTCTCTTCGCCGCCTGCTTCACGCATGACGACGTAGCCCACCAGATCGGTGTCCACATTGTTGACGCCCCAGCTGATCGTAGCGGTGCCACTGGCGCTGTCGAAACTGGCGTCCAGGTTGAAAGGCACGGCCGGGGGAGCGGTGTCGACGACCGGGGGCGGGGTGACCGCGACGGGATTGTTGTCGTCGCTGTCACTGCAGCCGGTGATGACCAGGGATGCAGCGGTGATAAGCAGTAGGGTAACGATCATCTTGTTGCCTGCCATGGGTGGTCCTCCTTCTTTCGCTAAGTTGCCCGATGGCTCTTTGTTGGGCGACCGGAAGGGGATCGGTTGCAGTGGCACGGTTGCTTTAACAGCCCTTCCGGCCGCGTCCACTTCGACATATCAGCAAAGGGGGTGCCATTTGATATTCGATTCCCAGCGAATTCCTCAACCTCAATGATTTTAAGCAATTAGAAGCCTCGCCGGGGTACGATGGGGAACCATTCGAACCCAGAAGACCGTATGCGATGTCTCGTCTTGCGAGGGTCCGGAGACCATCATCATGCAACTTGCCCGCTCACCGCTCGACAGTGTTCTGCGGATAGCCGACCCGGGGCCTATAACGTATAAAGCCCTTGACATCGCACCATTTATGGTTAATCATGTGCCTCAAACCGCATGCGGTGGGATCAAAAACGAAGACGAGGAGGCGTGTCATGACCAAAGCCGATATCGTTGAGGACATCGCCCAGAAAACTGGCCTGACCAAGAAGGAAGTCGCCGAAACGGTGGACCTCTTCCTGGAGAGGATCGGCGACCTGCTGGTCGAAGGGCGTCACCTGGAGATTCGGGGATTCGGGACGTTCAAGGTCAAGGAGCGCAAGGAGCGCATGGCCAGGAACCCCCGTACGGGAGAAGCGGTGCCTGTGCCGTCGCGCAAGGTTCCGGTATTTAAGGTATCCAAGATGTTGAAGGACAAGGTGGCGCTGACGCAGCCCTAGCTGACGGTCGGCTGTCATCAGCAGTCGCCCTGGACCGATCAGATCGTCCGGATCTGTCGTCACCGCCAACGAGTTGTGAACCGGCTCTCCGGCCGAACCGCCGGGAGCCGGTTCCCTACGTTCGGCCCAAGGGCTCCCGGTTGATCCCGAATCCTCGGAGGTGAACGTGAAACTCGTGGATATGCGCAGCGATACGGTTACGCGTCCGACCCGGGACATGCGGCGCGCCATGGCCGACGCAGTGGTCGGCGACGATGTTTTTGGCGACGATCCCACAGTCAATCGCCTGCAAGAGATAGTTGCCGAAGCACTTGGCAAGCAACGGGCCCTATTCGTGCCCAGCGGCACCATGGGCAACCAGCTGGCACTGCGGTCGCAGACCCAGCCTGGCGATCAACTCGTTCTCGAAGACGGCTCGCATATCTATCGTTACGAAGGAGGCGCGCCCGCGGCCTTGAATGGGCTGCTGGTGACCTGTGTACCGACCGCCGACGGCATCCCCGACTGGCCTCTCCTTTCTGCGGCGCTCAATGGAGATGATGTGCACCAGGCGCCGCCGTCGCTGATCTGCCTCGAAAATACGCACAATCGGGCCGGAGGGCGCATTCTGCCCCTTGAGAACGTCCGGGAGATCGCAACCGAGGCTCATCTGCTGGGATTGCGGGTACACATGGATGGCGCGCGGTTGTGGCACGCACATGTGGCCACGGGTATATCGTTGGTTGATCTCGTCGCCCCGGTTGATACCGTAAGTGTTTGTTTTTCGAAAGCCCTGGGTGCGCCGGTCGGTTCGGTACTGGCCGGTGACGCCGATGTTATCGAGAAGGCACACCGCTTCCGCAAGATGTGGGGTGGTGGTATGCGGCAGGCGGGTGTCCTGGCTGCTGCCTGTTTGTACGCGTTGGATCATCATCTCGAGCGTCTGGCCGAGGACCACCACCATGCCCATCAGTTGGCTACAGGACTTGACCATCCGGCCCTGAGCGTGAATCATCCGGTGGAAACCAACATCGTCATCATTGACGTCGCCGGTGCGGGGCGGGATCACGAGCTCCTGGAGCACCTGAAGGGTGCCGGCGTGCTGGCGGTTGGATTCGGTCCGGGCAGGGTGCGGCTCGTGCCCCACCTGGACACGCCCGAGGCGGATGTGAGATTCGTCCTGGCGACTCTCAACTCTTTTCCTGGAGACCCGGTTTGAAGATCGTCATAGTCGGAGCTGGCGCCGTCGGATTCGAACTGGCCAGAACCATCAGCCGACGCGAACACGACGTGGTCCTGATTGAGAAGGACGGAGCCCTGCTGGACACGATACAGGAGGGGCTGGACTGCCGTTTCGTGGTGGGTAACGGAGTCAGCCCGGCCGTGCTGCGCGAGGTCGGCATGCGAGACACCGATCTGTTCGCTTCGGTCACGAACCTGGACGAAATCAACATCATTGCGTGTCAGACCGCCCACGCCCTGGGCGCCAAGGTCAAGGTCGCCCGAGTTCGCCAGGAACACTATTACCAGGACCACCGCCTACTGCTCGATGGCGTCGATCTGGCCATCAATCCGGATCATGAGGCAGTCCACGCCATCCGGGAGATCCTGTTCCAGACGGGGGCCACCGAGGTTCACGAGTTCGCCGGCGGCAAGGTCCGTATCATCGGGGCCAAGGTGGAGCCCGACTCCAAGGTAGAGGGCAAGACCCTCGCCGAGATCAATCGCACCTTGGGGCAACGCATCGCCCTGGTGACGACCATCGTGCGGGGCGACCAGACCCTGATACCTCGGGGTGACACGGTCATCGAGGCGGATGATGAGGTGTTTCTGGCCGGGACCCGGCGTACCGTCGACCGATCTCTGATCTACTTCCGGGCACGCGGCCGCCGCCTGTCACGGGTCATGATCGTCGGTGCCAACGCCATGGGACGCGAACTGGCCCGGGACCTGGTCTCAGCAGGGGTGAAGGTCAAGATCATCGATCGCAGCGAAGAGAAATGCCGCCGGGCCGCCGAGCAGTTGCGGCACGCCCTGGTCCTGCACGGCGAAGGCACTGATAGCGACCTGCTGGAGACCGAGGGTGTCGCCGACATGGACGGCTTCGTTTCGGTCAGCAGTGACGAAGAAACCAATATCATGGCCTGCCTGCTGGCACGGCACCACGGAGCGGCCAAGACCGTCTGCCTGGTAGACCGCACGGATTATGTGCCGCTGTTGCCGCTGCTGGGAGTGGATTCCGCCGTCTCGCCCCGCCTTTCGACCTCCACCTGGATCTCCCGCTTCGTCAAGCGGGGCGCCGTGATCAGTGCCGAGACGTTGGGCTACAGCGGCTCGGAGATTCTCCAGCTGCGGGTGGGCGAGGGGTGTCCATGGCTGGGCAAGCCTTTGTCGGAGGTAGAATTCCCGCGGGATGCGGTCATGGGTGCGGTTCTCAAGCGCGGGCGAGTGGAAACACCAACCGGTGAAACGATTCTCCAGGCCGGCGACGAGGTCGTGGTGTTCGCTTTGCCCAACGGTGTGGCCACGGTGGAGGATTTCTTCGCAGGATCCGAATCGTGAGCATCCGTTCGGTCATCAAGGTTCTGAGTTTTCTGCTGTTGGTGACGGCAGGTTGTCTGTTGCTGCCTGCGGGAGTCTCCGCTCTCTATCGTGAAAGCGACTGGCTATACTTCCTGGCGGCGGCGGGATTGGGCGTCTTGATCGGCGGCGTCTCCCTGCTTTTTCTACGTGATGCCCCGGACCTGAAGGTTCGCGAGGGTTTTGCGGTCGTGGCTTTTGGCTGGCTGGTTGTCGGTTTGCTGGGAGCGGTGCCCTACTGGCTCAGCGGCCAGATACCCTCGTTCACCGATGCGGCCTTCGAATCGATATCCGGGTTCACCACGACCGGGGCATCGATCCTGGATGATATCGAGGGCCGGTCCCACGGAGCTCTTTTCTGGCGGGCATTGACCCACTGGTTGGGAGGGATGGGAATCGTTCTGCTGGCCCTGGCCATCCTGCCCTTGCTGGGTGTGGGCGGGATGCAGCTCTATCGGGCCGAGGTACCCGGCCCGGTGGCCGAACGCCTGACGCCACGCATCCGGGAAACCGCCAAGCTCCTGTGGGGAGTCTATGTCCTGTTGACCGGCCTGGAAGTCCTGGCGCTGGTGGTCGCGGGGATGGGTTTTTTCGACGCGGTCTGCCATTCGTTTGCCACCATGGCTACCGGAGGCTTCAGCAATCACAACGCCAGCGTCGGCGGCTACGCCTCGCCGGCGATCGAGTGGATCATCATCCTGTTCATGTTCCTGGCCGGGACCAATTTCACCCTGCACTTTCTGGCCTTGACCGGGCGTTGGTGGATCTACTGGCGGGATGAGGAATTCAAGTTCTACGGTACGATCATTATCTGCAGTACCTTGCTGATCGCCGGTTCGTTGTTTTGGATCCAGTTCTACACCGGTATCGGCGATACTTTGCGCCAGACCCTGTTCCAGGTGGTTTCCATCACGACCACGACGGGATTCGGAACCGCCGATTACCTCCAGTGGCCGCCCGTCTCCCACGCCGTGTTGCTGATCCTGATGGCTGTCGGCGGTTGTGCCGGCTCCACCGGTGGTGGCATCAAGGTCATGCGGGTCCTGATCCTGCTGAAGCACGCGAAGCTGGAATTGAAAAAGATGCTGCATCCGCGGGGAATCTTCACGGTTTGGTTCAACAACCGGGCCTTGACGCCGGGGCTGCAGACCAATGTGCTGGGTTTCTTTCTCCTGTTCATGATGGTGTACGTGGCAGGGGTCCTGATCCTGACCCTTGGTGGCCGTGATCTGGTGACCAGCATCGGCGCCACGGCAGCGACTCTGGGCAATATCGGTCCGGGTCTGGGTTTGGTTGGGCCGACGAGCAACTACGCCGTCCTGCTGGACTGGGAGAAATGGCTGCTGGTCCTCTTCATGTTGATCGGGCGTTTGGAGCTGTTCACCGTGCTGGTGCTATTCCTACCCGGCGCCTGGCGTCGTAGCTGACAGCCGACCGGGTTCCCATGTGGCCCTGCGGTCCGGAATCGTTGGGCGATTAGACGAGGAGTTGAGTACGATGAGTCGCGATGCTGTCGATCTGGACCGCCCGGACTGGGCGGTGGATCCCGCCACCGCCGCCGAACTTTGTGGTGCGTTCATCCGTGAGACCCTGTCCGCCGCGGGTCTGGAGCAACTAGTAGTCGGTCTCTCCGGAGGGATCGACTCGGCGGTGGCCGCAGGCCTGGCCGTGCGCGCCCTGGGTGCCGACAAGGTGCGTGGTGTCATGATGCCCTACGCCACGAGCAGCGAATCGTCCATCACCGACGCCGTCGCCGTCGCCGAAGCCCTGGGCATGGCCGTCGAAAACGTGGAGATCACCACCATGGCCGACGCGTTCCTGGCCGCGGCGCCGGGCGCCGATCCCATTCGCCGGGGAAACGTGATGGCGCGCTGCCGGATGATCGTACTTTACGACCGCTCCGCCCGCGACCGCTCTCTGGTCCTGGGCACCGGCAACCGTACGGAAGCCCTGCTGGGTTACACGACCCTTTTTGGGGATAGTGCCTGCGCGATGAATCCGGTCGGACAGCTCTACAAGACCGAGATTCGATTGTTGTCCCAGTGGTTGGGATTGCCCCGCGAGTTGTTGCTCAAGGCTCCCAGCGCCGATCTGTGGGCTGGTCAGACCGATGAGCAGGAGCTCGGCTTCACCTACGCCGAGGTCGATCGGTTGCTGGTCCACCTGGTGGATCAACGGTTGGGCACAAGACAACTGCACGCTCTGGGTTTCGCGCCGGAAATGGTCGACAAGGTGGCGAACAGGGTTCGGCGCATGCGGTTCAAACGGGTGGCGGCTCCGACGGCCGCTGTTCCCGGCCGAATCGATCCAGATGGAACTCAGGCCGACGACGACAGAGTCGGAGATGAGAACGCTGACTGGAAAGATGGAGGCTTCCATTGATTTCCGTACCGCTTCCGGAAATCGAGATTCCTAGCGGCGTGTGCCACTTCGTCGCCACACCCATTGGTAATCTGGGAGATGTGGGCTTGCGTGCCCTGGCCGTTCTCCAGGGTGTGGATGTCGTCTATGCCGAGGATACCCGGCACACCCGCCGGCTGTTGGATCGTTACGGTGTTCGTTGCCGGATGGTGCCATATCACGACCACAACAAGACCCGGGTCGTACCGGCGATCATCGCCGGTCTGCAAGCCGGGGCGAAGGTAGCAGTGGTCAGCGATGCCGGAATGCCCTGCGTTTCGGATCCGGGCTTCTCGTTGGTCAAGGCCCTCTTGGCTGCGGACCTGACCTGGACCGTCATCCCAGGCCCATCCAGCACATTGGCTGCCCTGGTTCTCTCGGGGTTTTCTCCTGACCGATTCCTCTTCGTGGGGTATCCTCCCCGCAAGAAGGGGCAGCGCCGAAAGTTTCTGGAGAACGCGCTGGCAGAGCCGGGGACCGTACTGATGCTGGAGTCGTGTCACCGGATCGTCTCTACCCTGGAGATACTGGCCGATCTGGCTCCGCGCCGTATACTGGCGGTGGCCAGGGAAATAACCAAATTGCACGAAGAGACCCTGCGAGGCTCAGCTGCCGAGTTGTTGACTATGATGACCGGCAAGCGCCTCAAGGGAGAGTTGGTACTGGTCCTGCAAGGTGCAGCGGCGAGCCCGTCGCGGGAGGAATGATGGATTTCACCCAGTTCAAATCGAATGCGCGGGGGCGGGTTCGACCCGTGGTCCTGGCCCTGGACCGATTGGGCATGACTCCGCTGGGGGTATCGATAACCGGTCTGGTGATCTGCGCCTTTTCGGGACTGATCATTGCCCGGGGAAGTCTCTTCTTCGGCGGATTGGTATTCCTCGTGGGTTCGGCATTCGACATGCTCGACGGGGACCTTGCTCGCCTGCAGGGTACGGTTTCCCGCCGGGGAGCGTTCCTGGACTCGTGTTTCGATCGCCTCGGCGAAGCCTTCCTGTTCGCCGGCCTGACCTGGTACTTCGCCGGTTTTGGCTACGGTGACCGGCTGATTCCCCTTCTGCTGATCACCGCTACGGTGGTCGGAAGTCTGACCACTAGTTACGTGAGAGCCCGGGCCGAAGGCGTGGGAGAAACCTGCAGTGTCGGCTGGCTGCAACGTACCGAACGGGTCATCCTGCTGACGGTGGGATTGCTACTGGGACGTTGGGCTCTCGTACCGATCCTCTGGTTCCTGGCCATTGCGACGCTGGCAACCACGGTCCAACGCATTGTCCACGTGGCGGCGAAACTGCCCGGATCGACGCCGGGAACAGCTCCCGAACCCGTTGTCGAGGAGCTCCCGGATTCTTCTCCCGAATCCCAGGTGCAGCCGGAAGCCGAGGATGATTCGTGACCGGAACAGCACGCACCGATGGTGGAAGTCGCGGTCTGCTGATCACGTTCGAAGGACCCGAAGGCAGCGGCAAGACCACGTTGATCAAGGGGATCGCCCGGCGGCTGGCCGAGGGCGGTGAAGAGCCACTGTTGCTCCGGGAACCCGGTGGTACGGCCATCGGCGAGCGGATCCGGAACATTTTACTCGATACGGCGTCTGAAGAGATGTGCGCCGAGACCGAGTTGCTGTTGATGGTCGCCAGTCGAGCCCAGCTGATCCGGCAAAAGATCGAGCCGGGATTGGCCGCAGGGATGATCATCCTGTGCGACCGCTTCGCTGATGCCTCGGTGGCGTACCAGGGGTTTGGTCGAGGATTGGGCGATAAAACCGTCCATACCCACAACCGACTGGCCCTCGGCGGAGTGGTCCCGGATCTGACGTTTCTCTGTTTGCTGCCCCCTGAAGAGGGCCAGTCCCGCCTCCGGGAGCGGACCACCGATCGCCTGGACCGAGAAACCGAGGAATTCCACCGCCGGGTCTACGAAGGTTATCAGGCCATGGCGGTTTCCGGGGAATTTCGTTTTAAAGTGATAGATGCCACCGCCTCACCGGAAGCGATGCTCGACTCGGCCCTGGCCCAGTTGAAGAGACTGGACCACGGCCTTCTAAAATACCTTTAACCAGGGCGCTCCTGCTGCGAAAACAAGGAGCAGGGGCTAGGCGCCGGGAATCCATCCCTGGCGGCCCCACCGGCGCCGTCGACAAAGGACAGAATATGACCAGATACCAATCCTCCAGCGCTCGCCGACGGATATTCGGACGTGGCCTGACTTGCGCATTTCTGCTGGCAGGGCTTCTGACAGTATTGCTGTCCAGTGTTGCCCACGGCCAGAACGATCCCTCGACGCGCCGCCAGGAGTTCTACGACAACCTGAAGATCCTGGGTGAAGTCTACGAGCGGGTCATCAACAAGTATGTTGACGAGGTACCTCCGCATGAGGTCCTGGAAGCCGGGATCAACGGCATGCTCGGCGTGCTCGATGAGCATTCCAACTACCTGCCGCCGGTCAATTACGAGGACCTGATGATGTCCACCGAAGGCGAATTCGGCGGACTGGGAATTACGATCAACATCCGCGACCACTATCCCACCGTGGTTTCTCCCATCGAAGGCACGCCGGCCTACTATATGGGTATACAGGGCGGCGACCAGATCATCGAGATCGAGGGTGAGCCCTGCAAGGACTTCACGAGCCGCGAAGCGGTCAAATTGCTGCGAGGCACTCCGGGTACCAAGGTAAACATCACCATTGCCCGCCCGGGCATGGAGGATCCCCTGCCGTTCACGATTACCCGCGACATCATCAAGATCGAGAGTGTGCCCTATGCGTTCATGATCGATGACATCGGCTACATCCGGATCCAGAACTTCGCTCGGACCACTGCCGACGAAGTGCGCACCAAGCTGGACCAGCTCACCGACGAGGGAATGCGGGGCCTGATCCTGGACCTGCGTTTCAACCCCGGCGGCCTGCTTGAAGCCGCCCGCGAGGTCAGCGAACTCTTCCTGGAGAAGGATCAACTGGTCGTATTCACCAAGGGCCGGGTCCGCGGCAGCAGCGTATCCTACTACAGCGAGCCGCGGGGCAAGGTCTACAACGAAGTTCCGGCCATCGTTATGATCAACGGCTCGTCGGCATCGGCGAGCGAGATCGTCGCTGCCGCCCTGCAGGACCACGACGCCGGACTGGTTGTCGGCAAGACCTCCTTCGGTAAGGGCTCCGTGCAGACCGTATTCCGTCTTGACGAGGATGAGGCCCTCAAATTGACCACGGCCCGCTACTACACCCCTTCGGGTCGGTCGATTCACAAGGACCGCTCTGCTGAACTCGACGGCGAATTGCCCGCGGATCATCCCGACGCCCTGGCCGCCGAGCCGGCCGAACAGGAAGTGCCCCGATTTGAGAAGGAGCAGTTCTTCACCGACAGTGGCCGCGTTATATACGGCGGGGGCGGGATCGCTCCCGACATCGAGATCGACCAGGACTTTCTGACCGACTTCGAGGTCGCCGTGGAGCGGGATGGCGCTTTGTTCGGGTTTGCCGTCGACTATGCGTCGCAGCATGATGCCGTACCGGATGACTTCACGGTCACCGATTCGGTGCTGCGTGACTTCAACGAATACCTGGCCGCTCGTGAGAATATCGACGAGTACCTGGAGGTGTTCGACCTGGCTCTCAGCGATTCGCTGGTGGATGCCAACAGCGACTTCCTGAGGAGGGGAATCCGCCGGGAGCTGGCGCGTCGCACGCAGACTCCCCAGGCTGCCTACCAGGTGGCTCTGGAAGCCGACACCCAGCTCCACGAAGCGCTGGATCTGTTCAAGAAGGGCGGCTCCCTGGCAGAGTTGCTGGCTCTGGCCGACGAGTGGAACGCCGAGCAGATGCGCCAGCTCGCCGCCGAGAGCAGTGCCCAGGCGGAGGAGAACGTTTCCAACTGACCTTTTCCGGAATCGACTACGCCTATGGCCCGTTTCACCCTGGAACGGGCCATTGCCGTATTGATCCGGTTGTGTACCCCGGAAGCACGGTGTAGGATCGGGGCAGGCTGTCGTCTGCCCATCGCGTGAAAGGAACTCGTCGATGTCTAGCGAGTTGATCGTCCTGGCCCGGGAGCTGGGGCCTGCGGCACCGGAGATACTGGACTTGACGGACCCTGCCCATCTGGGTCAAGCCCAGCGGGCCGCTGACCGGTTCCTGGCTGTCTCAACCAATACGAACGAGCTGCGGTTGCTGGAAGCCGCGCTGCTGGAGGAACGGGACGCTCATCCGCTGTTGATCCAGCTGGCGGCGAAGCTGGCGGTATCGCGTTCGGTGGTCTTGAATCTGGCCCAGCCGGCGCATGTCTCGATTGTCTTTGCGGTCTACCAGGAACACCAGCGGATCCTGACTCGGGAGCAACACCCCGGCGGCGAGGATTTCCTGGTCCGCAAGGTCGAGCAGCTCGATTGGTTGGTTGCCGGCTGCCCTGATATCACCTGGGATATGTTCGTCGTCGACGACGGCTGTCCCGATGGGAGTGGCCAGCTGGCCGAGGAGATCGCCGCTCGCCGGGGACTGGGCGAAAGGGTTCAAGTGCTTTATCTGGCCGAAGCCATCACCGAGGGGATGCCGGTCACGGCGCCGTTGACCGATCCGAGCCAGAGCCGCAAGGGTGGCTCCATCGCTCTGGGTCTCTGGAAGGCCACCCGGAATCTGCATCCTGGCCATGTTGCGGTGTTCACCGATGCGGATCTGTCTACTCATCTCGGCCAGGTCGGACTGTTGCTAGAGGGTGTTCTCGAGCGGGGCTACGATGCGGCCATCGGCTCGCGACGGGAACCCGCCTCGGTCGTGATCAAGCAGGGGGCACGCAACAACCGAGGCAAACTCTTCATCTACCTCTGGAAACGGGTGATCTCGATCCTGCCGGACGTAGTGGACACTCAGTGCGGATTCAAGGGGTTCCGGGCCGAGACCGTTCACGAGGTGGTGCAGGAGCTGCTCGAGAAGAAGTTCGCCTTCGATATCGAGCTGTTGATCAAGACCCGATTACATCGGGAAGACTCCATAGTCCGTGTGCCGGTAGCCTGGATCGACAGCGACGTCCTTTCGACAACTACGGATCTTCAGCCGTATCTACCCATGCTGAAGGCGATGGTGCAGATGTATCGCGTTTATCTGCCGCAGAACGCGTCCGCCGACCTGTTCGCAGAGTTCATCGTCGAACTGGATGATGCCGGATGGGAACGATTGCTGGAAAACATCCCTGCGGCAATCACCGATCGAGAGCCCGCCGATTTTGGCGATTTCGCCGGCGTTTCGGCGGCGGATCTGCGTGCTGCTGCCGAATAGTGCGAGCCACGTTCCGCAATGGTCAGGGCGCTGCTGCCGGAGTCGGCAACAGCGCCCTGAATCGTCGTGGTCCGGGTGCGGACCGTGGATCCGTGGTCCGCCGGATTCCCGATCAGACCCCTGCCTTGCGAATCAGGCTCGTGGCCGC
>Ga0209475_10003053_pt1 | contig 15914 bp, 13 predicted proteins | sample tdDd471_FD_187128 | JGI IMG/M metagenome (GOLD analysis project Ga0209475, IMG submission 187128) | Marine sediment microbial communities from the Atlantic coast under amendment with organic carbon and nitrate - tdDd47.1 (SPAdes)... | ecosystem: Environmental > Aquatic > Marine > Coastal >... | reverse complement strand
AGGTATCTCGCATGGTGATATTATAGATTTAAGGCGTAATGACTACAAAGAGTTTGATGCAAGAGAATTCTATGTAAATTTAGTATCTGATCTTAAGAAGAGGGGATTTTAATAAAGAAGTATTAAATAAATAAAAGAATTGCATCTTATTAATGTAAGTTGCAATTCTTTAATTTTGATTAATGTAGTTGAGCTTATTTTTCTATATACAAGATACCTAGTGTTGATGAGCCGCAGTGGCTAGTAATAACACAGCCTGCTTGAGTTACTATTATCTCTCCAAAATAACCTTTGCTTTTTACAATCTCATAAGCTTTTTCTGCAATTTTAGTATCAGTTGGCGAATGGGTTATAAATACACGTTTAGGATTGATCTTATCAATATCTTTGAGTACAGTATTAGCATAGTTTTCACAGACTTTCATTGTAGAACCTCTAAATTTAGAGCCTGTTTTCATTTTACCATCCTGAACTACAATTTGCGGTTTAATCTTTAAAGAGTTTGCACCAAATGCTGCTAAAGCAGAGCATCTACCGCCTCTATAAAGGAAAGTTAAAGTATCTATAAAGAAACTAGCTTTTACTTTCGGTATTATGCCGATTAGTTCTGTTTCAATTTCCTCTGCACTCTTTCCTTCCTGAGCTAATTCAGCTGCTATTAGAACAAGATGACCTATTCCTGTTGATAAATTGCGAGAATCTAGAATTCGTATATCAATGTTATCAAACTCTTCTGCTGCGATTTTTGCACTTTGCAATGTGCCGGAGAGTTCACTAGATATTGTAATTACTACAACATCTCTTTTTTCTTCTGCATACTTTTTTAATGTCTTTTGAAATGCCTCAATGCTTGGAGCTGAAGTTTTAGGAGTAGAACCTGTTTTGTTTGACCAATCAATAACATCTTTAGCTTCTATGTCAACTCCATCTCTAAAGGTTTCATCATCTAAAATCACATGTAATGGAATAATATCAATATCATATTTTTTTATAAGTCCATCAGTTATATCACATGTGGAATCAGCGATTATCTTTACTTTCATCTTTCTCTTCCTTTCTTTATTTTTGATAGTTTTATTATAGTATATTTTAACATATTGATGTTAAAAAATTAAGATATATAATACAATTTTGAACAAAAAAGATTAGTACTATCAAACCTTGTATATATTAAGTATCATCAATAAATATGATTTTGACAATGTAGACAAGTTATTTTTATCATGTTACTATAAGGAGAACAAACGCTATAAAATTAAATATAAGGAAGATATATGAATAAGAAAAATGCTATCCAACTTATAGATATTAGTCATTCATATGACGGAAGACAAATATTAAATAATTTAGCTTTCTCTGTAGGGTATGGAGAAAAATTAATATTTAATGCACCATCAGGTTTTGGCAAAAGCACTATTTTTAATATGATTATGGGCTTTTTGCAACCTGAAAGAGGTAGAGTAATAGTTGATGGAATGGAAGTTACAGAAGATACAGCAAAAGATGTTAGAAGTAAAATAGCATTCCTACCACAAAATATGATGCTTCCTAATGCATCTGTAAGAGATTTTATACACACTATAGAAAAGTTTGATGCCAATTTAGAAGTTGGGCTTAATATGGATGTATTAAAAATGTTATTTAAAGAATTGCAATTGCCAGAAGATGTGTGTGATGCAAAACTAAACATGCTATCAGGTGGAGAGAAACAACGACTGATGTTAGCTATTGTTATTGCACTAGATAAGAAAATACTTCTATTGGATGAAGCACTATCTGGTGTAGATATTGAGAGAGCAGAAAAGGTTCTTAATTACTTATCTGGAATAAAGGATTTAAGTATAGTTTTTATCTCGCATGATAGTAGACATATGGGTATAGGCGATTTTAAGAAGCTGGAGGTTAGTTACCATGGGAGCTGAGCAAGTAACTGTAGTTGGTATTGGCATTCTATTAGCATTTTTAATTCCAATATTTGTTGTTAACAAAATGATAGGTTTATCTATAAATAAAAGCATGATTATCTCTGTAGTAAGAATGATAGTTCAGCTTTTGTTAGTAGGTTTATATTTACAGTTTTTATTTAAATGGAACTATTCTTGGCTTAATGTAACTTATATAATCATAATGGTATTAGTAAGTGCGTTTACAATTACAGGTTCATGCAAATTAAAAAGGAGCAAGTTTTTGTTGCTACTTTCTATGGGTGTAGGTATACCTTTATTCGTTTTAATATTCATATTAACAGGTTTTGTTTTAAAGCTTGATAATGTGTTTGATGCAAGGTATATAATTACTTTGAGTGGTATGTTGCTTGGTAACTGTATGAGATCAATAATTATTAGCTTTAATACATTTTACAATAGTATTAGAGAAAATGAAGATACATATCTTTTGTATTTATCTTTAGGAGCATCAAGAGATCAAGCAGTGAAACCACAGATTATAAATGCAATGGAGTCTGCACTAAAACCTGCAATAGCTAGCATGATGACTATTGGTTTGGTATCACTTCCAGGTATGATGACGGGTCAAATGCTAGGTGGATCTTTACCACTTACTGCAATTTCGTATCAGATTATTATTATGGTTGCAATCTTCATATTACAATACACTGGAATTGCAGTTATGTTGAAAATTGCTGCAAATATTTCTTTTGATAGTAGGGATAGATTGAGAAAAGAAATTTTCTTGCATTAATTTCCTATTGTATTTGCATAAAGAGAAAATCTCTAGACAAGTTTTCTTAGTTTTGCTATTCCTAGCAATATTAAAGGCAAAACAAGACCTATGACTATATTCATTTGAAGACCAAACTTGTTTGAGAAATTCTGTAGTTCGAAAATTTCTGCTGCAAGAAATTGGCATAGAATAAAAGTAAATAGCAAAATTGGGCTTATCAATGGCATTGCTTCTTTTAAGTTGAAAAGGGATTTATACAATTTTACTATAAGATAAGAAAAAGTTGCTACAGTAATAAAATCAGCTAATATCCAAAAGGAAATAAATATTGATTCCATTCCAGAGAATTGACCCTCTTGAGATATGTTTTTTACTGCTGATAGAAGAGGTAGTGGAGTGATTATTAAGGTGTTACTACCTAGTGTTCCTATTAGAGCAATGGTAAGTACTGTGTCAGCAATAACAACAAAAGCAATTGCAAAAAGCATGTTTCTACTGAAACCTTTATTTGTGATTATCTCGTTACCAAGCATAAATATAAAAAACAAGTAGACACCTAAACCAGCTACTGGCATAGATCCTTTCATTGCTGGTAAAATGTCCAAACTACTTATAGGGGTTAGTTTTTCAAATTGCACATTAGAAATCAAAAGTGCGACTATCAGTATGAATTGAGCAACTACCAGTACAAAAATTATCTTATTCATTCGAGCCACTACAGTAATTCCAGATCGTAGTAGTATACCAACTACAATTAGCAGTATTATAATGAATATATTTTTGTCTGTCGTAGCGTAGACAGATGAAACTAATCTTTCTCCAAAGTATCTAAAATATAAGGACAATAGAATTGAAAACCATATTATATAAACAATAGTAAGTATTTTCGCTATGGGTTTACCAACGATTTTTTTCATTATATCAGTGTAGTTGGTATTAGGAAACTTTTGCACATATACTTTAACAATTAAAACTATTATTACCATAGGGATAAGTCCGAATATTGGGCTAAGCCATCCAGCTTGATTAGCAGATAGTGCCCCATATCTAGGTACAAGCCTCATAGTAGCTGAGTAATCTACTGTCAAAAACAGAATGCACGCCTGCATCATAGTTAAGTTTCTTTTGTTATCCATAATTATTCCTTAGTGTTTACTATTTAGCAATTTAATAACTAAATAGTATGTTAAAAGTATTTGTTATTATATATTGCTGTAAGCATTTCTTTTTATACTAGTTTTCTTAGTTTTGCTATACCTAGTAGAAGTATAGGGAATGCAAAACCTAAAATTATGTTGACGAAAGGTATTAATTTCATTGAAAAATTCTGTAGTTCAAAAACTTCCGTAGCTATAAGTTGGCAAAGTATGAATGCTAATAATAATATTGCATTTAAGAGTAGCATAGCATTTTTTAAGTTAAACAAAGACTTTAATAACTTTACAATAAGATATGAAAATGTCGCAATATTTACAAAGTCAGCTAGAATCCATATTGAAACAAACACTGATTCTAGACCAGAAAATTTTCCCTCTTGTGATATATTCTTAATTGCAGTTAACAGAGGAAGAGGTGACATTATTATAGTATTACTACCTAATGTACCTAATAGTGCAATTGTAAGTAGTGGGGTAACAATTAAAAGGAATATTACCACATAGATCATGTTTTTGCTAAAACCTTTATTTGTAATTATCTCATTGCCAAGCATGAATATATAGAACAAATGAACTCCTAATGCTGCTGTAGACAAAGAGCCCTTGATTGCTGGAAGAATATCTAAAGTACTTATAGGAGTAATATTCTTTACATCGACTTGGACTAGTAGAAGTCCGACTATCACAGTAAATTGAACAACCAACAATATATAGATTATCTTATTCATTCGAGCTATTACTGTAATTCCTGAACGAAGCAGAACTCCTATTATAACAATAAATATGATTATAAATATATTTATATTTGATGTTGCATAAACAGAGATAACTAATCTCTCCCCAAAGTACCTAATAAGAACTGATAACAAAATTGCAAACCATACTATATAAAAAACTGTAAGCAACTTTGCTATAGGTTTACCGACAATTTTACACATTACATCAGTATAATTTGTATTTGGAAATTTTTCCGCATAAGCCTTGATTACTAATACTATTATAATCATAGGTATGGTACCTATGATAGGGCTAAGCCATGCAGCATGGTTAGCACTTTCTGTAGCATATTTAGGTACTAGCCTCATGGTACCTGGATAAATCACTGTTAAAAACAGAAAACATGCCTGCATCATAGTTAAGTTTCTTTTATTATCCATAATCAATCCTCAGTGTTCAATATTAAAGAATTCCATAATAATTCTACTTAAGCTATTATCAGGAGAAGAATTATAATAGTAAATAGCTAAAGCAATAGCTAATAAACTCAAGGATATGTAAACTGCTATTTCTTTTTTTAGGTCTTTTTTATTCATTCTATAAATTTCGAAAATTCCAATAGCCACAACCACAACAATATATATTATCATTTTTCTTTACTTTCATCTTTATTTTCATCATATTCTACTGGGTGATTGATGTTATAAGTTCTATCAATTGTTGTCTCTGCTTTTACCGATATATCAGTTTCTGCAAATATATCTGGCCAGATATCTTCATAGTCTTTTGTTTTAATAGGATACTTATGATATATTTCATCGTTTATGCCTAATACATCTATTTTGACTTTTTGTAGATAATCAACAATTTCTAATACTTCATTTTCTATAATTTCATTTTGTTGCTCCATTAAGTCACCAATTTCATCATGAGTAAAAATATCCTCTTTGCCGTGATATTCTACTATATTAGTAGTGCATTCTACTTTGATTTTAACCTTTGGGATTTTAGAATCATAATTAACTTCAAAACTATGTTTACAACCAGTTAATTCAACAACAACAATTTTACCTTCTTTATCGTATAAAGTCATATATCCTGCATTGCTATCATTAATTAACCAGTTCATACCTTTTGCCATACTTCCTTCTACAAAGCCTTCTAAAACATCTTCTTTGAATATTGCATAGCCATCTAGCATTACTAATTTTTTATCTTCATCTTTTTCTTTTTTTTCCATTTTCTCAGTAGTTTTTACCGAAGGTAGATAAAGACAGCTTTTATCTGAGCTAATCATTTGCAAATAATCAAGTGTTGAAACTTCATTGTTACTAGATATATTTTTTCCATCGCTAAACAAACTTGTTAAAGTATCGTCTAATGGGGACTGTTTTAGGTCAGTTACTTTAATAAGCTCATTTGCAGTCATTCCTTGAGCAACTAAAATTTTCATATTTTGCTTTATTTCATGATCTCTTGCAAAAAGATCTAAATATTTGTTAATACCTAATTTTGCAGTATCTTCTCCTATTATCATATAGTTTACTTGTCCCCAGAACATAATCCTATCTGTATATGGGTGGAATTTCTGTATAGCTTCAAACATTGAACTGCCTTCTGCTGTATATATAGACACTTTACTATCTATAGAAATTGCCTCGGTTGGCTGAATTAGTGATAATGTTATAGTTAATGTTATTATGCCATCTACTTCGTCAACACCAACTACAGTTACAGTTTCCCTCATACCAATGTCTGTCTTGGATTTTATTTTGCAAGCTGTTAAAGAAGAAATAGTTACAATTGTAATACTTAGCAATATGATTATTTTTTTAAACATCATTTTTTCCTTTTTTTGTTTTTAGGTTCTAAGTAAAATGGCCTATACTTTAACATGTTGGACGGGAGTCTGATAAACGAGTCTTCTATTTGGAATTTTTTTGTCCCAGCGTATGGAGATAAGAATGGAACACCTAAAACTTCCATTTTGGATAATTGATATATTAATACTAAGAAACCAATTGCAAGACCAAATATTCCAAGCACAGTACTTAGGAGCACATTGATAACCATGTATATCCATAGTGCCATATTTGCGTCTGTATTTGCTATTGCTAAGCTAGAAATAGCTGAACCAGCTACTACCACAACTACAGCAGGAGAGACAAGCTTTGCGGTTATAGCTGCTTCTCCTAATACTAAACCTCCCACTATTGCTACTGTACTACTTATGATTGAAGGTGTATTTGAACTTGCCTGTAACAATGTAAAGAAAGTAAATAGCATTACTAATATCTCTATGTGTATAGGAAAGGGGGTATCTATTTTGGATGCAGCAATTGCATAAGCTAAAGACCCAGGTAACATCTCTATATGAAATCTTGTTAGTGCTACATAAAAGCCTGGCAATACAAGAGAAATGAAAAATAAGGAATATGATAATATTCTAAAAGATGAAGACATTATATAGTTTGTGCCATATCCTGTAACAGTCTGGAATACGTCATTTGCTACTAGAGGCATTACTAAGCCATATGGAATGCCTTCGATAATAATAGCAACCTTCCCTTCTAGTAGACCGGCTGCAACATGGTCAGGTTTTTCGGTGATTTGGACTTGAGGAATAAGAGAGAATTTTTTTTCTGATAGATATGCAATTACATCCTCTAAGAATAATGCTTTGTCTACATCTATAGATTTTAGTCTTGATTTTACTGTATCTACAAAAGTAGGATTACAGATGTCTTGCATGTATAAAACATTTATAACTGTGTTTGTTTGTTTTCCTACACTTAATTCCTCTATACACAAATTTGGTGTTTTTATAAGCATTCTTAATATGGCTGTGTTATCTCGAAGATTTTCTAGAAAAGCCACTTTCATCCCTCTAAAGGATGTTTCTTCAGTAGATGCTGAAATGGATCTTTTTTCGTAGCCTTTAGTTTCAAAGGCTATTGCTTTGTTTTCTTCATCAAATATAAGGCATGAATAACCTGACATCATTAATTTTATAACTTCATCTATTTTTTCAACAGCTTTTGTGGTAGCAAAATAGATAGCACCATCTAATATTTTAGTTAATGCATCTTTTTCGTTTATTGAGTTTCTTAGCAGCTGGTTTTCATTTAGTGGTTTAAGTACAAACTCACTTATTTTATCCTGAGATACTAAACCATCAATAAATATTAATGTAGCAGGTAAAGTTTTCAAACCACCTACATATACTTGGCGTATAACGATATCGCTGCTTTTTCCCAGTATTTCATGTACATTAGCAGTGGTTATTTTTTTATTACTCGAGTTTGAGTTGCCTTGATTATTCTCCATTTATATAAGTACCTTCAAATGTTATTTGTTGTTTTGTTTTATTATTTCAATATATCCTTTTGATTATTCTGATTACAATGATTTAACATTAAATACAAAGGTTAAGCGTAACTAAAACTTTGCTTATCTAAAAATTTGAATAATTAATAAGAATGTGTATTATATTAATTACAGATAATATACAAAATAAAAGTATGCAAGGAAGTATTATGGATAGTTTAAATCAAGGTAATCAGTTAAGTTTTCATGATTTAATGAAATTCCGTGTTAGAGAAATATTAATAGTTGCAACTCAATACGATGGTTTTGTTCTTGAAGAAGATGGTAGGTTAGCAGAACGTATTTACAACGAATATTACGACTTAAGTATATATTTCGTTCCAAGAATAAAAAGAGTAATGTGTGCTGAAGATGCTTTTAAGGCTTTGGAAAAGCGCACATACGATTTAATAATTACAATGTCGCATATTGGTGAAATGGATGTATTTGATTTTGCACATGATGTAAAAAGAGATTATCCTAAGCTTCCCATTATAATGCTTTCATACGAGAGACTTTCACCTGATATGATTAAACAAGTAAGAGATGATAAAAGTATCGATAGGTTATTTCACTGGTCAGGAGAGAGCAACATATTACTTGCTATAATAAAATATGTAGAGGATAAAAAGAACCTTGTTAATGACTGTGCACAAGGCATACCGGTTATACTTGTTGTAGAAGACTCACCAGTATATTTTTCTCAATTTCTATCAATTATCTATACAGAAATAATGAAACAGACAAGGTATTTGGTTGTGCATGCAGAAAATACAGCAAACAAGCTTTTGCGTGTGCGTGCTAGGCCAAAAATAATTTTAGCAGAAACATATGAGGAAGCTGTGGAGGCTGTAATGCTTCATAAGGATAATCTTCTAGGTGTTATTACAGACGCTAGATTCCCTAAAGAAGGAGATACTAATCCAGATGCTGGATTTGAGCTTATAAAGTCCATTAAAGATATAAGTCGTGACATACCAGTATTAATTCAATCTGAGGAGATAGAAAACAAAGAAAAGGCTAAAGATTTAGATGTTAATTATCTAGACAAAAACTCACATAACTTATTATATGATATAAGAAGATCAGTACTAGATGAATATGGATTTGGTGAGTTTGTATTTCGCTATGCCAATGGCCAAGTATTAGGGAGAGCTTCTGATATAGAAGAATTCATACAGCAAGTAAAGAAGATTCCATCTGCAAGTTTATATTATCATGGGCTTCACAACCATTTTTCAAGATGGTTTAGAGCTAGGACTGCTTTTGAAATTGCTAGTGAATTACGATCCATTGACATAAGAAATTACAATGATTTAGAAGAGTTAAGATTGATAATACTTCATAAAATTCAATCATATCTTAAAAACTTCCGTACTGGTGAAATTTTAGACTTTGATTCAACAAAGCTAAATATAGATAATGCTTTTATAAAAATAGGTGATGGATCACTAGGAGGTAAGGCCAGGGGGATTGCTTTCCTGAATCAGTTAATCAAAAAAAATAACCTTGAAGATAAATATGAAGGTATAAATGTATCGACACCTTTGACTTTTGTTATATGCTCGGATGTGTTTGAAGACTTTGTTGAAAACAATAATCTGTACGATTATGCAATAAACACTTATGACGAGGAAGATATTGCAGAAAAGTTCTTAGATTCTGAGTTGCCTGATAAAATAAAGAATAATTTAAGAAGAATAGTAAAAACGATAGATAAACCACTTGCTGTAAGGTCATCAAGCATACTTGAAGACTCTCAGACGTTGCCATTCGCTGGCATTTACAATACCTATATAATACCTAATAACGATAATGATATGGAAGCAAGATTTAGACAGTTATATGATTGTGTAAGATTAGTTTATAGCTCTGTGTTTTATAACTCTCCAAAGCAATATGCAAAGAATGCAGATTTACGTATAGAAGAAGAAAAGATGGCGGTTATAATACAGGAACTTATAGGAAAAGAATATGGTAGGTATTTTTATCCTCAAGTATCGGGGGTCGCTCAGTCATATAATTTTTATCCTTATTCAAATATGCAACCGAAGGATGGAACAGTAAGTTTAGCACTAGGTTTTGGTAAAATAATTGCTGAAGGAGGGAAAGTATATAGATACAGCCCAGCATACCCTAAAAAGCCACCTCCATATTCAGGGCCTAGAGAATTTTTGGAAAAGCTACAGACGTCATATTATGCACTAGATTTAAATAGCGAAAAAGATGTCTATTTTAGTCGTGCTAGTAACAATAGTGAACATAGTTTGACTAATGAGTCAACATGCTACACTCTACTTCCGCTTTCACAGGCACAGGAAGATAATTCTTTAAAATATATTGCATCATCATATTCTGTTGCAAATGACAGAATAATAGATAATGTGAATGTTGAAGGACCAAAGTTGATTAATTTTGCACCTATAATAAAACAGAACAGAATTAAACTTAATAATATAATTACGGATATACTCATGCTTGGTAAACAGGCTTTTGGTTGTGATGTTGAAATTGAATTTGCGTTAAATATACCTGAAAATGAAGACGAGTTAAAGCAATTTAACTTTTTGCAGGTAAGACCAATGGTAGTAGGCAAAGAATTTTCACAAACTAAAATTACAGAAGATCATATTAAGAATTCATACGCTCGTAGTTGTCATACTATTGGTAATGGTGTGTATGATGATATTTATGACATAATATATGTAGATCCTGACAAATTTGATATTAAAGATACTCCAGTTTTGGCTAAGGAGATTGAAAGTCTAAATAAAGTTTTGTATGAGGAAGGCAGAAAATGCATATTGATTGGATTTGGTAGATTAGGTACTTATGATAGGTGGCTTGGAATACCATTAACTTGGTCTCAAATGTCACAAGCAAGGGTTGTTATGGAGCATGAAAGGGAAACTTTGCAAGCTGAACCGTCGTTGGGAAGTCATTTTTATCATAATCTAACATCATTAAATATGGGATATTTTCATGTTGGATACAAGTTTTCTGAAGATGATTATGTTGATTGGAATAAGCTTAATAAAGAAAATGTATATAAGCAAACCAAGAATGTAAAACTAATAAGGAGCGATAAGCCTTTTATAGTTAAGATAGATGGCAGCACATCTGCTGGCATTATATATAAAAATAAGTGAAAATATAAATACGCTTAATTATATAAAGTGTTTTATTAATATTGTATACACTACTAAAGCAGAGTGATATAATTCTAATATAAAATAAAATTAAATACGGGGGTACTATTATGAAAGCTCTTTCAAGGATAATGGACCAAGTCGAGAAACGAAACCCAGGTGAAAGCGAATTCCATCAAGCTGTTAAAGAAGTATTGGAATCACTAGAACCAGTTGCACAGCAGCACCCTGAATGGGTAGAAGCTGGCATTTTTGACAGGCTAGTAGAGCCGGAAAGACAAATTATCTTCCGTGTACCGTGGGTTGATGACGAAGGCGTGGTACATGTGAACAGAGGATTTAGAGTTCAGTTTAATAGCTCTCTCGGACCATATAAAGGTGGATTAAGATTCCATCCATCAGTTAATGTAAGTATTATAAAATTCTTAGGTTTTGAACAAATCTTTAAAAACTCACTTACAGGACTTCCTATTGGTGGCGGTAAGGGTGGATCGGATTTTGATCCAAAAGGCAAATCAGATGGCGAAATTATGAGATTCTGCCAAAGCTTCTTCTTAGAATTACAAAGACATATTGGGCAAGATACTGATGTACCAGCAGGTGATATCGGTGTTGGTGGCAGAGAAATTGGCTATATGTACGGTATTTACAAAAAAGTTAGAAATGAATTCACAGGTGTTTTAACTGGTAAAGGATTAACATGGGGTGGTAGCTTAGTAAGAACACAAGCAACAGGCTATGGATGCTGCTACTTTATGGAAAATGCATTAAATGCAAAAGGTAAGTCATTTAAAGACTCTACAGTTGTTATTTCTGGTTCTGGTAATGTTGCATTATATGCTACTGAAAAAGTTAATGAACTAGGCGGAAAAGTAGTTGCTTTAAGTGATTCAAGTGGATATATTTATGATCCAGATGGTATTGACCTTCCTGCAATGAAGCGCATTAAAGAAGTTGAAAGAAAACGTTGTAGCGAATACGTTAAAGATCATCCAAATGCAGAATACCATGAAGGATGTATGGGAATTTGGAATGTAAAATGTGATATAGCACTTCCATGCGCTACTCAAAACGAGCTAGATGAAGAATCTGCAAAAGTATTAGTTGCTAATGGATGCATAGGAGTAGGAGAAGGTGCAAATATGCCATGTACTCCTGATGCTGTTGAGATTCTATTAGAGAATAAAGTTATTTATGGCCCAGGTAAAGCAGCAAATGCTGGCGGCGTAGCAACATCAGCTTTAGAAATGACTCAAAATAGTATGAGATATGCATGGTCATTTGAAGAAGTTGACAAAAAGTTACAAGAGATCATGAAAAATATCTATCAATCATCAAGCAAAGCAGCTAAAGAATATGGTTATGAAGATAATCTAGTAATGGGAGCTAATATTGCTGGATTCCTAAAAGTTGCTGAAGCAATGTATGCACAAGGAGTTGTGTAATAGTAGAATAACTTAATAAAAAAGAATATCTAGAGGGCTTCCCGATTGTTGACTTCAGTTTATGTGTAATTATTAGTTAAGGGAAGCCTTTTTTTACTATTTATTAAGAGTAAAGTAATTGGTTTATACACTCAATTAATAATTAGAAAAACCAAAAAGGCTGGAAATTGAAAATTAATCTTTTGCTTTATAAGTATTAATAACATACTACACAACTTCAGTACAAAATTAAGACTTTATTCATTATTCATAAGATAATGTTATGTTGTTTGTATATTTTAAATAATTTCCTTTAAAAAAGACTTTACAAACATATAATACTGTGTTAATATTTATACATAGAAAATACGTAGGACGTATAACGTATAATGTAATACGTATAACGTATAACGTACAATCAAAGAAATGTAAGAAGAGGAACAAGTAGATGGCAAATTCAGTACTAACAAACTCATTGAAGCCAGTAGGCGGAGAGTCAGTAGTAGATAAAACTATCAGAAGAATTATTGAGGCAATTTCTGATGGTAGATATGAAATTGGTCAAAAACTTCCTAATGAATACGAGTTAATAAGTGAACTACAAATAAGCAGGAACTCATTAAGAGAAGCAATGAGAGTTTTGTCAACATTGGGCATAGTAGAAATTAGACGCGGTGATGGCACTTATGTATGCGATCAAATTAACCCAAGTGTTTTTGACAGTATTATATACGGATTGGTATTTGATACATCATCATCTTCTGAACTAGCAGAGCTAAGGCAAGCACTTGATGAAACCATGATTAAGCTTGCTATGAAAAAAGCAACAGATGACGACATTAAAGAGTTGCAGCGCTCTATTGATAATATGGAAATATTATTTAAAAGCGGCAATACTACAGCAGCTTCAAACGAAGATTACAATTTCCATATAAAAGTGGTGGATATATGCAGAAATAAACTATTCTCAAGAATTATTAAGGGAGTGTATCAATTTTTCAGACACTCAATACATGTAAATGTAACTACAGAAGAAGAGTTTGCACACGCCACAGAGAATCATACAGACATATTGAATTTAATTAAGAATAAAGACGAAGAAAGAATTGCAGAAGTTGTTGCTAACACGCTTAGAAGCTGGGGCGACAAAGTTAAAGAATAGACTTAAACTCTTGTAAGGTGTTTAAGCGTCTAGGATGTATTCAATCAAAAGGAATATACAAAACTAGACTCAAAGGTAGGATGTATATATATGGAAATGATAAACTTAATTATTCCTACCAAACTAAAATTAAATCAAGTTTGCATAGAGATATGCATTATATCATTAAGGAGGATGGAAAATGAAAAAATTAGTTGCTATTCTTTTAGTATTGGTACTTGCACTTGCAATGTTCGCTGGCTGCCAAAAAGATCCAGCACCAGTAACTGAAGGAAATGACAAACCTGCAGACAAAGAAGAAGTTGTAGAATCAAATTATCCAGAAAGACCAATCAACTTAATCGTTCCTTTCGGAGCAGGTGGCGGAACAGACGGTTGGAACCGTGCAGTTGCTGCAGCATTAGTTGAAAATGGTTGGGATGTTAAAGTTTCTAACGTTACAGGCGGAAGTGCTGGCTCAGTAGGTACAGCACAGGTTTGGAACGGCAAACATGACGGCTATACTTTAGCAGGTACTTCAGAAACTCCACTATGTATCCCTGTAATGGCTGGTGACGAACAAACAACTCCAAGCTGGGAATATTATATCGCTGGTGGCTCACCAGGCGTATTATGTGTAAACAAAGATGCTGACATAGCTGATCTTCAAGCTTTAGTTGATGCATGTGCAGCTGACACAGTAAACATCGCTGGTACTTCAGGCGGACTTTGGTTCCTACTTGCTTCTATGGTTGAATATGCAACAGATATCGATCTAAAAGTTGCTACATATGACGGATCAGCAGGCGCTATTGCAGCATGCGTATCTGGCGAAACAGCAGCAGTTGCAGCATCAGCAGGTGAAGTTGCAGAATATGTTAAAGATGGCTCTTTAATACCTGTAGCAGCATTCCAAACAACAGACTTTGCACACGACGACTTTGGTACAGTTCCTGCAATTACTAGCGTAATTCCAGAAGTAGAAGGATATCTACCTCTAAACCAATTCATTGGTTTCATGATACCAGAAGACACACCAGACGACGTTAAAGCAGCTCTAGAAACAGCATTCCTAGAAGCATGTGAAAGCGAAAGCTTAAAAACTTTTGCAGAGCAAAACTATGCAGTATTCTACAAATGGGTAGGAGAAGAAGCAGACAAAAACGTTGCTAAAGCACAATCAGTTATGTCATGGATGCTTTATGAAATGGGCAAAACAGAATATTCACCAGAAGATTTCGGTATTCCAAAACCTTAAGTTGAATATTGATAACTAATTAAAGTTTAGGATGATGGGTGTACTGTATGCGTTTATAAGTACACCCATTATAGTAAGAAGCAAAGCCAGAAATGGCATTGAGATTTAGGTACAAGGAGGTGGCTATTAATGGATAAAAAGACACTAAGAAAAGCAGATTTAGTAATGAGTCTAGTACTAATTCTATTTGCAGCATTTGTGTTTATTATGTCATTGAAGCTAATGAACAGAACCCTTAACCTGAAGAACGAGGACTATGCAGTTTGGTACAGATCTGCAGGGCTCATTCCTATGATAGTAAGTATTTTACTTGCTATAAGTGCAGGCTCTTTATTTACTACAGCATGGAAAGAGGGAGCTAGGTTTGACTTCTTCACAAAAGAAAAAGTTAAACATTTCTTTACCTGTCGTGAGTTCAGAGTAGCAGGGTTTGTAATTGGTTGGTTAGCAATTTACATTTTTGTTTTGCTAGGACCAATTGAAGATTTGATATATAACATACTATATGCGATTCCAAATATACACTGGATGATTCCATTCTATATTCCATATATTTTAATGACTTTCATCTATTTGTTTGTATTTATTATTGTATTTAGTGACAAGACCAAAAAACGTGATTGGATAATGGCAGCACTTATTGCCTTAGTCGTATCGTTTTTAGTTGCATATCTTTTTGGAGATGTTGCAATGATTATTTTACCTTAGGAAGGAGGAGAGAAAATGTTACAAAATTTATCGGTTTTTTTCCAACAAATTATTGAGATATTCTCAAATCCTGGACTAACACTAGTATTGCTTGGTGCAACAGCACTTGGCGTAATAATGGGAGCTCTACCTGGTCTAACAGCTACTATGGGTATAGCACTATTAACAGGACTTACTTACAATGTTCCATTAGAGTTTACATTTGCTATTTTAATGGGTATCTATGTTGGTGGTATCTATGGCGGAAGTATTTCTGCAATACTACTTAATATTCCTGGTACCGCATCAGCTGCTGCAACAGCACTAGATGGA
>Ga0209475_10003052_pt1 | contig 15914 bp, 12 predicted proteins | sample tdDd471_FD_187128 | JGI IMG/M metagenome (GOLD analysis project Ga0209475, IMG submission 187128) | Marine sediment microbial communities from the Atlantic coast under amendment with organic carbon and nitrate - tdDd47.1 (SPAdes)... | ecosystem: Environmental > Aquatic > Marine > Coastal >... | reverse complement strand
TTTATCTTCATAACCATGTATCAGGTCTTTGATCCCGGGTACAAAGGCTCCGGACTCAAGGAAGGCCATATAGGAGAGCATATCAGGTATCTCAATGGAAAATGCAAACTGTCGTTCGCCTATTCTGTCCCTGTCGGGCTCTACCTTTTCCAAGAAACCGATGGCTACCAGTGGGGCGTTTGTTTGTCCTTCGTACATGCCCTCCATGGCAGCAAATTTCATGGGCTGTTTTTCTGCTACCTGCCGGGCCGACTCATCGCCTGAATGAATATTCATGAGCGACATGACAAGCCCGAACACTGTAGCAACTACCATGCTGCGCTTGGCAAAGAGTATGTGCCTTTTCTTAAGGATATACCATGCGCTGACACCTATGACAAAGATGGCAGCCAGCACATATCCTGAAGTGATGGTATGCAGGAATTTGTTCACGGCAACAGGGGAGAAGAGCACCTCCCAGAAGTTCACCATCTCATTTCTTGCCGTTTCTGGATTAAATCTCATTCCCACAGGGTGTTGCATCCAGGCGTTGGCAACAAGTATCCATAGTGCCGAGAGGCTGGCCCCGATGGCTACAAGCCAGGTCGACAGCAGATGAAACCTTTTCCCAACCTTGTTCCAGCCAAAAAACATAATGGCAATAAAAGTGGACTCCATGAAAAAAGCCATGATACCTTCGATGGCCAGAGGGGCGCCAAAGATGTCGCCGACGAACCACGAATAATTAGACCAGTTGGTTCCGAACTCAAATTCAAGGATGATGCCGGTGGCCACACCAATGGCAAAGTTGATACCAAATAATGTCATCCAGAATTTGGTGATCTTCTTCCACTCCTGATCACTTGTCCTGACATATACCGATTCCATGATCGCAATGATAAATGACAGGCCCAGGGTCAGTGGCACAAAGATCCAATGAAACATGGCGGTTACGGCAAACTGCAAACGCGACCATTCGATCAGTCCAAGATCTAAATCCATAGGGCTAATTGGTTTTTGTGAGTTGTTCTATGACGTGATCACTTCGTTCCTTATCTGAATCGAAGTTGGTTTTTAAATAATCGGGGAAGAAAAATATTTTGAGGATGGCAAACATGATAAAGAGCTTTATCAGTATGATGATCCACAGCCTTTTGCCAACAGGGCTAAGGTTTCTGAAGCCCTCAATGTAGAAATTAAATACCTTTACAAAGATGTTCTTTTTCAAAACGCAACAATTACTTGCTTTCTCCCGCGCTTGTTTCTTTCATCTCAATAATTTCAATATTTCCAACACCATATCCTTTCTCTTCAAGGGCGGCTTTTAGTTCTTCAGTGCTTACTACTGCAGGCTCAAATTTTACTTTGGCCTTTTCCATTTCTAATGAAGCCTTTGCAGCTTCTACACCTTCAATATTATTTAAGACTTCTGTTATAGTCTTTTCACAGGATTCACAGTGCATACCTGTTACATCGATCACAGCAATCTTAATTTCGCCTGCTACAGGGGCTGACTCTTCAGTTTGATCAGCACTGGCATCTGAGTTAGTAGTGTTATTACAGGCCGCTAGAAGCATAACCAATACTAGGAGGAATGAGAATTTTTTCATGATTTATGGCGTTGTTTAAGTTGTAACAAAGCTACTAAATTTATCGCAAAAAAAAAGACACGATCACTCGCGCCTTTTACAATTTTTTGAGATGTGATTAAGGACGTGGTTTGATAACCACATCTTTCACTTCTTCCAAGGTGACTTTTCCACCTGGGTTGCCAAAGTTGTTGATCACATAATTGATGACAGCAACACCATCTTCCTTAGTGTCAACCTGGGGTACCATTGGAGCATTATAAGTTACACCGTTCACAACCATTTCTTCGTGCGATCCGTTGAGGGTTTGCTCAACTGCCCTCACGAGGTCGGCCATGAGATAATCTGATTCAGCCAGAGGAGGGAAGGCGTTAGCAACGCCTTTTCCGTCAGCCATATGGCATACGATGCATTTTGTTTTGTAAAGTTCTTCGCCACGCGTCATCTGCGCTGCCCAATCATCTTCAGGGGTGGCTTCAGCTTCTGCAGGAGCTTCTTGTACTTCTTTCTCAGGAGCCTTGGCCTTTTCACCTCCACCGCCTGAACAGGCTGAGAAGGTTAATCCAAGACTGACTAATACTGCTATTAAAAGGGTAAGTCTTTTCATCTTATTATAGTTTTTAGTTAATTTATTATGGAAGTGCAAAGTTACGAATTTTAATGGCAGCATTCAAGCTGTGTTGGCTCCTCTTTATCGAATTTTGGACTGATATATTTAATTCCCAGGTTCATGCCTCGGAGAATAAATAATATTCCAATTATGACAATGAATACAGGAATGATCAGCCTGATCTTCTTGCGGATTCTCACGCTGATAACATTTCCCAGTATGGATAAAGCCAGCATGACCGGGATGGTGCCCAGCCCAAAGATCATCATGTAAAATACACCATTTTGTATTTCCCCGCCCACGATGGCACCTGCCAGGGCAATATATACCAGTCCGCAAGGCAGAAAACCATTCAGGATCCCTATGGTAAACAAGGATGAATATGATCGTATGGAAAACATCTTGCCAAATATCCCTTTTAGTCTTGACACCATTTTATAGGTGGTCTTTTCAATATTTATTTTTCTGAAAAGGACAGGAAAGATCACAGATAATATCATAATGATTCCCAGGATGATTGAGACCCATTGCTGTAGTCCTCCCAGTGAGATGCCTTTACCGATCAGACCGAAGATAAATCCGAGAATGCCATAGGTGAGTGTACGTCCAATATTATAGACCAGGCTGCTGGCAATCCTTGCTGGCCAGGTGTTGGTCTTCAGGGGGAGGGCGATGGCAATAGGTCCGCACATGCCTATGCAATGAAAACTGCCCAGCAGCCCAAGCACCAATGCAGAAATATATTCCATAAAATCAATTAATAATGACTTTTTCCTGGAAGTAATTAACTTTCTCACAGGTCCAGTCAATCTTTAAAATGTACTTACCCTTTAAAAGGGTTTTGGTAGGTATAAATTGATAACCATTCGTGTCAAGATCAATTTTGTAAAGTAAATCTGCGTTATCGTCTGATGGACGGTAAACAAGTATGCTTCCTTCTACAGTCTTTGCATCAAAAAAATCAGGGAAATCGATGAGGATCAGGCTGTCAAGAATGATAAAGTTGATCTTTTCATCAAGACCGGCTGTATTTGTATTCTTATCGATCTGTTCATCAAAATTCAACTCCTTGGGATAGTAGTCTTCCTCCACGAGGTTTATCTTTTGTGTAGTGGTAAATACCACGAACGAGATAATCGTTGCAAGAAAGACGAGAATGAATATCAGAATCCCTGTTCCCCAGTTAATTTTCATAATTTACTTTTCAGGACCAACAAAGGTAGCTTTGGCCTTATCAATCAATTTGTCGTTGCTGTAGATGCCAACTTCAACATCCATTTTGTGAGCGGTAACATCTGCCTTGTCCAAAATTATAAAAAATACAGACTCACCAATGCTCTGAGGCTCCACAACAATGTTTTCTCCGATAATTTGAATCTCACCATCCTGCGATAATAATTTTATCGAAAGCGGGAGTTCCTCTTTGGTCTTATTCACCAGTTTGATATTATACAGGTTGCTGATACGGTTCTCAGCCTGCTCCTGGAAGAGAGACCCTGATGCACGCATCACTGTGGCTTCTATGGCTGATCTCGACAAGAGAGAATAGCCTACAATGACTAAGAGGATCACCAGCACACCGGAATAAGCGATTGTGCGTATGTTGAGTTTAAATTTTGTCTTCTCCCGGATCATCTTTTCAGATGCATAACGAATGAGTCCTGGTTTTAACCCAACTTTATCCATCATGCTGTTACAGGCATCTATACAGCAGGCACAGTTAATGCATTCAAGCTGGGTGCCGTTTCGAATATCGATACCGGTTGGACAAACCTGTACGCACTGGGTGCAGTTGATACAATCGCCTTTGCCGGCCTTCGCCCTGTCTTCACTTTTAAAGAAAGTCCCTTTTGGATCTCCACGCTGGTAATCATATGAGATCACTATGCTATTTCTGTCGAGCAAGACTCCCTGCAGTCTGCCATAAGGACATACAATGCTACAGACCTGCTCGCGGAACCATGAGAAGATAAAATAAAAGACAAACGAAAATGCGATCATGCTGATCAAACCAACAATGTGGTTACGTAGATCATCTGTCACAAGAAGTTTCCAATCCTCCACCCCGATGATATACATCAGGAAAAAATTAGAAATGATGAATGAGATCAGGAAGAAGATGAGGTGTTTGCTTGATTTCTTGAGGATCTTTTCAGCATTCCATGGCTGTGCATCAAGCTTTTTCTGATGATGCTGATTTCCTTCAATCCAATATTCTATACGCCTGAAGACGACTTCCATAAAAATCGTCTGCGGGCAACCCCATCCACACCAGATACGTCCGTAGGTCACGGTAAACAAGATGATAAAAACGATGAATGCTAAGGTTGCCAGAAAGAACAGGTTAAAATCCTGGGGCCAGAACATCACACCAAAGATGACTATCTTCCTCTCAATAAAGTTTAGGAGTAAGAGTGGCTCACCACCTATGGTTATGAATGGTGTTGCAAAAAATATGATTAACAGGAATATGCCAACCAGGTCTCTTGCAGTTGTGAAGGTGCCTTTAGAATTTTTTGCATATACCCAGATACGTTTCCCCTGCTCATCGATGGTGGCCAGCTGATCACGGAATGCATCCTTATCCTTTTCTTCTTTTTGAAATTGTACCATAAACCGCTATTCGCATTTCTCTCCCTGAGGTTCTTTTGGATTCGGTGGGTTGGTTCCCTGCAGGGTCAGGATGTAGCTGGCGACCTGCTGCATCTGTACAGGAGTCAGCTGGTTTACCCAGGAGATCATCCCTTTTTCAGGAACACCTACAACAATAATGTTGAATAGATCGTTGATGCTGCAACCATGAATCCAGTATTCGTCAGTCATGTTGGGTCCAACAAGACCCTGTCCTTGAGGCAGGTGGCAAACAGCACAACTTTTATCATAGATTCCTTTTCCTGCAAGCAGGCTGGCTTCGTCTGTAAGCAGAGTCACGTTGGAAGCATCGATGCTGCTGGTAGACTCTTTCTGGCTGGATAGAAGTCGGGCATCAGTCATCTCTATGCTATATTCTTCCTCCTGCGTTACACCCCAACCTGTTACATGATACCGTAAGACGTATATTGCAGCGAAAACAATGGTAATATAAAACAGCCACAGCCACCATTTGGGCAGCTTGTTATCGAGCTCCTGAATACCATCGTAGTCATGGCCGGCAAGTATCTTATCACCGGTTAACTCGTCAGTTTCATATTGAGGACCTTTATGTGGTTCCATATCTTGAAGTTTTTGGTTTTTATAATTCAGATAATGTGCTATTGTCATCTTCAAGGGGGATGTTTCCCCATGCCTTCATAGAAGGTTTGTCCACTTTCAACGCATATATTAGCATAACGAAGAAAAGGCCAAAGAATATCAGCAGGGCTATGATCACGAAGATCTCAACCCCCTCGATAGATTCCAAATGCTGTATTACTATTTTCATTTTTACTTAATATTAGCTCAGTCAGATTATTGATCAGTCTTATAAATGTCAGTGCCCAGTCTTTGTAAATATGCTATCAGGGCAATGATCTCCTTATCCGATTCAATGCTGATCCCGGCCTGTTGCAGTCTGATTGCGATCTGCTCCGCCTGTTTCCTCAGCTCGTCATTGGCAATCTGGTCGAAGCCCTCAGGGTAAGGAACACCAAGTGTTTGCATAACTCTGATCTTCTTAGGTGTTGTACTGACATTAAGCTCATCAGATATCAGCCATGGATAAGCGGGCATGATCGACTGTGAGCTCACACTTCTTGGATCCAGCATATGATTATAGTGCCAGGAATCCGGCTTATATGTTTTTCCGGTCTTGACTCCCTCACGTGCCAGGTCAGGTCCGTTTCTCTTTGATCCGAACTGGAATGGATGATCATAGACCGTTTCTCCGGCTTTTGTATAATCACCATATCGCTCTGTTTCAGATCGGAACGGACGTATCATTTGCGAGTGACAGACATAACAGCCTTCCCTCACATAGATGTCGCGTCCCTGCAACTCCAGTGGCGTGTAAGGCTGTACGCTGCTGATGGTTGGGACATTAGACTTGATAAGATAAGTGGGGATGATCTCTACCAGCCCTCCAATAAGTACAGCTACCACCGCAAGGATCATGAACTGAACAGGACGGCGTTCAAGCCACCTGTGCATACCTTCTCCAGAACCACGTTTGCCGGTAACCCTTTCAAGTGCTGGGGCGGTGGCTGCTTCATTGTTTTCGAAGCTGCCTGCCTTCATGGTTTTATAGATGTTATAGATCATCAGCAACAACCCGACAATGTAGAGGAGACCGCCTACAGTACGTGCATGGTACATAGGCATGATCTGTGTGATGGTCTCCAGGAAGTTTGGATAGGTGAGGAAGCCATCAGCATTGAATTCTTTCCACATGAGTGTTTGAACAACAGCTCCCCAATAGAGAGGAATGGCGTAAAAAATGATGCCGAGTGTGCCAAGCCAGAAGTGGGTGTTGGCCAACTTGGTGGAATGCAGTTTAATTTTAAACATCTTAGGTATCAGCCAATATAGCATTCCAAAGGTGAGGAAGCCATTCCATCCCAGTGCTCCTATGTGGACATGTGCTATCGTCCAGTCGGTATAGTGGGTGAGTGCGTTCACGCTTTTGAGCGACATCAAGGGTCCTTCAAGTGTTGACATACCATAAGCGGTGACGGCAACCACCATAAATTTTAGTACGGGGTCTTCACGTACCCTGTCCCAGGCTCCACGCAGGGTGAGCAATCCATTTACCATACCTCCCCAGGAAGGGGCGATCAGCATGATGGAAAATACAACACCAAGTGTCTGTGCCCAGTCGGGAAGCGATGTGTACAGAAGGTGGTGAGGGCCGGCCCAGATATAGAGGAAAATGAGTGCCCAGAAATGTATGATCGACAGTCGGTATGAATATATCGGACGATTGGCTGCTTTAGGCATGAAGTAATACATCAGTCCGAGATAAGGTGTGGTAAGGAAAAATGCTACTGCATTATGACCATACCACCACTGCACCAGGGCATCCTGAACGCCTGCATAGACTGGATAGCTCTTAAAGAAATCAACAGGGATTGCAATAGAGTTTACAATATGAAGAATGGCAACAGTAACAAATGTTGCTATATAGAACCATACGGCAACATAAATATGACGCGTCCTCCTTTTGATGATGGTCCCTAACATATTAATGCCAAAAACAACCCATATGAGGGCTACGGCAATGTCTACAGGCCATTCAAGTTCGGCATACTCTTTCCCTGTCGTCATGCCGAAGATAAAGGTGAGTGCGGCAGCAACAATGATAAGCTGCCAGCCCCAGAAATGAATCTTACTCAGTAAGTCGCTATACATTCGTGCCTTGCTCAGGCGCTGAAGGGAATAATATATCCCGGTAAAAATACCGTTTCCAACAAATGCAAAAATAACTGCATTGGTATGGATTGGACGGATTCTCCCAAAGGTCGTATATGGCAGTTCAAAAGAAAGTCCGGGCCAGATAAATTGTAAGGCCAGCAACAGTCCTACCAGCATGCCTATCACACTCCAGAATATGGTGGCGATGGCAAATTTCTTTACGATCCTGTTGTCATACAAAAAGTTTTGATTTTCCATGCGTTAGGATTTATTTGATTTTTCTGTTTCAATAATATTATTATCAGGAGAGGATGCCACAGCAGGCTTATCTGCCGGTTTTTCATCATCGAATAGAATACGTACGGAAGGAGTGTAATCATCTTCGTATTGGCCATTCTTGACTGACCAAATAAAGGCTGCCAAAAATACAATAGCAACCAGCAAACTGAATCCAATCAGGACAATTATTACACTCATTTTTTAATCCTCGGTTACAACAAAAATAACCCCTAAATATTAAAAAATGAACATATTAATCCATAAAAATAGGGCAGTCCTTCAATTTAGAAGATTTCCAAATATCATTCAATTGTCTTTGTTACTGAAATTTAGAGAATTATATGGTATTTCGGTATTCTTATGCGTTAAATGACCTTCATATCAAGTTTAGCCTTCCTGGCAAGCAGGGTAGTGGCTATGGTCACAAATACAACGACGCTCACTGAGCTCAATGGCATGAGAATAGCAGAGATGATGGGGGTGAGAAATCCCATGGCTGCCAGTGAGATGCCCAGTATGTTATAAATAAAGGAAATTGCGAAACTGGCATATACAACCTTCATACTGGTCTTTGTAAAACGTATAAATCGTGACAGGTAAGAAAAGCGTTTTGATTCCAGGATAGCATCACAGGCCGGGGAGAAATGATATATGTCGTCGGCAATGGTGATACCAACCGTACTTTCCTGCAATGCACCGGCATCATTCAAACCATCGCCTATCATGATAACCTTCTTATGGCTCTCCGCTAACTTTCTGATATAATTAAGCTTATCAGCCGGGTTCTGCCTGAAATGGATATGATCTGCTTCTTTGAAAAGAGGGAGGAGGTTCTTGAGCTCTGAGTCATTATCGCCCGAAAGAACGTAGAGGCCGAACTGTGTTTCAAGCTCTTTGATTACTTTCTCCAGGCCCGGGCGATATTTATTGTTGATCAAAAAGTATCCTTTATCTGAATCATTGATAGAAACATAAACGCGAGTAGCATAGGAGTCGGAAGGACTTGCCGTCCCCTGAATATATTTCTCTGATCCAACCTTGATACGATCTCCATTGATACGGGCCTCAATTCCTAATCCAGGTATTTCTGAAAATGATTCTACCTCGGTCACTATCCCTGACTGTATAGACCTGTATACTGCTGTGCTCATCGGATGTGTAGAGTGTCTGACCACGGCTTTTACAAGCTTCAGCCCCTCATCATCCAGCTGGGTATTTTTAAATTCAACATTAAAGGCATCGTTTTGAGTGATCGTACCCGTCTTATCGAAGACGATGGTATCAGTGCCGGCCAGCTGCTCAATAACGTCAGTCTTTTTTACATAAAATCCATTCCGTCCAAAAATTCTCATGGTGTTTCCAAAGGTGAATGGTATGGTCAGGGCCAGGGCACAGGGGCAGGCCACAATCAGGACTGATGAAAAAGCATTCAGCGCAATGGAGGGATCAATAAAGAGCCAGATGATCCCAGCCACCAGCGCGATGGTTACTATGGCCACAGTGAAATACTGGCTGACAACATTAATAATAGATGCTGTCTTAGAACCACCACTGTCTGAATGAATGTCCTGGTTCCATAGTTCGGTGAGGTAGCTTTGCGAAACTTGTTTCTCCACGATAAGCTCGATGGAGCTTCCCAGCTGCCGGCCACCTGCAAAGACCATATCCTTCCTCTTCTTAGGCACAGGGCTTGACTCCCCGCTTACAAAGCTGTAATCAATATTGGCTTCACCCTTTACCAGGATGGCATCTGCAGGGATGAGTTCCTGATTCCTGACAAGGATCCTGTGTCCTGTCTTCAGCCTTTTGAGGGGAATGATCTGTTCTTCATCATCCTCGCTCAGGACTGTTATGGCCACAGGAAAATACGATTTATAGTCTCGTTCAAAGGACAGCGCCTGGTAGGTCTTGCCCTGGTACCATTTGCCAATCAACAGAAAAAATACTAGCCCGGAGAGGGAATCCATATATCCGGCACCCGTGCCACTGATGATCTCATAGGCACTGCGGGTGAACAGAACAACGATGCCTAAAGCGATAGGCACATCAATATTTATGATCTTCTTGCGAAGTCCTTTAACTGCCGACACGAGGTAGTCATAGCCAGCAAAAAGAACAACAGGGAGGGCCAGTATCAGGTTGAGCCAGGATAACTGTATGCGGATGGTCTCCTCCATAAAGTGGTCTACCGCAAGATATTCAGGAAAGCTGAAAAGCATGATGTTACCGAAACAGAATCCAGCCACACCGAGCTTATAATATATCATCTTCCTGTTTTTGTCTTTCGTATTGTCTTTTAAGTCATCAAGGGTGATCTGTGGCACATAATTAACAGAGGCAAGGAGCTCAACCAGTTTACGAAGTGAGATCACTTCTTCCATAAAAGTAACAGTGACTTCTTTTTTGATGAAGTTAACAGAAGAATATACGATCCCTTCTTCAAGGCGGTGGAGATTTTCCAGCAGCCAGATACATGAGCTGCAGTGGATGGCAGGGATGAAAAACTTAACTTTACTGATACCCCCATCTGAGAAATCCAGTAATTCAGACTTGATCTCTTCGTTGTCGAGATAGGCAAATTTATTTCCTATCTCATTGGTTTTGATCTTGATCCCCGGATGATTGTCAATTGAATAATATTCACAGGCATCACTCTCACTCAAGATTTCATACACCATTTTGCATCCATAGCAACAGAAATCTTTCCCGTCAAACTTCACCGGATCAGGACCACAATCCTCTCCACAATGATAACATGGTATATGCTGAGCTTTTGCCATTTTCAGGAAAAACAAAGTTATACTTTTTGTCTTAAACTGAACTGCTATGATCCAGGTATAAGGATGCTTTTAGCATGGTTTTCGGACCTGGCCGGGATGGCCTATTCTACAGGAACATAAGGGCAGGCAAAAAGAAAACTGCTTCGCTCAGGTATCTGTATAACTCCCTCTTCCGGAAGAATGAGGAAAAACGTAAAATAAAAAACAGACCGGTCTGCATCAGGATCATTATTATGGTAGCTTTAAGTAAACTACCGGCAGGATTGCTCAGGATGATGGCGAAAGAAAGTAGGAGTACTGTGCCAACTAAAATATAGAAAAGTTTCCTGGAGCGCCTATAACCCAAAAACATTGGTAATGACCCTTGGCCTGCCTTACTATCCGCCTTTATCTCAATCATCGACAGCATGATGAGGTCTTCAAAGGCAAGCAAGAAAAACATGAGTACGATAATGATCTCAGTTGTTGAAAGTGCTTGATTCATAATGATTACAGGACCCCATATTCCTGCAGTATAAAAGAGTGCCACAAGCAGCTCCTTCTGAAAAAATACAACTGATCCGGAAGGGATGACAAATACCAGTATGAGATAGATGATTGCCAGGACTCCAAGGACAACGCCAAACAGGATTATATTATAGGGCAGATATCTGAAGGAGATAACAGCGGCAATTATAAGGACCAGAAAGGAAAGAAGGACCAGCTGTTTGCGATATTTACGGTGATAGAGGTGTCGTACATGTGTTTTATTATCCCCCATCCTGTATCCATCGATCAGGTGATCAGCGGTATAGATAAGCCAGACAGCCATTGGAAGGACAAACCAGTAGGCCCAACCGGGGTCGGTGGCAAGCAAGTGAGTGGCCATGATACCCCCTGCTATTGCTCCCAGGCAAACATCAATGCTCAGGGTGTTTAACCGCTGATAGATTTGCAAAAGCAGATGACCATCCTTTTTCATCCCTGGAGAAGCTCTACTGCTGTGAAAAGGCCTATAATTTCTGCATCTTTCGATATTTCAGATAAGCCATGATAGACACAACCGCAATGATTAGCACTGCCCAATATACGAAATTAGGTACCTGCACAGCATCTCCGGCTGCATAAGAGTGCATACCTGACAAGAAATAATTCACACCGAAATAGGTCATCAGTACGGAACTGAAACTCACGAGTGAAGCAAAGTTAAATGCATAGGTCCCGTTCATACCTGGTATCAGCCGCATATGAACGACGAAGGAATAAACCAGCACTGTGACCAGGGCCCAGGTTTCTTTGGGGTCCCATCCCCAGTACCGTCCCCAGGATTCATTGGCCCATACAGCCCCCAGAAAGGTGCCTATGGTGATCAGGAATACACCAATGATAAGGTTCATCTCAATGATGTTTGTCAACTCTTCCAGCATAAGCTTGATCTTCTTCTTATTGCCAGGTGTCATAAAGTTGATCAACAGCAGGTTGAGGAATCCTAGCAGGGCGCCAATTGCCAGAAAGCTATAGCTGGCTGTGATCACAGCCACATGGATGACAAGCCAGTAAGACTTGAGAACCGGCACAAGGTTGGTGATCTCAGGGTCGAGCCAGCTGAGGTTAGCCACCATCAGCGTCAGGGATGAAAGTATGGCAGTGGTGGCCAGGGTGATCTTTGAATTCCGTGCAAAGAAGATCCCAGACAAGACCACACCCCACGATATGTATATCATGGTTTCATAGCCATTGCTCCAGGGAGCTCGCCCTGCAATATACCAACGGGCCGCAAGGCCGGCTGTATGCAGCAGAAAGGCTATGAAGATCAGGCCCATAAGAACTTTAATGATCAGGCCGAACTTTAATTGTGGACTGAGCACTCTTGTAAATACAATGATCAGCAGCAGCAGTCCAAGCAAGCTATATACGGGAAACAATCGCTTAAAAATATTAACCTTATTATACAGTATCTCTAGATTGGTCTTGTTTGAAGCAGGGATCACATCAGAACCGTATTTACGTTGGAATTGCTTTAGATACCCCAGGTATTCATTGGCTTTGTCCCACTCTCCGCTAACTATTGCTTCGCTCACTGAGCTATAATATAATGGTTGGATATTCTCCACAAAACCTGCATCCACTGAATCAAATACGCGTGAAGGGTTAAAGCCATGATACCATTTCTGATCAGGATCGCCTGATTTTGGGAAGATGGTGAGCATTTCGCCCTTGAAGACCATATAGATGATGTTTACCCTTTCATCAACTTTGATAATATCCTTATCAAAAGAACCCCGTTCTGCCGGGCTTTTGTTATATGCTACATCCACAAATTGCGACAGCTTGTAATTGCCTTCTGCATCTATAAAATCGTAGAAGGATGCATATTTGCTATTGATCCCTAAAATACCTTTCAGGGCTGCATCCGATACTTTTATCATTGGATAAGCCTGCCAGAAGCCAGGCTCTACATGCATCCCAAGGAATACCTGGTCAGCATTCAGCCCTTCAACAGTATTCTTACGGTATATCTTGCGTAATATCTCTGATGACATGGTGTTAATGGGCTTGATCCTTCCATCAGTGCCCTGTACGAGCAAGGAGCCAAAGCTGGCGGCATGGTCCTTATCAATAATGTATTGTGATGGAATCTCACCCGAAGATTGTGCGTGAGTGGATAGTGACAGTGTGGAAGCCAGAATAAAACCCAGGATTACAGGCGTAATTTTCCTGGCTTCAGCTTTAATCCTTGAAGCATTGCGTACAAGCGTCTGGAATCGGCTTGAACGGCTGAAGAAATTAAGCACCAGGCCCAGGGCAAGGATGAAATAACCAAGATAGGTCACTATGGTTCCCCACTTGTCATGATTCACTGACAGGACGGTGCCTTTTTCATCCGTGTCGTATGAAGACTGAAAGAAGCGAAAGCCTCCGTAATTCAGGATATTATTCATGAAGATGCGATAAGGCATCTGCAGCCCTTTGCTTTCGTCTATAACCATTACCTCGCTGGCAAATGATGATGGACTCATGGAACCCGGATAGCGTTCAAGTTCAAAGTCGATAAGCATGAGAGAAAATGGCAGCTCCTGATCCTTGGATCCATAGCCAATGGTGATCTCGGCGTCATTTACTTTGATGGTGCTGGGCTCGGAGATCATGCCTTTGGCGCCAAATACAGCGACCTCGTTTGACTGGCCATCATATTCAACATCAAATATGATCGCATTCGCTGTTGATGTCCCGGATGATTGCGGCCGCGATACGATCTTTGTTTTTGCAGAAGCATAAGCCCTGTCAAAAACGATGCTTTTCCCCTGGAAGGAATATAATTTCATTAAGCTGATCTCATGATAATTTCCTGCCGCCAGGGTGTCGGTACTGTTTTGCATCATGTCAAGCATGGTAACAGGGTAGGGAGCCATGAACATGAAAGTGTCAGATTGAACTTGTATATGTACAGCATTAGGATCATTCCCATCAGCATTGAAATTAAAAACGAGCGACCCTGACGACCACACTGCTCCATCTTTGAGGAAAATATTTTCCCTGTTGTTATTCTCGGTTGTGACAAAGGTTAGAATAGCTGTTCCTCCCGGATCCTCCACAAGGCTTTCAGCGGCATTTGGTATGAACTCTCTGAACTTTATTTTTACATCTCCTTTTTGAGCATTTATACTTGTGCTGAATGAATTCCTCCTATAAGGAGAAAAATATTCTTCATTATCCTGGTAAAGTACCTGGTCATTTTCATTCACCCATATCTGTATATAAGGAGAAATAGTCTTGATGGTATTGCTTGTCTCTCCTTCCCTTATCTGCATGATGCCTTCATAGCCAAAATATCGGGTTATGAATGCTCCGGTAAGGATCACTGCAAAGCCAAGGTGGAAGAGCAATACACTATACTTTTTTCGCTGGAGAAGGCGGTATTTAAATATGCTCCCCACCAGACTGACACATGTAACAAAGAGTAAAACTTCAAACCATCTCGCACTGTAAACGATGTCTTTGGCAGCTGTTGTACCCAGGTCATTCTCAATAAATGTAGCAAAGCCAACGATGGCGCCTATCAGTAACATAAGCATACCCGCAAACTGCATTGAGAATATAGCAGCTATTATTTTTTTCATACAGAGAGTTTAATGTATTATTAACAAAAGAAAGTTGTTTTTGTTAGGGTGTAAAAGTATTCAATAATATTAGATTATATCAGACAAAAAAAAAGCCCCCTAGACGGGGGCTCTCATTTTATTTATAACAGATTAATGATGTTTCATGCTCTCTTCGAGGTATGGATGATTCTTCTGCAGCAATGGGAGTTTACTCAGCGAGTATGCTACCACCAGTGCAAACAATCCTGTGAAACCTAAGAAAGAACCTACTTCAATAATTCCAATTTCGAGCTTTCCATATGTGCCAACAATAATTTGTTGGTAGAGGTCAATCCATTGTCCGACTATGAGGACAGCACAGATGACAAGGATAGCATTCTGGTTCTTTGCGATCTTAGTTGGCAGGAGAAGGAGGAAAGGTACTGCCCAGTTCAAAACAAATTCACCCCAGAACAGGATCTGGAATTCGCCTTTGGTCCTTGGCAGATAATAAATGGTCTCTTCAGGGATGTTGGCATACCAGATGAGCAGATATTGTGAAAGCCACATGTACGTCCATATGATGCTGAATACGAGGATAAACTTGCTGAGGTCCTTCAGGTGAGCCTTGCTAAACCAAGGGATATATCCTAGCTTGTTCAGTATGATAAGGATAACGGTAAGGATAGCTACTCCATGATAGACTGCTGCTGTAAAATTTCTGAGTGCAAAAATAGTCGAGAACCAGTGTACGTCGATAGACATGATCCAGTCGAAGGTAGCAAGTGAAAAAGTTATCGCCAGCAGGAAGATATAAACCTTAGAGTAAAACCCCATCTTTTTGAAATACTTCAGGCCACCAATTTGATCTTCCTTGATGGAAAACCGGCGGATCATCTGTGTCATGAAGATCCATATGGCAAAATACAATACAAACCTGAGTGTATAGAAGGTCATATTCAAATAAGGCATCTTATGTGCGATCAGTGGGTCATGATCGGCCACACCTTCATGGGCCCAATGGAAGAGCGAAGGCATTCCGAAGATCAGGATAGGGATCATCAATATTCCTACCACCGGGATTATATTTCCTACAGCCTGGTATATTCTGTTAAACCCTGCTGACCATCCCGTGTTTGCAATGTATTGAAGGGCTCCGAAGAAGGTAATCCCAATACCAAGCGAGAGGAAGTAATAATTGTTCATCAGGTAATTGGCCCAGGTTTTAACAGGGTTCGTAAAGAAACCATAAGTTAAAGTCGCAATGCCAATAACGATCAGAGCAATGCTT
>Ga0209475_10003050_pt1 | contig 15917 bp, 14 predicted proteins | sample tdDd471_FD_187128 | JGI IMG/M metagenome (GOLD analysis project Ga0209475, IMG submission 187128) | Marine sediment microbial communities from the Atlantic coast under amendment with organic carbon and nitrate - tdDd47.1 (SPAdes)... | ecosystem: Environmental > Aquatic > Marine > Coastal >... | reverse complement strand
GATCGGCGTCGGCGAAGCGACGATCCCGACGATCAAGCGCACCCTGGCGCGGATCGGCATGCGCGAGGTCGACTTCATGAAGGCCACCGACGCGACCTTCAAACAGGCCATCCGCTTCGATAATTGGGCCGAAGAAAACCACCGCTACTACCACCCGTTCGACCGGCTGACGGCGCTGAACTTCGACTATCGCGGCCTGCGCTGGCTGGGCAGCAACCGGTCCGTCAAATATGCCGACACGGTCACCCCGCAGACCAAGTTCTGCGAGGAGGGCCTGGGCCCGAAGAACGGATCCTATCCGGATTACCAGGGCGCCATCGCCTATGCCTATCACCTGGACGCCGAGCGCTTCGCCGACGCGCTGCGCGACTTTTCCAAACCGCGCGGCGTGCAGCACATGGTCGACGACGTGGTCGAGGTGGAGCAGAAGGAAAACGGCGATATCGCCGCCATCAAGACCAAGAGCGGCCAGCGCTACGAGGCGGACCTGTTCATCGACTGCACCGGATTCGCGCGCATCCTGATCGGCAAGACGCTGGGCGTCGACTTCGAAACCGTTTCCGACTACCTGCTCTGCGACCGCGCGGTGGCCATGCGCGTTCCCTATGACGTGAAGCCGGTGAAGGCGATCCGGCCCTATACCACGGCGACCGCGGTCGGGTCCGGCTGGATCTGGGATATCGGCCTGCGCGACCGGCGCGGCACCGGCTATGTCTATTCCAGCGACTTCCTCTCCGACGACGACGCGGAAGCGGAGCTGCGCGCCTTCGAGGGCCCGCATTGCAAGGACATACCCGCCCGCCGGCTGCGCTTCGCCACCGGCAAGATCAAGACGCCCTGGGTCAAAAACTGCATCGCCATCGGGCTGTCCGCCGGTTTCCTGGAACCGCTCGAATCAACCGGCATCTTCTTCGCCGAGGAGGGCGTGGACTATCTGGCCGAGCTGTTCCCGCGGCTGGGCGAAATGGACAAGGCGCGGGAAATCTACAACCAGCGCATGGGCCAGCGCTACGAGGAAGCCATCGACTTCATCAACCTGCACTACGTTCTGTCGAAGCGGCGGGACACGCCGTTCTGGCGCGAGGCGACGGCGGATCACCGCATGACCCCCCGGATCAAGGAATACCTGGCGCGCTGGGAGCAGAAACCGCCGAGCCGCCTGGATTTCGTCGATCAGATCCAGCTGTTCTCGCATATCAACTACGAGTTCATCCTCTACGGGATGGACTGGACGCCGGAGAAGCTGCGCAGCCCGCCGCCCCAGGTCGGCGCGCCGGACGTATCGCGGATCGCCAAGATCGCCGTCGACATGCGCAAGAACATGAAGCCGCACAATGTGCTGCTGAAGGAAATCGCCGCCGCCAAGCGCTAGGACGCGCGCCGCGTCAGAACAATTCCGGGCGCAGCACCTCGACGTCCGACAGGGTTACGATTCCGATCTGCCGGTCGAGCACGGCGCGCACCGCGCGCAGCACGTCGGGCACGCGTTCCGCATCGATGACGACGAGGACCTGAACCATGCGCCCGGCGTCGGAAGAGAGCGAATCCCGGCTCCACGGCCCGCTCGCGCCGCGGCCGGCAAGTGCCGGCAGGACCGTGTAGCCCGGCACTTTCAGGTCATCCAGGATACCCAAAAGCCGCTTCATGAAAGGCGCTTCGATGATGATCGACAGGCGCTTCTTGGGAAAGGTCGTGACATTTTCCATGAGCTGGATCCTAGGACAGCCAACCGGCCAGGGTAATGTAAAACGGGATGCCGATGGTCAGGTTGAAGGGGAAGGTCACCGCAAGCGACAGGGTCAGGTACAGGGACGGTTTCGCTTCGGGAAGCGCAAGGCGCATGGCGGCCGGCACCGCGATATAGGATGCGCTGGCCGCCAGCACGGCGAGCAGCGCCGTCCCGCCGGGGCCGATCCCGATCAAGGCGCCCATGAGCGCGCCCAGGAACCCGCCGATCGGCGGCATGTAGAGGCCGAAGGCCAGCAGCGCCGGGGTCAGCACCTTGCGCACCTGCCAAAGCTCGCGCCCGGCGACCAGGCCCATGTCGAGCAGAAAAAGACACAGGACGCCCTTGAACGGATCGACGATGAACGGGGAGATGTCCTGATATCCGCGCTCGCCCGTCGCCAGGCCGATCACGAAGGCGCCGACCAGCAGAAGAACGGATCCGTTCAGCAGGACCTCGCGCCAGGACGCGCTGCCCGTCGACGCCGCCTCGCCCGCGCCGCCCCGCCGGGCGAGGAACAGCGCGCTGGCGATCGCCGGCACTTCCATCGCCGCCGCGGCCGCGACCATGATCCCCGGAAAACTCAGCCCGGCCGCTTCGACGACCGCCGTCGCCGCGATGAAGGTCACGATCGAGATGGATCCGTAATGGGCCGATATCGCCGCCGCGTCGATCCGCGACAGGCCGGTCGTCAGCCGCAACAGGGTGAAGGCGAGAAGCGGGATCGTGAAGCTCAGCACGACCGCGCCCCCGACCAGCAGAAGCAGGTCCCAGCCCAGGCCGTGCTCGCTGGCCGCGACGCCGCCCTTAAAGCCGATCGCCAGCATGAGGTAGAGGGAAAGCCCCTTGGCGATGGCTTCCGGGATGGAGAGGTCCGACCGCAGCAGGGCCCCGGCCAATCCCAAGGCAAAGAACAGGACCGGCGGCGATATCAGGTTTTGTGCTGCCAGAGAAAAATCCAAGACCCGCGCCCCCCTCGATTTTCCAAGGAATGAAGACCCGCCCTATATATCTTCAAACCGATTTAAACCGACGCAATCTATTATATACTGCGATTATTGTTGTCAAACAGCGCTATTCACCGTTGATGGGACGATCCCGGGTGGGGTAGACTGCCGCATGCTGTCTTCCCCGCTTTTGACCGTTCACGAAGTGGCCGCGTTGCTGAAGGTCAAGGAAATCACGATCCGCGCCTGGATTCGGGACAATGACTTGCGGGCGGTGAAGTTCGGCCGTGAATACAGGATCGCGAAGAAGGACCTGGAATCCTTCCTCAACGCCCATGCCAACAAGCCGGCGGACTGGTCATAGGTGATTTGGCGAGGGGCCTAGCCGAAGCGCGGCACGCCCTGGGCGCCGAGATAGACGGCTTGCAGCGTCGTCGTCGCGCAGATGAACAGCCGGTTCCGCTTGATGCCGCCGAATTCGACATTGGAGACGACCTCGCCGGTCAGGATCTTCCCGATCAGCTCCCCGCCCGCCGTGTAGCAGTGGACGCCGTCACCGGCGGAGGTCCAGATATTCGCGTCCGTATCCAGCCGGAACCCGTCGAACAGACCGCAGGTGCAATCGGCGAAGACGTCCCCGCCGGACAGCGACCCGTCATCGGCCACCTTGAAGGTGCGGATATGGCGCGGGCCGTTTTCCACATGGGTGGCGCCGGTATCGGCGATATAGAGCAGGCTTTCGTCGGGCGAGAAGGCGAGGCCGTTCGGCTTCACGAAATCGTCGGTGACGATTTTCAGATCGCCGGTCGCCGGGTCGAAGCGGAAGACGTAGGACCCGCCCAGTTCCGACTCCGCGAAATCGCCCTCGTATTCGCCGTCGATGCCATAGGTCGGGTCCGTGAACCAGATCGTGCCGTCGGATTTCACGACCACGTCGTTCGGCGAATTCAGCCGCTTGCCCTTGTAATTGTCGACCAGCACGGTCGTCGTGCCGTCCAGCTCCACCCGGCTGACGCAGCGGCCCTGATGTTCGCAGGAAACCAGCCGCCCCTGGCGGTCGACGGTATGGCCGTTCTGGTTCCGGCTGGGTGACTGGAAGACCGAGACGGAACCGTCCGTCTCGTCATAGCGCATCAAGCGGTTGTTCGGGATGTCGGACCAGATCAGGTACCGTCCGGCCGGGAAATAGGCCGGGCCTTCGGCCCAGCGCGTGCCGGTATAGAGCACTTCCTTGTGCACGTTGCCCATGGCGTATTTGGTGAAGCGTTTGTCGAGCACTTCGAACGTGTCGGTAATCACGTCAGGTCCCCCGTTCCATGAAAGCTGAAAATTGGCCCGCGCCGGTCCCCTCGCCGGTCCCCGCGCTTGGTCATTGCGTCACCTTCTGGCCGCGGCCGTAGACCAGCAGCATCAGGATGATGACGCAGCCGTAGATCACCTGGCGGCCCGCTTCCGGCAGCTGCATGATCGACAGGACCGAATTCAGCAGCACCACCAGCACGACGCCGACCACCGTTCCCAGATAGCGTCCGCGCCCGCCCAGGATATGGGTGCCGCCGATGACGACGGCCGCGATGGCCGGCAGCAGATAGGCGTCGCCCATGCCCTGATAGGCCTTTGTCGAATAGCCGGCCAGCAGCGTCCCGGCCAGGCCCGACGCCATGCCGCAGAGCGCGAAGGCGGCGACGATCACCCGCTTGGTCGGAATGCCGGCCAGATAGGCGGCCGCTTCCCGGTTGCCGATCATGTAGATCGACTTGCCGACGGCCGACCGGCCGAGCAGCAGGGTCATGCCGATCGACACCGCGGCCCAGACCAGAATGGCGACGGGAATGCCCAACACCTTGCCGACCGCCAGCCATTGCATCAGGTCCGTCGCCGCCGTCTGCGGAGCGAAACCGCCGGTATGGGCGACCATCAGCCCGCGCATCACCGCGTTCACGCCGAGCGTGAAGATCATCGAGGGAATCCGCAGATAGGCGACGCCGAACCCGTTGACGATGCCGACGATCAGGCCGACGCCGAGGCCCACCGGTATCGCCGCCGGGCCGCCGACCGCGGTCGCCATCATCGCCGCCGCCGCGACCGTCCACGGCACGGACAGGTCGATATGGCCAAGCAGGATGACCAGCATCATGCCCGCCGCGACGAGGCCGAGGAAGGAACCGACCTGAAGCTGCTGCAGCAGATAGGTCGGCGACAGAAGCGTCGCCGTTCCCTGGGTCGTCAGCGTATAGCCGGTGCCGATCGCCAGAATCAGCAGGACGAATCCGCAGGCGATGACGATGGGCTTGTTCTCCGCCGTCATGCTGAGGCCGAGGAACCTGCCGCCCGCTATGTCCAAACCGCGCATCCCCGGGTCTCCCTACCGAAACAGCTCAAGCGTATTCTTGACCTTCAGGACGCGCAGCGCGCCCAGGCTGACCGCCGCCAGCAGCACGACCCCCTCGAACAGGGGCTGCAACAGGGGGTCGATCTCGAAGATCCGGAAATTGAACGAGATGGTCCGCAGCACCAGCGCGCCGAAGATCGAGCCCACCGCCGTCCCGACCCCGCCCAGCAAGGACGTCCCGCCGACGACGACCGCGGCGATCGAGTTCAGCGTATAGGCCCCAGCCTGCGGGATGTCGGCATTGCCGGACGAGGTCTGGAGCGCCAGATACAGCCCGCCCAAACCGGCGAACAGCCCGCCCAGCGTGAAGGCCGCGATCTTCGCCCGGTCGATGTTCAGGCCCGACATATAGGCCGCCCCTTCGCCCGAGCCGATGGCGTAGACCGTGCGCCCGGTGACCGAGCGCCGGAACGGCATCCAGATCACGATGGCGGTCAGGATCAACAGCACCAGCGGCGTCGGTATCCAGGCGATCGGTTTGAACCAGGCCGCCTCTCCGTTCTCGGCGAAGCCGTAGGTCGCGGCGATTTCGAACAGGTCGTTGGTCAGCGCCCAGGAAAGGTCCCCGTCGACATCCCCGCCCGGCGACGGCCGCAGGAACAGCGCCAGCCCGATATAGACCGCGCCGGTCGCCAGGGTCGCGATGATCGGCTGCAGCCGGCCGTAGACGACGACGCAGCCATTGACGAATCCGCAGGCCGCACCCGCCGCGACGCAGGCCAGAAAGCCCAGGAAAATCTCGAACGGACTGCCGTTCATCACATGGCTGGCCAGGGTGTTGACCAGCGTCATCACCGCCCCGACCGACAGGTCCAGCCCGCCGAGCAGGACCGGCACGGTCTGCGCCATGGCGACCATGGCGAGGGCATAGACCTCGTTCGAATTCTGGATCAGCACCGCGGCGGAAAACCCGCGCGGATGGTTCAGGTTGTAGAAGATGTAGAACACCGCGAAGAGCAGGATGGCGGTCAGCAGACCGACATTCTGGGACGCGCGTATCCTAAGGTCCGTCATCGCGTTGCGGGTCTTCATGCCGCGCCCCCCTGCACGTCCGAACCGCCCAGGAACTCGGGCACCTCGCCGCCTTCGATGTTCAGGGCGCTGGCGATGATTTCATGCTCGTTGATCTCCTCGCCGACCAGTTCGCGCACGATGCGCCCGTCATACATCACATCGACCCGGTCGCAGCAGCCGATCAGTTCCTCGTAATCCGTCGAATAGAACAGGATCGACGCCCCCTCATCCGCCAAGGCGCGCAGCAGGCGGTAGATTTCCTGTTTCGTGCCGACATCGATGCCGCGCGTCGGATCGTTGAGCAGGATGATCTTCGGTTCCGTCAGCAGCCATTTGGCGATCACCACCTTCTGCTGGTTGCCGCCGGACAGGGTGGAGACCGGATCCTCAGGCGAGCCGACCTTGATCCGCATGCGGTCGATCCCGGACCGGACCGCCTCGGCCAAGGCGTTCGCGTCCAGGACCTGGAACCGGGAATAGCGGTCCAGCGACGCGGCGGTCAGATTGTCGGCGATGGACATGGAGAGCATCAGCCCTTCCGTCTTCCGGTCTTCCGGGATCAGGGCGATCTCCGCCCCCTTGCGCTTGGCGGCTTCGGGCGACGAGATCGACGTCTTCCTGCCGTTGATCAGCACCTCGCCGCCGACGCTTTTCAGCACGCCGGCGAGGCCGAGCAGCAATTCCTTCTGGCCCTGGCCGTCCAATCCGCCCAGGCCGACGATTTCGCCACGCCGCACCGTGAGGTCGATATCCTTCAGCCGCCCTTCCCAGTTCAGGCCGCGCGTCTCCAGCACCGGTTCGGTTTTCGGGCGGTCGTGCTTGGGCGGGAAATGGGCGGTGATCTCACGGCCGATCATCATCTGGACGATCTCCGTATTCGTTCGCGTGCCTTCGACGAAGGTTTCGATATGGCGCCCGTTGCGGAACACGGAGCACATGTCGGCGACGGCCTCGATTTCATGCATACGGTGGGAAATCGTCAGGATGGCAAGGCCCTGGTCGCGCAGCCGGTGCAGGATGCCGAAGACCTTCTCGACATCGGCGGCGGTGAGGGCGGAGGTCGCCTCGTCGAGGATCAGGACCGACGGGTCCTTGGTCAGCGCCTTGCCGATTTCGACCATCTGGCGGCGCGACAGCGGCAGGTCGCGGATGCGGCTCAACGGATTGACGTCCTCGCAGCCGATGCTCGCCAGGACCTCTTCGGCGCGCAGGCGCTGCGCCTTCGCGTCGATCAGCCCGAAGCGCCGCGGCGGATCGGCGATGGAAATATTGTCGGCGACCGACAGGTCCTGCATCAGCGACAGTTCCTGGAAAATGCAGACCACGCCCGCCGCGTTGGCCGAGGCCGGATTGGGGAAGACGGCCGGCCGGCCCGCGATGGACATCTGCCCTTCGTCAGGCTGGACCACGCCGGACATGATCTTGATCAGGGTGGATTTGCCCGCGCCGTTTTCACCGAGGACGGCGTGGATCGACCCGCGGGAACAGGCGAAATCGACACTGTCCAGCGCGGTGACGCCGCCATAGCGCTTGGAAATGCCGGTCAGGACGACATGCGGCGGCTGGTGCGTGGTCGGCTTCTTGGGCGCCGGCCCGTTCTGTTCGTTTTCGTTCCGCATCATGCGACCCCGGCAATGGCTTCTGGACAGGGTAATCGGGATAGGGAGATTGGGACAGGGACGGGCGCGGTCCGGAAACCCGGACCGCGCCCGTCCCGTCACATAACAACTTGTCCGGATTATTGAGTGTTTTCGGCGTCCTTCGCCATGATTTCACGGGCCGTGATGTTCACGCCGCAGGGCGGGAATTCATTCACCGTGAAGAAGTTGTCGGTCAGGTCGGACCAATAGTTCTTGCCGTCCTCCAGTTCCGAATACTTCGCATAGGGAATCGGCACCGAAATCAGCTGCGGCATCTTGTGGCCGTCCAAGGCGGACAGCGCGGCCTTGATGGCGATCGCCACCATGCCCGGCGACTGACCGATGGAAATGCCCTTCAGGCCATCGCCGCTATGCGCCGCCAGCAGTTTCCGGAAACCGTTTTCCGATTCACCGGCGATCGGCACCATCGGATGGCCGGCATCCAGCATGGCGCGCACGGTGCCCGTGGATCCGCCCTGAACAACGACCGCGTCGAACTTGCCATGCACGGCGATGGCGTCCGCCGTCACCTTCTGGGCCGTGCCGTCGTCCCAATTGCCGACCACTTCGACGATTTCCCACTTGCCCGACGGCTCGAACACTTCCCGGAAGCCGATATGACGGTCACGGTCGACGGAGTTGCCTTGCAACCCGCGCACTTCCAGGACCTTGCCTTCCTTCTGACCGCCCAGCTGTTCGATCAGCCAGCGGCCGTACATGCGGCCCATTTCAAGCTGGTCTTCGTTGACCTGCATGACCTTGTCGGTGTCCAGCACGTTGTCGAACGGCACCACGACGACATTGTTCCGGTCGGCGAGCCGGATCACCCGGTCGAAGCCTTCCGGCGAAACCGCGATGGTGATGATGGCGTCGAAACCCTGGTTGATGAAATCCTCGATCGCGCCAAGCTGCGCGGCAACGTCGGTCCCGGTCGAGACCGCCTTGAATTCCTCGATTTGGGCTGCGACTTCCGGCTGCTCCACATAGGCCTTCGCGGTCTGGATCATCTGGATGCGCCAGGTATTGCCGACGAAGCCGTTCACCACGGCGACCTTGTGCGGCCCGTCGCGCTTGTCCCATTGGAAATACTTGATGCTGTCGTTCCAGGGCGCGAAGCATCCGGGATCGGCGCCCGGCCCGGACACGACTTTCGGACCGGCTTGAACAGCCGCGGCACCCGCCACCCACAGGGACAGGGCAGCCACGGACAACGTGAACGCTCTTTTCATTGATTCCTCCCAATTGTCGGCAGGATGCCCCGAAGCCTCTTGTTCTTGCTTCCCCGGGACCCAGCGGGCCCGACGCGGCGGTTCCTGCATGCCAGCGCGTCGCAATACTAATATATCTGCACTACCCGAATACATCTTAGGCACGAGTTTGAATTGCCGTCCAGTTGGCGCTTAGTAGGAAACAGTGTTTTCTCTGCGCCGCCTGCGGAGGCCGTTTCACCGACGGACAAACATCGGCTTGCATTGTGTCATCCGCCCCGCAAGTCTGGCATAGTCGTTCGACACCGGTGAAACCCGGCGGAAAGGCCAATCCATGGCGAACCACACGGAAGGGAGACAGGCGGACGCGCGCACCGACGCACATGATGCGCGGGACGCGCGGATTCTGCGGGAATCGATCCGGGAATTTCCCGGCCCGGTCGCCGTCTATGACGACCAGGACCGGCTGATCGCCCATAATGAACTCTATCGCTGGGTCCATGGCGGCGCTTTCGAAAGGGTGAAGCGGAAAGCAGGGGCCGAGCGGATCCTGTACGAAGACCTGGTCCGGGAATCGGCGAGGGATGTCGTTCCGCCCGAGGAATTCGAGGCGCATGTCGCCGATCGCATCCGCGCGCAGCGGGAAGCGAACAGCACGCCGATCGACCGGTACTATCCGAACCGCGGCTGGTTTCGGATCACCAAGGTCCGCACCCCCAGCGGCGCCGTCGTCGGCTTCGCGACCGATGTGACGGAGCTGAAGGAAAAAACCCTGGCCCTGGAACAGGCCCGGGCGGCGGCGGAGGCGGCAAGCATCGCGAAATCCGCCTTCCTCGCCAATATGAGCCACGAATTGCGGACGCCGCTGAACGCCATCATCGGCCTGTCCGAAGCCTTGGAAATGGGCGTCTTCGGCAACCTCGCCAACGAGGCGCACAAGGGCTACATCACGGACATCCACAATTCCGGCAACCATCTTCTGGCCTTGATTTCCGATCTCCTCGACCTCGCCAAGGTGGAGGCCGGCAAGATGGAGCTGGAGCCGGAGGATTTCGGCCTGTCGGAGCTGATCGGCGAGTGCCTGACGATGATATCGCCGATCGCCGGGCAAAACAGCGTCGGGCTGGACGCCGACCTGCCGCGGGACGGGCGGATGATCCGGGCGGACCGTCGGAAGATCAAACAGGCGCTTTTGAACATCCTGTCCAACGCCGTGAAATATTCCACCGCCGGCGGAACCGTGGACCTGACGCTGCGGCAAACGGACCAGCATCTGGAAATCAGGGTGCGGGACGAAGGCATCGGCATCGACATGGATCAGCTGGACTATGTCTTCGAACCCTTCGGCCGGCTGCAATCCACCTTCACCGCCATGCCCGACGGGGCGGGCCTGGGCCTGCCGATCGCCCGCCGCCTGATGGAACTGCATGGCGGCGACATCACCATCGAGAGCAATCCCGGCGAGGGCACGACGGTCACGCTGCAGCTGCCCGCCGCCGTGATGATCTGACCCTTCTTGACGCGGTCGCGGATGCGCCGATACTGGCGGCCATGGATATGAAAACCCTTCCCATCATCGACCCGCACCAGCATTTCTGGGACCTGTCGATGAACAAGCATCCCTGGCTGTGCCACGAGACCGTCCCGTTCCGGTATGGGGATTATTCCTCGATCCGGAAGACCTTCCTGCCCGACGACTACAAGGCGGTTTCCGCCAACCACAACGTGGTGAAGACGGTGCATCAGGAAGCCGAATGGGACACCGCAGATCCGGTCGCGGAAACGATCTGGATCCATCAGCTTCACGACCGGACCGGCTATCCGCATGCCGCCATCGGCCAGGCCTGGTTCATGCGCGACGACATCGCCGACGTCCTGGCCGGGCACGCCGCCTATCCGCTGATGCGCAGCGTGCGGCAGAAGCCGGCCGCCGCGCCCTCGGCGAAGGATTTCGTGCCGGGCGCGCCCGGGTCGCTGGCCGATCCGAAATTCCGCGCAGGCTACAAGCTGCTGCAAAAGCATGGGCTGCATTACGACATCCAGACGCCCTGGTGGCATCTGGGCGAATCGGCGGATCTGGCGCGCGACTTCCCCGATACGCTGATCATCCTGAACCATACCGGCCTGCCGTCGGACCGCAGCGCCGAGGGTCTGGCCGGCTGGCGCGAGGGCATGGAGACCTTCGCGGCCCAACCCAATACGGCGGTGAAGATTTCCGGCATCGGCCTGCCCGGCGTGGCTTGGACGGCGGAGAACAATGCCGGCGTGGTGCTGGACACGATCCGCATCTTCGGCGCGGACCGCTGCATGTTCGCCTCGAACTTCCCGGTCGATTCGCTCGCCGGCTCCTTCGACGAAATCTATGACGGCTTCAAGACCATCGTCGCCGACCTGCCCGAAGCGCAGATCCGGGCGCTGTTCCACGACAACGCCCAGCGTATCTATCGGCCGGTCTGACTCAGGTCATGTCCTTGGGGTCGTAGAGCTTCAGGATCGCGGTGCCGTCCAGTTCCGAATGGCCCTTGGAAATCAGGATGCGGAAGAGGGAGGCCGTCTGCGAGGACATCGGCGTCGGCGATTTCAGCCCCTTGGCCAGGTCGTGCAGCATGTCCAGATCCTTCAAAATCTGGCGCGCATATCCCGCCGGTTCGTAGTTGCGGTCGATCATGCGCGGGAACATGGATTTCAGCATGTTCGACCCCGCATGGCCCGCCGCCAGGGCGTCCGGGATCTTCGAGGCGTCGATGCCGCCCGCTTCGGCCAAAGCCAAGGCTTCCGACAGAATGCAGTAATTGTTCAGCACCAGGATCTGGTTGACCATCTTGGCGACCTGCCCGGCGCCGACGGGACCGAAATGGGTGAAGCCGGCGGCCAGGTCGGACATCACCGGGGTCACTGTGGCGAAATCTTCATCGCTGCCGCCCGCCATGATCGCCAGCGCCCCGGCGCGTGCCGCCGGAGGGCCGCCGGAAACCGGCGCGTCGACCCAGCCCATGCCGTTGGCGGCGCGCAGTTTTTCGGCCAGCGCCTTTGTCGTCTCCATCACGGTGGTGGAGATATCGACCAGGACCTTGCCCTTGCCATCGGCCTGCGCGACCCCGTTCGGGCCCAAGGCCACGTCTTCCACCGCCTTGGTATCGACGACGCAGGTGATGACGATGTCGCTGGCCGCCGCGACCTCGGCCGGGGATGTCGCCGCGGCGACCCCGTGTTTCGCCGCCGCCGCGATCTTCGCGGCGTCGATGTCGTACCCCGTGACCGAATAACCGCAGTCGACCAGCCGCGCCGTCGCCGCGTTGCCCATCAGGCCCAGGCCGATAAAACCGACACGCGCTTTTTCGCCGCTCATCCCCGTTCTCCCCAACTCATGTGTCCCTGTTTCAGGCGGCCGCTTCCGCGTTCCGCGCCCGCGCCATCGCCGTGCAGATCGAAAACGCGTTGGTGATCGATCCCGGCTTGGCAATACCCCGGCCGACGATGTCGTAGCCGGTGCCGTGGCCGCAGGTCGTGACCGGCACGGGCAACCCGCCCAGCACCGTCACGCCTTCGGCGAATCCCATCAGCTTCATCGCGATCTGGCCCTGGTCGTGATACATGGTGACCACCGCGTCGAAATCGCCGTTGCGGGCGCGGACGAAGACCGTGTCGGACGGGTAGGGCCCTTCGACCGCCATTTGCTGCGCCTTCGCCTTTTCCACCGCCGGCGCGATCACCTCGATCTCCTCCATCCCGAAATTGCCGCCGTCGCCGGCATGCGGGTTCAAGGCCGCGACCGCGATGCGCGGCCGGTCGAACCCGGCGGAGGACAGGGTGCGGTGGGCGAAGAGGGTGGCGTCGTAGACGCTGTCGAGGGTGATGTGTTCGGCGACGTCCTTCAGCGGAATGTGGGAGGTGACGCGCGTCGTCCACAGCCCGCCCAGCACGTTCAATTCGCCGACCGTGCCGGAAAAATCCAGCACCGCGGCCAGGTAGCGCATCTCGTCCTCATGGGCGAGGCCGCCCTTGTGCATGGCTTCCTTGTTGAGCGGCCCGAAGACCACGCCGTCGGACTTGCCGTCCCGGACGCGGCGCACCCCTTCCGCCAGCAGGGCCAGCACCTCCTTGCCCGCCTGTTCGGTCGCCTGTCCCGGCGTCGTTTCGATACCGTCCACCGGCGTGAAGGGGGTCACGGTGAAGCCATTCCGGTCGGGCGCGACGCCCGCCGCCGCGATCCCCTGTTCCAGCACCGCGGGATCGCCGAGCACCTCCACCGACGCGCTCGCGGCGGTGTTCGGGTCGGCCAGCAATCTTGCGATCAGTTCGGGGCCGATGCCGTTCCGGTCCCCCAGCAACAGTGTCATGCGCGGTTTCATGGCCAAGCGTCCTCCCGTTCATAGCCGCCGCTCCCTTCTAACGGGGAGCCGGCGCCGCATTGACGCATATTTCGGCGAAGACCGGCAAGAGTCCGCCCGGCACAGCAGTTTTGCGCGTTCCGCCGCCCCGCCCGCAGCCCCGGCCGCTATTCGTATTCCCGCTGCTCGAACGGGATCGCGTCGACGCGGGTCATCAGGTCCTCGATGAAATACTGTTCCGCCCGGTTGAGGCGGGCGGCCGGGTTGGTGACCAGATAGATGTCGATTTCCGGCGCGTCCGCATAGGGCGGCAGGCGCCAGAGCAGCCCGTCCTCGACATCGCGGGTGACGACATGGACCGGCAGCGGACCGACCCCGACGCCGGAGATGATCATGCGCCGCACTTCCTCAAGATGGGGGGAGGTGGCGCGCAGGGAATGGTCCCAGTTCAGCTGCGCGCGCAGCAGGGCGACGGGGCGCAGCGCGTCGTGCAGCTGGTCCGTGCTGAAGGAGACCGAGGGTTCCCCGGTCAGGTCCTCCAGCTTCAGGTCCGTGCGGCCGAAGAAGCGGTGGTCCGGGCCGCAGAAGAAGCCGAAATGCTGCCGGTAGAGATGCCGGTAGGTCAGCTTCGGGTGCTGCTGGTGGACCAGGCAGATGCCGAAACTGGCGCGCTTTTCCAGCACCCAGGCGGTGACCTCGGCGCTGGTCGCGACCGTCGTCTCATAGGTGACGTCGGGATGGCGCAGGCTGAAGTCCCGGATCGTCTCGTCAAACGGCGGAAAGGTGACATGGCTGGCCAGCGCGATCGACACCCTGCCCCGGATGCGATCGTCGATATCGCGGACCGAAACCGCGAGGCGCGCAACCGAGCCGTAGATTTCCACCACCTCGCGATACAGATGGTCGCCCGCGTCGGTGACGCGGAAATGCGTCGGCCCCCGGTCGATCAGCCGCTTCTGCAGCCGGTCCTCCAGCCGCTTCAGCGCGTTGCTGACCGTCGGCTGTTTCAGCAGCAGGCGGTTGGCCGCGGCCGTGATGCCGCCTTCCTGCACGATCACCATGAAGGTGCGCAGCAGGTTCCAGTCCAGTTGCCGCGCCAGGCGGTCGCTTTGTTCGATGCCGGTTCTCATGGCCATCATTCTCTCAAACTATACCTACAATTTCCATTATCTATTTGATTAATGACAGGGCCGGGCGGACGCTATCCGTCAGGACATCCGGCGGCTTGTTGAAAATCCGCGGATCTGGAGGGGGTAGTCCGGAATGGCGTCGCTCGACCCGATGGACAATCGATGGCAGCCGTGGCGGCTGCTGGCGCCGGCGCTGAGCGCCGTTTTCCTGCTGCTCGTCGTGCCCATCATCTTCATCATCGTCTATTCGTTCTGGCTGCGGACCGCGACCGGCGCCGATATCGCCGGTTTCCACCTGGACAACTGGCAGGAGGTCCTGACCGATTCCTTCTATCGCGACATCATGGGCTTCACGATCTGGATCGCCTTCGCGACGACCGTGATCTGCGCCGTGGCCGGTTATATTCCCGCCTATTTCATCGCCACGACCCAGTTCAAGCACAAGACCTTCCTGCTTCTGCTGCTGATGCTGCCCTTCTGGATCAGCTACATCATCCGGACGATGTCCTGGATCAACATCCTGGGGTCCAGCGGCATCGTGAACGTGGCGCTGCAATGGCTGGGCATCACCGACGAACCGATCCAGATGCTCTACAATCAGTGGACGGTGATCGTCGGCCTGGTGCATTTCCTGCTGCCCTTCATGATCCTGAACATCTATGTCAGCCTGTACGGCATCGACCGGAACCTGGTCGACGCGGCGCGCTCGCTGGGCTGCACCGGCTGGCAGTCGTTCCGCGAGGTCACCCTGCCGCTGTCCGTCCCGGGCCTGGCGGCGGGATCGCTGCTCTGCTTCGTGCTGGCGGCGGGCACCTATATCACGCCCGTCGTGCTGGGCGGGCCGCGCGACGCGATGTTCGCGAATCTGGTCTTCGACGCGATCATCACGCAGTTGAACTGGCCGCTCGGCTCCGCGCTTTCGCTCGTCCTGTTGATCCTGCTCGGGGTTCTGGTCGCGATCTACAACCGGTTCGCCGGCATGGGTCAGATCGCCAAGAGTTTCGGATAGGGGGCGGGGCGATGATCAACAGCTGGAGCCTCATCCGTCTCGGCACGATCGTGATCTATCTGTTCATGTTCGCGCCGGTCGCCGTCGTCGTGCTGCTTTCCTTCAACGCGAACCAGTTCGGATCCTTCCCGATGGAGGGGATCAGCCTGCGCTGGTTCGTCGCGCTGCTCGAAAACCAGGCCATCGTCCGGGCCTTCCAGACTTCGCTTCTGCTGGGCTTCCTGACGGCGCTGATTTCGACGACGCTCGGCGTGCTCGGCTCGCTGGCCATGGTGCGCTACGACTTCCCCGGCAAATCGCTGATCGCCACCGCGCTGATCGCGCCGATCCTGGTGCCGGAAGTGGTGCTCGCCGTCGCCCTGCTGCTGTTCCTGGGCGCGATGGGCATTCCGAAAAGCTTCCCGCTGCTGCTGGCGGGGCATGTCATCTTCACGCTGCCCTTCGTGGTGCTGGTGGTGCAGGCGCGGCTGGTCGCGGTGAAGCGCGAATACGAGGAAGCGGCGATGAGCCTGGGCGCCGG
>Ga0209475_10003048_pt1 | contig 15934 bp, 13 predicted proteins | sample tdDd471_FD_187128 | JGI IMG/M metagenome (GOLD analysis project Ga0209475, IMG submission 187128) | Marine sediment microbial communities from the Atlantic coast under amendment with organic carbon and nitrate - tdDd47.1 (SPAdes)... | ecosystem: Environmental > Aquatic > Marine > Coastal >... | reverse complement strand
CATTCCTCTATGATGGGATACATCTCAGATTCTATCTTACGTGACATATGCTTTTTGCCACAAAGCTCTATCACCAATCAATCCTATTCAAGATGCTTAAGCCCGAAGGGATACGATACAATTTTTGGATAGTTAGCAATTAATCCGATTGTTGGGATGTAATCGAAATTACTATGATCTAATGTAATTCCTTTTTTACTGCAAAGACTTATGAAGTTATCAATGAGTTGAGAGTTCTTTGCCAGTTCTTCATTCTTTTCGTCCAGCAGATGCTGTTTATACTTTTCTATTCTTTCATCTCTCGCTGACATAGAGTTTACACATTTCAATTGTTATGTATTTCCATTTAATACATCTTCGATTTTGACAGCTTGTAAGTTCATAATTGACTCTTTCAGAAGGTTATCAATACCATTTTCAATTTCGTTAAAGTCTTTTTGATAAACTAGATTTTTTATCCACCCTGGTTTCTGAGCTATATGGCCCTTCTTAATCCAAGCCAAATTAATAAAGTTCCAATTGGATGAATCCACCCCTGTACTTGTAAAGGTGGGCTGAATTATAATGGCTTTGTTTATTCCGTTTTCAACCCAATCTATCCTCCTTTCCTCAAAAGTTCTCAAGGCTTCTGGATAACTAGGTCTGTCCTTTATCAATTCTACTCCAAGCTTTGCTGATAGTTTCTCCAATTTGATATCTATGTTGTCAAATCTGCTCATTGCTTTTACACATAACACTGAGCTGGCAGGAGTGCGCCCCGAGCTTAGCAAGTTCCGATAAAACTAATGAATCTGCCGGTGCTCACAAAGTATCAGAAAGCCACTGCGTTCAGAAAGATGAAAATCCTGCGAATGAAGTAAATAGAATGCACTTCCATTTCCCAGCGGCTGATTCATGGTGAAGTTCGCACTAAAATTTGTAAAGTGGCAGTTGGCGCATTCGTGCTAGCGCTTGTTATCGGCTTTTAGATCTTCGTCAATCCTATTCATCAGGTTAGCCTTGTAGTCTTTGTTCATATCCATCGTTGAATAGTCGATTAAATTAGGAAGGAGTTCATCTAGTCGCTCTTGCATCCAAGTCTTATCTTCTTTGGTAAACATCAGTGTTTCCTTAATATGAATTATTAGCTTAATTAATAGTTTAGTTGCTGCTGATTCATATTCTGTGAGAAGGGATAGTAAGTTGAAATTTAGCGATACATTGTTTTCATCTAATACCTGAATATTCTTGCCAGTCTTATCAAGATGCATTTGAATAATTCTAAAACTTGTTGTTTTTCTCGCTCCATTAAGTTCCAGAATTTCTTGTTTGCTGTATTTATAATCGGTCGTGTGAGCCCCAGCAATGTTTCTGAGCTTATAAATCCGAAGTGCTTCAAACTGAGGCATCACTTCCTTCCTTTCTGGGTAATTGATCAAATTGGCAATTTCTTTGAAAGCGTTCATTTGAAGGTATACAGCATTCAAAATTCCATATAGTCTCAAATAGGTTTCTCCGTAATCACTGTTCTTGTTGTTAAGGTCACCAAGTTGGTATCTAAAGGCGCTTAATATTGCTTGTTCAGTATCTTCAATTAGGTCAACACTTGCTCTATATCTCTTCCAATCCGTTTGTTTCTGGAACCTAAGACGTTTTCTATAATCTTCTTCGAAATCATCAGAATATTTAACATCATGACCTGCAACTTCTAAAAGGATCAGAAGGAGATGGGTTAATTGTTCTTTATGAGCTATTTCTGGTTCTTCATCTTCAGGATTAACTTTGATTATTTGTTTCGGTCTCTGTAATTCAATTTGATTTACTTCTTCACGCATTTCAGGGGGAAGAATATCCCAACCATCCGTTTTTCGATAATTTTTATGAACGAAATAGCTAAATTTCTTTAGCGTCACTAAAAATTCTACAGTATCGCCTTCTATAAGGTTTAGAGACTTCCATTTGGATGAGAATTTGAAGGAGTAATCATTCGGGATTTCAAGTTCGTCCGAAGAACACCAAAGAGTTATATATTTAAGGGTTTCACCTTTATAATTGGTTGACTGATCAAAACGTAAAACCGTTCCTCTAACTTTAACATTTGGTTTTGATTCGGGTTCGAATAGCATTGATTTTGTTCATTTGGGAAATTGCCGATAACAAACTAATTATCATATAAAAAAGGTACACATAACTAATCATACCATTTCCTTAAACGTTTAAAAAAATGCTTGACGTGCAACAGGGTATACGGTCGCTCTTTCTAAAATAACGGGAATTAGCGATAGCTCAAGGTTTGAAATCAGTTAATACACGTATCAATCTTCCAACCTAAACCAGTCTATATCTGCGTACCCTCCAACGTAAATGGTTGCATAATTGAAAAGTGCAAACCGATAGCCCATAAAGTGTGGCAAGGTATACTCCATCTGAAGTGCATCGCCCACCTTTATCCATTTCTCGCCATCTGTACTGTAAGAAAAATAGGCTTTATCTGCCCGGTCACGATAATCGATATACACCTTTAGGTAGATTTCCTTTTTCCTGAAAGGTATCTGCACCATTTCAACAGGCTCTTCACCACTCCCATCAACCATAATGATGTAGGTTTTGCTTTTGGCAACCTTCACGCCAACGAAACCATACTTCTTCTGTAAAACTCCAAGTCCTGCATAATCGCCTTCTTTCAAATGGCTGATATCCATTTTGATGCTTGTGGAGCACTCAGGACCATAAGTTCTCTGAGTCAGCGTATTCCTGGTATCGAGAAACCCATGGTCAATCCGGGAATTTCTTATCCTCAAATAACCGGGTCGTTCTGCCAATGACCAATTGCTATCGTCAGGATTGTGGTTCCATTGCCACTGCAAAGGGAGTGACTCATCGTCAGGATCTCTGTTGAATTCATCAGAGGTCACAATTCCTGACATGTTTTGCGAAGTGACCAAAATATCCAAGGTATCTGGTACTTTGCCATTTTCTCCCAAAACAGGCCAACCAGCTTCCCAGGTTACCGGAACGAGGTAAGGTATGCGACCAACAGCACCGTAATCCCGAAACATATAGGCATACCATTTCCCTTCGGGGGTATCAATGAGTCCACCTTGTGCAATACCTCTATCCTGTAAAACTACTTTTCCTTCATATTGACCATTGATTGAGTCTGCCCGGTGAACAATCACCGTGCGCATGCCATTTCTGGGCCAGGAGATATTAAAGAGATAATACTTTCCCTTTACCTTGAATAACTGAGACCCCTCGGCTGGCAGCATGATATCGTCACCGGAGGGAGCACTGGCATTTTCAATAAGGACTCGCTCGGTTCCTTCTTTTACCCCAGAAAGGTCTTTTTTCAACTCAACAATCTTAAGTTGGCCTCCTCCCCAAATCATATAAGTTTTACCATCATCGAAAAAGATGGTATTGTCATGATAAGCCGGAGCAAAAGTTTGAGCCTTCCACCGGCCATTTTCAATATCCTTTGTTGAATAAATATGGGTCTTCCCTGTGGTGCCGGAAAATGTACTCAAACAATAGGTGCTATCATGAAACCTCAAGCTACTGGCCCATGACCCTCGACCATAGGCGTTTTGTCCATTGCGCAACGATAGCGCATCATTTGAAGAAAGCGTATCATAGACATAATTCACCAAATGCCAGTTCACCAGATTGGTGGATTTCATTATCGGCACACCCGGGTTCATGTGCATCGTGGTACTGCTCATATAGTAATTCTCTCCAACTCGGATCATAGAAAGGTCCGGCACATCTGCCCAAATGATTGGATTTTTTGCATACCCAACACTATCCTGTCCATGCAGACCAGAAGCAGCCATTAACACCATTAATGCACTAAAAAATAAACTCAGCATCCTGTTCATATCCTAATTAATCAATGTATACCTAAAAATTATTGATCCCTGCAACCAAATTAGCAGGTTTGTCCCTTGAATTAAAAGGTATTTAACTCCAAGAAAAATCCTGGACCGAAGTTTCCAACGCAGAGCGTCAGGGTTAAAGCACTTTCTTCTCGTCCTCCAAAGCGGGAGCGAAGGAGGATAAAATCAATGTGTTGATAGGCCCCATCTCCTTATTCTGATTTATGCCGGCCCAAGTTTTCAACTTGGACTTATCAATAAAGAGAAGTCTATGACTTGATAAATTAATGAGTCGCAGACTCAGTCTTATTCTTCGACCTCTGTTGCAAACTGAGGTCAGACAAGAACTGCAAGTGAGAGAAAACACTAATTCCGTTGGCCTATTCCCAAAGATTTTATTTAATGCCATAAATTGCGGATTGATAAAAAATGGCAACATGAAGAACCTTCCCCTCCACGTAAAAATTCTGATCGGTCTTGCACTCGGTATCATTTGGGCGTTTATTTCCAGCGCTCTTGGCTTCAACCAGTTTACGATCAACTGGATTGATCCATTTGGTCAGATTTTTATCCGTCTGCTCAAGTTTATCGCAGTGCCTTTAGTGTTGTTTTCGATCATAGATGGAGTGAGCGGCCTCAACGATACCAGTAGCTTGGGCCGAATGGGCATCAAAACTTTGGGACTTTACCTGATCACAACTGTGACGGCTATTACGATAGGCTTACTGATTGTCAACTTTGTGGATCCGGGAAGCCACATTGACGAAAGTCAAAGAATTAAAAACAGGCTGTCGTATGAAATCTGGGCACACAATGCCGGTGTGGACGTAAAAGATGGTAAGAACCTGCTGGCAGAACCTGAATACCAATCCCTTGCTGATGAGCTGATTGCCAGTGGAGATCTGGATGCCAAAGATGAAAACGTAGAATCTCGTGTGGCTGCTGCTGAAAAGCAGAAAGAAGAACCGCCGTTGCAATTCGTCGTGGACATGGTCCCCGAAAATATTATCCTGTCTATCTCCAACAACAAGCTGATGTTACAGGTGATTTTCTTTGCCATATTTTTTGGAATCACGCTGGCAGTAGTCCCTGCCGACAAAGGTGCTCCAGTCAAAAACTTCATCGCTTCCATGAATGAAGTTTTCCTCCGAATGGTCGATACCATTATGAAAGCAGCTCCATTCTTTGTATTCGCATTGCTTGCAGGCGTGGTAGCCAAAATGGCCAGCAGCCCATCTGAAGTTTTCGAGATTTTCAAAAGTCTGGGCTCTTATACGATCACGGTTCTGGTTGGACTAAGCATCATGCTGTTTGGCGTATATCCATTGATAGCTCGCACTTTCATCAAGAAGATGACTTACAGGAAATTCTTTCAAAAGCTTAGCCCTGCACAATTTTTGGCATTTTCCACCAGTTCCAGTGCGGCTACACTGCCTGTGACAATGGAGTGTGTAGAAGACGGAATGGGTGTATCCAAAAACGTCTCAAGCTTTGTGCTTCCAATAGGCGCGACGGTCAACATGGATGGCACCAGCTTGTATCTGGCGATTGCGACGGTGTTTCTGGCACAGCTGCATTTTGTGGAGCTTTCACTCGCTCAGCAGCTGACTATTGTCCTTACAGCTACGATGGGATCGATCGGCACCGCTGCTGTACCGGGTGCTAGCCTGGTCATGCTGATCATCATTTTGCAAACTGTTGGTCTGAATCCTGCATGGGTCGCTATCATATTTCCCGTTGACCGAATACTGGACATGACCAGAACGGTTGCCAATATTACCGGAGATGCTACAGTGGCTACTTTGGTGGCAAGCACAGAAGGAGAGTTGGACCTAAAAGATTAAAGCATTTGTCAGGCGAAAAAGCCTGGCAAAATCAGGAAATGGAACCAGCTACAGCAAAAGACAAACAAGATTGTATCCGAATCATTGCCTCCACATTTGGAGCGAATCCCAGTATCAATGTAGTGATTGGTCAAGGTGGGAATAAACAGAAAAAACTAAGTCGACTTGCCGAATATGCATTTGCCAAGGCTCAGGGCAAAAAAGGTGCATATCTTTCTTCCAATAGAAAAGGAACGGCTTTGGTTTTCCGATCCGATGATACCCGTTTCAACCTGAAGGAACAGTATTACGAAATCAGGTTTGCACTCTCTTTGCCAGTCAAAAATATTTTCAGTACGCTACAACGTGAGCGTTTCCTCAAAGAACATCGCTATGGCAAGCCACACTTATACTTCTGGTTTCTTGGAGTAGAAAAAGGTGGTGGAAAAGCCGTTTACGAGTTGAAGGAAATTGTTTTTGAAAAGGCTCTACAGGAAAAACTTCCTATTGTATTGGAGACTTCTGTCTGGAGAAATGTGCTGGCATATCAGCGGTATGGTTTTGAAATCTACTATGAGTGGGAGGACAAAGAGAATGGTATCACGGTCTGGTTCATGAAAAAAGACTTTTATTAAAATTCCACGACTTATTCACATCACTCCAACCAATTGCTGTAATGCCGGGTCAAACTGGCATGAGAAATTTACTAATACCATTTTTTGCGATAGCGGCTCTGTGCTCATGTGCGAGCAACTCTGATAGTGGCTCCGGTGATCCGGTCGGGTTTTCGGGAATTGTAGGCTCCAATAACACGGCACTCTCCGAAATTGTATTCACTCTGGATCTTGTCTATGAAGATTCGCTTTACCTGCTAACAGACTCTCTGTTTTCATTGGAACTGTACCTCAATAACAGAGAATGGGGATCTTTTACCAGCACTACAATAGACACCACAGGATTTGAATCTGTGAAGGATCAGGGTAATTTAATGACAAATGATCCTGTGCAATACCTCTTTGTCACCAACGATCAGTCTGGCAAAGATTCTTTGAATACCGCTGGAGATTATTCCATTGCCTTGAGAAAGCTGCTGTCAATACAACCCGGTGACTATGTAGCGGAAATCCGATATGTTTCGTGGATTAACAACGACGGGGAATTGGTGAAAAGGCCTGTTCGAGATCTCATTCCTTTCACCTTAACCGCCGACATGAGATCACTCTACATCGGAAACTTTACTTCTAACATCAAATTATGAAATGAGCATGATACCTGCCAGCCGGCAAGGTGAGCTGCTTATTTCAGTAACATTAAAAACATGAAAAAGTCAATCAATTATATTTTTGTAATATTCTGCAGTACGCTTTTTGCCTGCCAAAAGGAGTATTCTGCTGACATCACCATCAAGAATGAAGTCTCCAATGTGACTCTGGACCAGATATATTTCGGTAAGAAACATTCCTCTTACGAATCGCTACTGCCTGGACAGGAAACTAAAATTTCCATGTATGGATATGATGGTGACTGGCCTATGCTGGGAAGTCTTTCGTTTGTAATGTCTGCCAGTGATAATCAGGTCTACCTTACCACTGATTCTTCTTATGTTATTGATAAAGAACAACACCTGACAATCGTGATCAATGATGATACACCTGTTAGCTCATATTGAAAGTGTGGTCTGTAAAAAAACATCTAAAAAATCGCATGGTAGCAGGCACCATGAACATTGATGATACGTTAATGAAGAGAAATGATTAAAAAATGACTCGAAATCCAATTACTTTCTATCCACATAAAGAAGAAATCTTCAATGTAATCAGTCATCTGCTTGGTGCTATACTAAGTGTAGCAGGCCTGGCTTTACTGGTCACTTTTGCCAGTATTTACGGAACTGTCTGGCACATTGTAAGCTTCAGCATCTTTGGCAGCACGCTGGTCATTCTTTACCTGGCCAGTACTTTATACCATGCGGCCAAATCAAAAAGGGTGCGAAGTAAGCTCAATGTTTTTGATCACGCAGCGATCTATTTGCTCATCGCCGGTACTTATACACCATTTTGCCTGGTTACGCTGAATGGAACTATTGGATGGATTTTATTTGGAATTACGTGGGGACTTGCTGTAGTTGGTGTAATTCTTAAGATCTTTTTTATCGGTCGGTTCAATACCCTTTCAACTGTTAGCTATGTGCTAATGGGCTGGGTGGCAGTTATTGCTGCCAAACCTCTGTATGAAAACCTGAGTGCCGGAGGCCTGACCTTCCTGGTCCTGGGCGGGATTAGCTATACAATTGGTGCGATTTTTTATGCTAAAGAACACCTGCCATACAACCACGCAATATTTCATGTGTGGGTGCTGGCAGGAAGCATTATGCACTTCATCTCAATATTTTTCTACTTGCTCTGATAAGCTACCCTTAGTGGTAAGCGAGTTGGATATTCAGATCAAAAAGCTCGGCAAAGGATTGACCCAGGTCGGCCATGTTGTCGTCTTTTTCTCCTGATTTCCAAACGATATCGATCACTTTACCAGCATCTTTGAATGTGCGGAGGTTACCGAAAAGTTCGAAAAGTACTTTTGCCGTTTTGGGACCAAAGGCAGTGAAATACAGCTCTAGTGTTACATAGCCTCTTTCGAACAAATCATCATAGATTTTGCTGATATACGGCTCGTAAAAATTGTGTGCATCTTCCATGAAAGACTCACCTACTACCGTAAGTGTTCTGTTTCTCATGTTGTATCTCACAAAGGGACTGTCCACAGTTGCTTCGTTGATGATGTCACTGGAAGAATAACTCTGCTGTGTGTTTGTAAAACTCATAACTGTTGATTTCTCGGTTGGGAAAGTAGATGTGTACATTGCTTTAATTATTACTAGTTGTTGACAATACAAAGTTGAGAAAAGTAAAGCCTCTGTGTAACCGAATATTACGGAATTAAAGAAATTACGTGTATCACCTAAGGCATCACTGATAACAGGGAAGCGATTGTAAGTGAATTACTTATAGAGCATGCGAAAATGTGCGAATAATGGCTTCCATGACCTTTTCTCCATCCATAGCGGCAGAAGCAATTCCTCCTGCATAGCCGGCTCCCTCACCTGCAGGATACAAATTTTTGATATGAATGTGCTGTAAAGTTTCTGGATCACGAGGTATCCGTACTGGTGAAGAAGTACGGCTTTCTACACCTACGATTTGCGCTTCATTAGAAAGGTATCCACGCATTTTCTGTCCAAATTCCCGAAAACCATCTCTAAGTCTGGATGCAATGAAGTCTGGAAGTACCTCATACATATTGGCTGATGTCAAACCGGGCTGATAAGAAGTGTCATTGAGTGAGGAAGAAGCTTTCTTATCAACAAAATCTACCAGGCGTTGTGCTGGTGCTTGCTGGGTTTGGCCACCAAGTTTCCATGCCTGTTGTTCAACAGCTGCCTGAAATTCCATAGCAGCCAATTCACCATATTGATGAAATGCTTTTATATCGTCAAGTTCCACTGCCACTACAATTCCTGAATTGGCAAACTTACTATCACGGCGAGAAGGGCTCATTCCATTGACAACTACTTCTCCTGGAGCTGTAGCCGCTGGCACAATAAATCCTCCCGGGCACATGCAAAAGGAAAAAACACCACGCTCGGTTTTCTGCCAGGTGGTCTGAGTTACCAACCCGTAGGAAGAAGCCGGCAAGTACGGTCCACGGTTATCACAGTGATACTGGATCTTATCAATGAGTTGCTGTGGATGCTCCACGCGAACACCAAGTGCAAAAGGTTTTGCTTCGATAGTTACACCTCTTTGGGCACACAATCGAAAAATATCTCTCGCGGAATGACCAGTAGCTAGTATGGTAGCTATTCCAGTGAGCTTTTCTCCATCTGACAGGACTACTCCTTTAATGGCGTCTCTTTCTATGATGAAATCGGTGACCTGAGCATCGAACCGCACTTCCCCACCTGCATTAATAATGGTTTCCCGAATGGCAGTGATGATCTTAGGCAGCTTGTTGGTACCGATATGTGGGTGTGCTTCTACCAGGATTTCTTCCGGTGCTCCATGAGCAACCAAAATCTCAAAAACCCGACGAACACTCCCCCGCTTCTTGGATCGGGTGTAGAGCTTCCCATCAGAATAGGTGCCAGCACCACCTTCACCAAAACAATAATTGCTATTGGGATTGACAATATGTTCTTTATTGATAGCAGCAAGATCTCTCCTGCGAGAACGAACATCTTTGCCACGCTCCAATACAATAGGACGAAGACCATTTTCCAGCGCCTTGATGGCTGCAAAAAGTCCCGCTGGCCCTGCCCCAACAATGATTACTTCCGGAGCATTGCGAACATCATGAGCATCGGGAAAGTATTCCACAAACTCATGTTCCAAAGGCTGAGCATCTGCCTGAATCCTAAGGTTTACTTTGATCTGCTTCTGACGAGCATCAACAGAGCGACGCAGTAGCTGAAAATGCTCTTCCCTGGAAACCAACCCTTTGCTGATCAGGTATTCTGAAAGATGATCTTCATCAAACCCAACTTCGGGGCTTACGACTATGTTGAACTCACGCATGGCTGCAAAAGTACAAAGCTCCCAGGTTAGAGTGAGAATATTTAGTGTGATGAATAATCAACAACAGGTACAAATACAAAACCGGCCTTTTGAGCCGGTTTTATGAAATTACTTTTGGATAATTACTTTTTTATTGAGCCTGGAACCATCCTCTAAATCAAGTATCAGCAAATAGACTCCTTCATCCAGATGTCTTACAGATAATGATTTTTCATTTTTGAATTTGATCACTGATTTACCACTCAAATCAGTCAGCTTCCCTGATCTCACATGCATCGTTTCAGGCATTCCAATCGACAAACGATCTTTTGTCGGATTAGGATAAATCATGATTTCAGCTAGATTTGGTGACGAAAGAATAATTGACCTCAAAGAAACAGTTGCAGAAACAGTTTCAATTCCATCACTTACTTCCACAGTCAAATCCAAATCCTGCAGATCCCAAAGGGTAGCATCTGCAATACTCAACACCCCGGTACTTTCTTCAAGTAAAAACGCCCCATTATCATTGCCTCCGGTAAGCGTAAACAGTAGCTCATCGCCATCCGGATCTGACACTTCCAATGTTCCCAGTTCAGCTCCGTTTGTTACTTCTGATGTAATTATAGTAAATGTTTGATCACTCATAGATGGAACACTATTGGTCACTCCGACCAGGGAAAGTGTCCAATCGAAAGCTACATTAGAGTATGCATCAGCCCAAAGAATGATGACTTCTTCGCCTTTGCTTAAATTTTCAAGAGTAATCTCACTTTGTACACCATCCCCAAAATCGTCATTTTCTTGAATGGGTTCACCTTCACAATCCGACAGTATCATAAGATAGGTGTCTTCTTCTGTTTGTCCTGCTGAACTTATTTTTAAACCTCCATCTCTAGGCATGGTATATTGATACCAAAGTGGAGCATAGTCGGCGTGGTTACTTCCCAACTCCGGAGTAATCGGCATCTGGCAGCCATCTCCCGGGGTAGGGTCCTCCATTGACAACTCATAATCAAACCCAATACCATTATAAAGCTCCCAGACAATTAATACTTCCTGCCCTGCCTCGAGTCCCAAATATGACATGCCATTGTGTCCATAAGCATACAAATCCTGATTATCACAATCGGTAACCAGATAAACAAATTCATCAGCTTCACTGGTAATCACCAATTTTTTATCACTTTCAGGCACTGTGAAAGTAGACCAATAGAAATCAATCGGCAGGGCAGGAACAGAATTGGTTCCAAGCTCCGCTTTCTTAGGGTTCTCACACGACATTCCTGACACATCTGTTAAAACCTCCAGAGACCAGTCAAATCCAGTAGAACTCCAGCTCGGTGCCCAATAAATCAGGACTTCATCTCCAGTCATTAGATCAGATACCAGACCTTTACTCTGAAAACCATCACCATAATCATCATTATTTACCAGCACCTCACCATCACATTGGTCATAGATGATAAGGTGTGTATCCTCATCAGTAAGTCCGACTGAGGATATGACCAAGCTTCCGTCAGAAGTCATTGTATACGTAAACCATGATGGTGCATAATCCACTGTGTTAGTCCCTATGTCTGCTGATTTTGGGTTTGAGCATACATCTCCCTGTACTGGATCTGTCTCCGTAAGCGTCCAATCAAACCCACCACCGTCAGTAAGCTCCCATACAAACATTATTTGCTCACCTTCAGAATAACCTGTCACAACAGCACTCTCAAACCCTGTAGCCAGTTGAGTAAGATTATTGCAGTTATCAGTTACATATACATATTCACCTGAGGTTGAAGATATTTCATACTTTTTATCGGATGAAGGCATTGTGAAAGAATACCAGAACAACTCTGCTTCTGAGGCGGGAACTGTATTAGTTCCAAGGATTGCCTGTGCAGGCAATTCACATACTTCACCAGCCACTACAGGATCCACAGAAATCTCCCAATCAAAGGGATCAGAGGAGTAGTCATCACTCCAGAAAATCAGCACTTCTTCTCCCTCGTATAGCGATTTGATCATTATTTCACTTTGATTATTAGCTCCTTCTCCATTTGATTCACCTAAAAGTTTTCCTCCACATTCATCAAATACCTGGAGACTTGTTGCTACTTCTGACAACCCAACTGACGAGATCGTCAAGTTCCCATTCTCCGGCATTGTGAAAGTGTACCAATATGGCGTGGAAGGAGCAGTATTGGTACCTTCAGCGGCAGCAACCGCAACAGAGCACCCTTCTCCTTGCTGTAATGCTTCCACATTAAGCGTCCAGGTAAAATCACCACCAGATATTTCAAAAGCTATAAAAATCTGCTCGCCCTTGGCTATATCGGCAATATTGATTTTACCTTCCCCAGTTCGAATTTTTTTAAGCTGCATACAGTCTCCTCTATATATATCCGTATGCTTATCTCCCGAATTAATTAAAATCTTAGAGAATTCGTCTGGCATAGTGAAGCTATACCAGTAAGTATGCAATTCCGAATTACCTATTGTATTATCACCTTGAACTGCTGTCTGAGCCAGGTCGCATACTGCACCATCCACAGCGTCTGAAGTTGTGATTTCCCAATCAAACTCAGCCTCACTATACTTTGCTGACCAGAATATTTTCAATTCATCTCCGGATTTGACTAAGGTGGATAGTTCAGATTGCTCAGAGCCAAGTGCATCATCGCTAATATTGATAGCTGGTTTTCCGCAATCAGGATAAATGCTCAACAGCGTGTTTTCTGTTGTCTTTCCTACAGAAGAGATGGTGACAACCCCATTAGCTGTAGCAGTATATGTGTGCCATACAGGCATGGTAGAAGTATTTGCACCTGCGGTCACTTCAGTAGCCTCATCACACTGCGGACCAATCAGTGACATTCTTCTCGGACTGATTTCCAGCACAGTTCTAATCCTTGTTTTTTGATCCTGAGTGAATATATTCATACAGGCATCATCAGTATAATCCATGTAGTTTTCGATCATGTCCGGGAGATCATCATCAGTACATCCATCATGTTCACTACAGCCATAATTTGGTCCATCTGCATTTGGTGTATCCGCACAATAATCATCAACAGAGCAGTCACCATCTCCCCAGATATGGATCAACCCCAACCAGTGACCTACTTCATGTGTGGCCGTTCGGCCAAGGTCATATGGATTCTGCACATTACCTGTTCGTCCAAAAAACTGATAACCAATGACTACACCATCTGTAGCCGCCTCACCCATATCGTCAGCTAAACCTGTTAAGCCGGACATTGAAGGAAACTGAGCATAACCAAGAACACCATCCAGGTCACCACCAAAATTGACCACCCAGATGTTGAAGTACTTCTCCGGGTCCCAAATGGTAGTGGGTTTCAAGTCATTTTCTATTGAGGATTCATCCCAAAAATCTTTGCCTCCATCAACACGGTCAATCCCCGCATCTGACAGTGCATTACCCGATTCATCTAATGAAGCCGGCACGAATTCCACAAAGATGTCAGCCCCATTTGGATCCTCATTAAAGCCAGCGCCAAGTCTCCTGAAGTCTTCATTCAATACATCAAACTGAGACATTACCTGGGCAGAGGATATATTCGCTCCACTTCCCTTCTCTTCTCCATTATGTATTACATGAATGATTGTAGGAATTCGATAGACCTGGTCAGTAGCTGAAGTTCTTAGTGTATTTCTTCTATCAATTGCTTGCTTCAATGCAGCTTCAAACTCTTCTCTGGTTGCCCGGTCTGGATATTTCTCCTGAAGCTTGCTTTCCATTTGAACCGTATAGCAATTCCTCTTCACAGTTGAAACATTAGAGATTCCAAAAGCTTGCCCTGAAACCCTGGAAGAGTTTGTTGGAGGTTTATTGAAAACAGACTGATTGGGTTGTGCCCACAGAAACGGCCCGAGGCACAGCATGATGGTGATAAATAGCTTGCGCATAGTATTTGAGCGATTATGTTACTTTTTAAAAATATCAACAGAACCGTAGACTAGTCGTAGTTCTTGTCTTTACTCAAATACTTTATCAAGACGCATACTAATAGTGCGTCTTTGGTAGTGAGGATAGCGTGGTTCATACAATCTTTCAGAATTGATTGTAATATCCTAAGATAGAGAAATTACGTGAATTCTCAAGAAAATTAAATCTCTAAAGATCCCAAACAATCTTTTTGTTGAAATCTTTCTCAACCTGATTTATTTCCGTTTAATCGTTTCTCGCTATGGTTTCATAAAACTGATTTAAAGGTTTTTTTTGGCCAAAAAAAAGCCATGCAGTATGTACCACATGGCATTAAATGACTCAATCTTGTCTCCTAAAGACCCACAGCCTCTACTTCCTGTACCCCCGGAATCATTCTTTTCAATAGGTTTTCAATTCCAGCTTTTAGGGTTATCGTAGAAGACGGACAGCCACTACATGCGCCCTGTAACAAAACTTTCACCTTCCCATCGTCAAATGAATCGAAGGAAATAGCTCCTCCGTCCATTTCCACTGCCGGACGAATGTACTCATCAAGTATCCCCTTGATCTTTGCTTCTATATCAGAGTCCGAATCCTGAACTTTGTGATCTTCCTCCACCTCTTTCTCTGTCAATATCTGCTTTCCAGCCTCCAAAAAGGTTTTAATCAGATGTGATACTTCGCCTTTTACCTCATGCCAGTCTACACCTTCATCTTTGGTCACAGTGACAAAGTTGCTCATGTAAAACACACGCTTCACATACGGCAAATCAAACAATTCAGAAGCCAGTGGAGCTTGCTGAGTACTTTCTTTATCCGGGAAGTCCCGACTTACTCCTTCGGGCAATAATAGAAACCCCGTCACAAACTTCAGAGAGTTGGGATTTGGGTTAGCCTCTGTGTAGATATTAATAGGTTGTTTAGTGGTCGATTCCATAATGTTATTCTTGTTAGCAGCTTGTATAAATACAAAACTCTATTAAAAGTTCGCCAAAACCATTTTTTTTGTTGAAATAAACCCACTCCAGGCTATATACTATAGCAATCAATGGACTAAAGTTCTCTTGGTAGAACATCCTTGTTTATCATACTAAAAAGGGGACTAGCAGCTTTGCTCCTAATCCCCTAAAAATTAGCTGGGATTTCTCAGAATGAGAAATCACCCACTTGATCACTACGGTGAAAATAAAATACTAGTCAAACCGGAGAAGCTCCCATTGCTGCCAGCAAAAAAATCACCATCAACATTAGAAATACGGTTTTCTTCATCTCTATAAGTTTAAGTAGATAAATAGGCACCTCCGATCATCCAAAAGTCTTTTCTATTTTAACCTAATTCAAAACGTCAATTGGAATCTCAGAGGTGCCTTATTTAAAAACAAGCACATGCAAAGTCAAGTTGGATTGCTTTCACCTGGTAGTTGATTCTAAAAAAGGGCGTTTAGCAAAAGCAATACAGGACGAATCTAAAGTTTAGCAAATTGTATCTTTACTAATGTCCCAACAATTACCCCAAGTGGTCGTTTTTAGGGATGAAGTGCCACTTTGATGATGAGATCTCTAAATGTTTAAGCCCAGTTTGGACAATAATTGCTCTTTCTTGCTTCTTGCAACTTCAATCATTTGAGGAGTATTAAAGGTTATCACGAATGGTTTATTAAAGGGGTAAAAAAGGTTGACCTCAGTTTGTTTTGCAGCTGTGAAACAAGACATAAACACCCATCGGTCAACCGACAGTAAACTTAGGTCATTGGTAAGCCT
>Ga0209475_10003046_pt1 | contig 15936 bp, 13 predicted proteins | sample tdDd471_FD_187128 | JGI IMG/M metagenome (GOLD analysis project Ga0209475, IMG submission 187128) | Marine sediment microbial communities from the Atlantic coast under amendment with organic carbon and nitrate - tdDd47.1 (SPAdes)... | ecosystem: Environmental > Aquatic > Marine > Coastal >... | reverse complement strand
TTTAAATTCAACGAAGGTGATTTTACCTTTAATACAATTTTAATTACGTTAACAAAACCACTTCCTAACTTAAGAATATTATAGACAACTAAAGATATCTTAAGTCGTATTATACCACATAATGTTGGTAATTAAAAGCTGTTTTAAAATGACTTATATATAATTAGCATTTTATGCATGGCAATTAACTAAAGTGATTACATTTATTAGTTTAACAATTGGGCTAACAAATATATTTAGTCCTATATTTACTAAAGTAGTTGTTATATATTAGGTTTATTCTTATTAATTACATTACACTCTCTCATAGCATTGACACACTACCTCTCTAGACCTATAATATTTATATATATTAGAAATGGGATATAGCTTAATTCATAATTTAGCTACTAAATATAATATGACCAATTTATTTATAAAAGAAATACAACTTATTAAGGATAATGCGCAAAATTTCAGCATATATCCATTTTCCCTGTCTATAATAAAGAACTTTACCAATATGCATTTAACTAGTCCAGTAACATTTATTATGGGGGATAACGGAAGCGGTAAATCCACATTACTGGAGGCAATAGCTCTAGCCTATGGATTTAATCCGGAAGGTGGTTCAAGGAACTTTAACTTTTCTACAAAGGATACCCACTCCAGCCTTCACTCTCATCTTAGGCTAGTTAAAGGTATAAAACGTCTCCAAGTTAGCTTCTTCCTACGAGCTGAAAGCTTTTATAACGTTGCATCTGAGTATGATAATTTATATGAAAATGAATTAAGAGCAGGCATAAATACTGCATTTGGCTCAAGGTCTCTTCATAGTCAATCCCATGGAGAAAGCTTTTTAGCACTTATGCAAAATAGACTAAGGGGAAATGGTCTATATATATTCGATGAACCAGAAGCGGCACTATCTGCAGAAGGTCAGCTAAAAATGCTAAGCATTATGAAAAACTTAGTGGATGAAAACTCACAGTTTATAATAGCTACCCACTCGCCTATTATTTCAGCTTTTCCTAATGCAACTATTTATGAGGCAGATGAAAATGAGTTTGCTGTCAAAGGCTATACTGATACTAATAACTATACAATCACTAAGTACTTTTTAAACAATACTGATAGGATGATTAAAGAGTTGTTTGATTAGTTAATATAATCTTGTAAATATATTTGAATATACAGCAAGTATATGCTAGAATACCTAAAAATAAAAAGGAGACCTTGTATGCGCCCTCGTGAAGTTGTAGAAAAGTTTGTTGAAGCTTTCAATAAAGCAGATGTAGAAGAGTTAATATCCCTATACAGCCAAGATGCAGTTAATTATCAAGTACCCAACACACCTATCGTCGGAAAGCAAGCAATAAAAGAAATGTTTGCAAAGGAGTTTGCACAAGCTGAAATGGTATGCATTGTTGAAAACATCTTTGAAGATGGCGAATGGGCAATTCTAGAGTGGAAAGATCCACTTGGATTACGCGGATGTGGTTTCTTTCATGTAGTTGATAGTAAGATTATTTTACAGCGTGGATATTGGGATAAGCTAAGCTTTTTAAAGCAACATAATCTGCCGATACCAGAATGATTAATAAGATAGCAAAAGGAATTGACTAATACTCAATTCCTTTTTTATATCTATAGTATTTTAGAGAAGCATTATACAACTTTCAGCTAATTTTGCCTCTTACTAAAATTCTCTTCTATATTCTCTATAACCTCAGTAGGTGTACGGTTACCAGAATATATAATGTCAATTACCTCGTAATCATTTTTAAGTATTAAATACAGTATATCATCCTCTAAATCTTTATAGTAGGTAACTGCATAATTTTTAATCTCAGCATATTTATAGTGTACTTCTCTAACACTAAACCATCGATCATAGGATATATCTGCAAGCTTTTTTATATTATATCGAGCATACTCCACACAATAATAAATACTATCATCTGACTCATTTTCATTAGTAGTTACATCATCATACAAATAATAAAACTTCGGCATGACTACTGTACGGAATATATGGGTATCCTCATATTCATCTAATTGTTCTGAGGGAAGATAACTACTGTATTCCCCCTCAATAGCTTTAATTGTTAATATATCATCTGTCTTACTTGTATCTATGACATCACATGTAACCGAAATAGCAATCATAATAAAATTCACTATAATAATTAAATTAATAAGAAAGTTAGTAGCACTACTAATACGATATGTTAGTTTTTTAGGAGGTCTAGGCAATGGAGCTTTGCCTTTGTGATACTTTATTAAAGACCTTCGCTTTAAAGATGATAGAACCTTTATAATTGCAAGTAAGATAAATGGTATCATAAAGCAAGAAAACAGCACAAGAAATTCTGAATTCCATTCATCATAGCTTAGTTCGGGTAACCAGTGAAATATAACCATATACACCACTACAATGTCTATTAAAGGGTATATAATACTTCTAATATTTTGGATTACCGCTTTCTTTTTAACATCGTTGTCCTCTATAATACAATCCAATTTAGAATCTATAGTATATACTCTAATTTCATCAAGTCTTCTTCTGCGTAATCTTATACTAGTTTTGCTATGGGGTAGAAACTTATATCCCTTTTCTATAAGTATGTTTTCTTCTTCATTGTTTTCTGTGCAAAAATGGATATGGTACTTTATATCTCTTCTTTCACTTATCTTAAAAACAGCATACCATGTTTTTATTTTTACCAGTTCATAACCATCTAACGCCATTTCATTTAACCATTTCTCTATTTGTTCTACATAAATAAATGGACATGGAAGTAGCTTTCTAATTCTCTTTTTATCATTCTTAATCATTGTATAATATCCTTTTGAACATTTTAAGATATACTTAATATGGTATATTCTTATTTAATAAATGTAAACATTTGATATAATAGTTATTTCTAATCATTTAATATGCTTGCGAATAATCAACCACGCAGGGAGTGGAGCTAATATATGTTTCTGTCGATAGTTGTTTTACGATTATACAGGCTCTTTTTCAAACGTTAGGGTAATAGCTGTTAAAAATAACCATCCAGTAAGAATACAGGGTATCTGTCTATTGAATCGAATCTGTATAAGGGAAGAAGTATCTATATTCAACCTCTTCATCCTGATACACTGTATATCCGATATTATACTCCGTGCATGTAAATGATTCATTATCTCTGATTTTATTAATCACTTCCATCTGTGTCCTATCCTCATAGGGATATTTATCCGCCATAATCAACGCAGACAGTACCATATTGGTTACATCCTCATAGCCTATACTATACCATTCGCTTTCTTGTCTGTATTCGTTATACTGCAGAATTCCTGCGTAACATTCCAATACTTTGCCGCTATGCTTATCTGCCCATACGACAACTTGCAAAGAAGTACCTCCTCCATCGTATATATTGGTAATAATGGCATATGTTATTGTACCATCTGTATTTTCAATTATCTTTCTAGGAGCATTAAAAATATCTATGTCATTCTTTAGGCTTAAATATATAAGCTGTGCATAAAACTCATCAAAGGTAAAAGAGAACTCCTTGTTTGTATGTGTCTTCATATCTTCTATCTGATTTTTAAGCTCCTCATTATAGCCTCTGATATCTTCTAAATCCGCTTCAATTTCTTTTATTTCATCTCTAATGGCTGCGTTTTCGTTTTTGCTATCATCTATTATTTTGTATAGATTATATTCCTGCTCTTTTAGTTCCTCTATGGTGTCTTTGCTTACGCATCCTGTAAGTGCAGCGCTAAGCAAGGAGATAATCAATATTATATAAATTGCTCTTTTCATTTTATATTCCCCTTTATTCTTTGACATCGTCAGGCAGTCCTACAGGCAGTATCATGAAGATTACATGTGTTTTATCAGTACTTTCATAGTTATGTACATAAGCATTGCCTTCAAAGTATGCACCTTTGCCAAAAAATCTTTCAAAGCTGTCATGGAATTTATCATCTATTGTCATGTCATCTCTAGTAAGCATTATAAATGCACTTACAAAAAGATCCGTGTAATTAAAATAATTTTCATATCCCAGTTCGCTTGTTTCTCCGCCGTTTTCATAGTAATACACGAATTTGATTTTTGTTATATAGTCATCATCAAGCGTTTCGATTTCCACTGTCATTTTTTCGCCCGTATCCTCAAACTCGTAAACTGTACAAAAATACTTTGTTATAAAGTTTTCCTGTGATTCTTCAAAATCCAGTTTGCCAGTCAGCTTAAGGTCGCTGGCATTAACCCACAAAAGTTCAGGATTATCGTGCAGCTTATTCACCATATCAAAGTACTCTGCCGACTTAATATAAAACTGTGCATAATCCCTTAGTGTATCCTGAAACAGTTCTCTGTTCTCTAGGTTTAGTTCATCAATTTCTGCAAGATGCTCTCTCTTTTGCTCAGTCACCTCAAGATTCGCATCATCTAATAGGCTTATTTCAATTTCAAGCTCTGCAACATTCTCTGTCAGCTTATTGTATTCTGCCTTGTTGCACCCTGATAATATGAGACTTAGCAAAATGGCGAAAGCTAAAAAAAGCAATTTCTTTCTCATCAATGTTCCTTCTTTCATAATTTTGCATGTTTATAATTGTATATGTTCTGATTATAATGTGATGTTTGTATGATACCATTTGGATAAATATAGCGCAAGAAAAATATGGTATATTGTTGTGAATACAAAGCTAAACCATCCCGCCCTGCTTTCGAAGTTTTTGTTCCAAAATACTTCTTTCACTCATTGCAGTTTGATATGTAAAAACCTATATTAATGGCACACTTGCTTTCATGCATTCCCTACGGGAATATACTACCGCCAAGTGTTGCCGTTAGATGTCTTGGTTAATTTATTGTATTGATATCTGCCTACGGCAGATATCATGGCATGTGGAACTAATAATTGTTTTTGAAAGATATTTGTTTTGTTAGTGGAAAGCTATAGTATACAGCCTGCTTAAAGGCGTTTTTCTAAAGAAAAACTAGCCCCCACAGGCAAGTGGAACTGTGAAATGTTTTTGAAAATAGATGTTTAGTGATTGCCATTAGGGCAATCACATGGATTAACATGCACCATAATATGTTTTACTTCCTCAAAGGCATCTTCAATTTCATCATGGACTTTATCAGCAATTTCATGTGCTTGTTCCAGTGTTTTGGTTCTATCTGCAACTATTTCAATGTCTACATACACTCTATTGCCAAACATTCTGGTTTTTAGTTTATGTATGCTAATAACACCTTCTTGCTTTAGTGCAAGTTCAATAATTTTCTCCTCAGTTTCTTCATCGCAAGATTTATCTACCATTTTATCTATTGCATCCTTAAATATGTCATATGCTGCCTTTGCTATTAAAATGCAGATAACTACAGATGCAATAGGGTCCAAAACCTTGAATCCTAAACGTGCACCAAAAATACCTATAAATGCTCCAACAGAGGACAGTGCATCTGACCTATGATGCCATGCATCAGCCATAAGCGCACCTGAATTTATCTTTTTGGCATTAAATCTGGTGTACCAATACATTGCTTCCTTTACGGCCATAGATACTAAAGCGGCAACCAATGCTAAAACACCTGGCATGGTTAGCTGACCATATTCACCTGATATAATTTTATTAACTCCTGTTTGCCCAATCCCAAAGGCTGTTATTATTAAAATAGTAGCCAAAATTATAGCCGCAACGCTTTCCATTCTCTCGTGTCCATATGGATGCTCTTTGTCTGCTTCTTTGGTGGATAGCTTAATTCCAATCATTACAATAAACGTACTAAACACATCTGATGCAGAGTGTATAGCATCAGATATCATAGCCCCAGAAGATGCCAAAACACCTGCTGCCAGCTTAAATACAGTAAGCACTAAGTTGACTACAATGCTTACTAAAGATACCTTCATAGCGGTCTGCTCTGTTATATTAATTGTTTTACTTTTTTGATTCATCAAAATTACCTCTATATATTATATGATTCCCACGTTCCTCATATCTAATATTCTAAGGTATTAAAAAACACCTACAGAATAGTAATTAGTAAACTACTGTCCCACAGATGCTATAATTGCATTATTATCTGCTGTTTAAAACCCGGCTACATGATTTTATCATTGCCTGATCAGTTTGTACTCTAGATATATGATAAATAAATTTATTTAACTTTTACTTATTATAATAGAGTCTAAAAGTGGTGTCAAGTTCAAATTAATTTATGTCTATAGGTACATACCTAATGCTAATCTCAAATATCTATTCAGATAACACTTCCCTATTTTCTATATCACTTGCAACAGCGCATATAAATGATAGAATGTAAAATATCAATCCACCGATAACACAATACACCATGACTTTACTAATCATATCAGGATCATTTATAGTTGGAACAAATCCAAAAGTTGCAATCTGTAAAGCAGATAGCAAAAGTATTGAAAAGATAATTAAACATATCCACCAAAACTTCGCAAATACTTTTCGTATGCTTTGTGGCAAAACTTTTCTCCACCATGTCAAGTTCTTGTTAATCCGTGTGGCAAAAGCCCATGCAACAGTAAAGAATATTATTTGCGCAACGCCTCCGCCAACAAGCAATAGTGTAATAAACAGAAGTAGAAAAACTAGTGAACCGTATTTTTTATGCACAAAGCCAATGGACCAAATGCAAATAACTAAACCCACAACCATAGCAACTATCCCAGTTATCAGGAAGTTGGGAATCAATGTAAAGGCAGGTTCATTCCCGTGTTCCCACATCATGTTTGCTTCGCTAATTGCATTAATAAAAAATCCATTTGTTGATGTGTTGCCTTGAAGCGTCTCAAAAAAGCCGTGTGACATTCCACCTATTCCAAATATAACTCCAAGTGTTGTAACCACTATTCTAATAGCTTTATTATAAGCAACTGCATTGTTGCCCTTTTGTTTTATACTCATATTATATCTCCTAATTTCCTCTTATTTTCAAGATGCTCTCAATCATCTCATTTATTATTTTCCTTCTTTTTTCATCATCAAAGAAATCCGTGTTAAAGTAATCATTATATATTTCAGGATTTGCCACAATGTTATGAAATGGCAAAAGTAGTTGCAAAGCAATAATATCTAGCTCAGATTTATTTTCATTCACAAATATCTCCTTAAGCATTGGTAAGATCATATCACAAGAATTCTTACATCCTTGCTTGATATCAATGTTTATAACTATTTTGAAAATCTTATGATGTTTAAATGCAAAATCAGCAGTACTAAGCAATAAATCCTTTAGCCTTTCAACAGGATCTACGTGTTCATTTTTCTTATCATACATATCATCAATAATATTTTGCATCATACTCATACCAACTAGATTCAGCAAATTATCTTTTGATTGATAGTAATAATTAATTAGCGCTAAGTTTACATCTGCTTCTAGAGCTATTTGCCTAGTTGTTATGGTTTCAATATCTTCTGTACTTGACAATAGTTTTTGTGCAGCATCATAGATTTTCTTTTTTGCCTTTTCTTTTGCGTCTTTCATTCTGTGGTCTCCTATTTTTTAAACATGTTTAAATCTTGTTTTATTATATATGTGCAAGTTAAAAATGTCAACAAAAATTTATTCTAAAATAAAAGAGAAATCAACCTTTTTTAAAATATACTATAAATGTTATAATTATATTATCAAATTACAAAAGGAAGTAATCTATGCTAAATCTTAATCAAGAAAAATATTTACATAAGTTATATAATGAGATAAATTCTAAGGAAAATGTTAAATCAAGTGATATGTATAGCCTTTTTATTTGCCTATCATCAAATAATCTCAATATAGTAAATGATGCAAGTATTAAAATAAACAATAAAATTAAGCAATCAAATAAAAGTACCTTTCTAAATAAAGTATCTAAGCTATTTACTGAAAGAACTTTTAGTACAGTTTATTGGTACGATTCATGGACAAAACTTCCACTAAATAGATTTACCCATGCTGCTAATACTGAAGATGAGTTAATTAATATACTAGGTCTTTGCACTTTTGTATGCAATGGTTACTTTCGTGAGAGGGCATTAAAAGAATTAATAAAGATTAAAAGTGTTAAAGCTCTTCCGTATATCCTTATTGCTACAAATGATTATGTTGAAGTAGTTAGAAACAGAGCTAAAAAGGCATTATTTAGAATGTTGTCACCAGAAAACTTTACATCAATTATTAAAATCTATTCTTTAATTGAAATGTCAAAGCATTGGAAGCATAGTATATATGATGAAATTGAATCTCAACTCGATATAGTTGTAAATTATTTTGATAAAGATCGCATAGTTGATTCAATTAAATATGCTGACGGTAACGGGAAAGTATTCTGCTATAATATGTTAGCTGGCAAAAAATACTTCTCTAATATTGAAGTATGTAATATGCTCTTAGCTGAAAAAGAAATTAAAGCGAAAAACAAGGGACTATATTTGTTAATAAATAATTTGTCGTCGGCTGAATTATTTGACTATAAGGATAAATTACTTACAGTTAAAAATCCTAATATCAGAGCAAAGACAATTGATAGATTATATACTGATGGATTTATTAATAATCAGTCCGATTTAGAATTCACCTTGATGGATGCTTATTCAAAAGTTAGATTTACAGGTGTGTACTATTTATGCAAAATAAATGACTTTGACTTTTCAAGTTATTATAGAAATATACTTAAAGAAGAACCTAATAACATTATCGCTATCCATGGTCTTTGTGAGCAAGGCAATGATTCTGATTATGAAATAATAAAATGCTATTTAAATGATACAAGGGTAAGCGTTATAAAAAAAGTGTTGGATTTTATAGCCAGAAAGGAAAGCTCAGGGTTTATAGACACACTAACTAAGTGTTTGAATGATAGCAGAATTGGTGTTAGCAACAAAGCTAGAAGACTTTTATTTGAACATAGAATGGATATAAATGCAGATGTTGTTTATCAAACTTATTTAAATAGTGAATGTTTGCACGTAAAACATAATTGCATGATATTGCTTTGCAATTTACAGAAATGGAATACAATATGTTATATTATTGAATTTTGCTCTCATAAAGATTATGACATTTCCCATTTTGCAAGATTTAGTTATGAAAAGTGGTACTACAAATTTAATAAATCTTTTGTTAGCCCTACAGAAAAGCAAACTAGGAGGATAAAGAAATACATTTCAAAGTACATAAATAGTATAAAGAATAATGATGAATATTTAAATGAAATGAAAAAACATATTTCATTTTTGTTGAAGCCTTAATAGCATCTCCATTAACATCACACACTATAATAAGATAAAACAAAAGACCTACCAATAAGGTAGGTCAGATGTAATAAGTGATTCTCCATTTATCTCTAATATCTTATTCTTTTTTAGATATCTTATCTATTATATTAACGTGTTGAATGATAATAATATTGCACGTATACTATAATTTATATCTTACCATATTATTCCTATTATCTTCCATATGTATGAATAATTAAAAGACCTACCCAAAAGGGTAGGTCTTAAGCTTCGCCAATTATTCAACTTCCTCATTAATCAACCTAATCAATAACTTATTTAGATACTCAACCTGATAATACCCAATAGTAGGCTCAATATGTGAGTTACCGATCCCACTGTCATCTGTTAAGAAAACGTAAGTACCATTTGTTGATACATCCAAGAATCTTAGTAAGAATTCTGTGTCTTTGTCTACACCTGATGATGCAACAGGAATTATTTTTATACCTTGCTTTGCAGCTTCTATGGTTTGCTCTTTTATAACTCTTAGCACTTTATTGTTTAAATGAGGTGGAGCATCTAATATTAAAAACATTATTCTAGCTCTGGCATCATCATTCCAGTTATGCTCACTTATACCCTCTTCCAGTGCAACCTCTACTGCTTCTGGATAGTCACCACCACCATTAGCTGATTGCTTGCTTATTTGGCTAACAACTCTGGATATATTTCTGTCAAAGTCATAAGTTTTACAAACATATTCATCTTGCTGATCTCTATAAAAGTTAGCACTTACACGTATATCCAAATCATTTGCATTAGCCTTTTGCACTTCCTCTATAACGTATGTCAACTCAGATTGTATGTATGAAAGTTCATCACTCATAGAACCAGTAGTATCAATCATAAACATAATATCAATTTCATTGGACTTTTTAACAGGTATTTGCAAAGATATATCAATAGACTGAGTGTCATCAATATCAGAAAGTTCTTTGGTCGTTGTCTCTCTACCATAAGATACTTCTACAGTAAATTCTTTGTCAGTATCTTTGTCAAACAAATATGGAAAAACATATGCTATGCCTTTGTTATCAGTTTTAGCTGTAAACACAACATCCTCTTGTTCATCCATTAGCTTTACTACAGCATTTTGGACAGGCTTGTTATAGGAATATACATTGACCTCTATTCTGCTAAAGTCATCAAAGCCCCACATGTCCATCTTATCGTACCATTCATTCTCATTTAGCAAATCCAAGAAAAAGTCAAAGTCTTCATTGTCGCTCCATTCTCCAGCAGTTAGTTGTCCTGCTTGTGGACTGATGGTATTTTTGCGTTCATCAGGCTCAACACATTCTTCTACGTAGTCTGCTTCATCTTTACTAGCACCACTGTCTGCTAATTCTGCTGCTGGCTCTTCCATAGATTCTGATTCAGCAAATGAATCCGACTTGCTTTCCTCTCTAGCCACACTGCCTTCACTAGGTTCTTCTGCTGCTCCTGTTGCACTTGGCACAGATTCAGGTTTTTCAGCAACAGTATCAACATCATCTGAATATGTTGATGGTGCTTCAGCAAGTTCTGCCTCTTTGTCAATAGAATCTTCTTTACTACAGCCAACTGCACCAAATATAAGTGAGGCAACTAGTAATGCTATTAATGCGTGCATAAATATCTTTTTCATAATATTACTCTCCTTAAGCAAGCTATTGTTACTTTTGTTTGTATATGTAGTTAGATGTAAACTGTTGCTAAAAAGTTCCATTATTATTTAATTTGGTTAGGTTTCATCCATTGAATAATAAAACTCACGGTGTGGACGTGAGTTAATCTGTACTAAAAACCGCTTTTGTGTTCAACAAGTGAAGGATTCTCTAATATATATTTATGTTCATTTTCAATTTAAGTTAGTGTTTGTGTAATTTAGTGTAATGCCTCTAACCACCAAGCATACTAATCAATTGTATAATAACCCCACCAACAGCAGTACCATTCGCTACATCTTGCAAAATATCTCTTAACTTGTCCTTCAACCTAACTTTTACTTTAGGCTTTAGTTCATAGTCATTATCTTCAATTTGTTCAATAACTGCTAAAATTTGCTCTTTCACTTCTTTTCCTAAATCTTCTTTGGTTATTGCTTCCTTGAGCTCATTTATTGTGTTTTCAATAATACTCACATTAATCGTCATTGAATTATTTTTTCCTTTGTTTTGCATATAGCCATAATTATTTATTACATCACCTTTATTAGCATTTTTCATTTCTTCCATCTCCTTTCTCATATGGTTAATTTCTTCTCTTGTAATTCGTTCATTATTATCTCCTATATCTATTTCGGGAAAGTCTCTAATTAGAGGCTCAATTTCCACTGCACAATACTTATTCTTGCTACAATCAATTGTATCTTTACCATACATTAATCTATTGTACAGTTCAGAATATTTAAACAATACAGGTTCTTCTGAATCTTTGCAAATATCGCAATTGCAAGGAATCATGCTTTCTACCTTAAGCTTAGGATAATCAGCATGAATTCTTTCAAATTCGTACCTGATGTTTGCTAAAAAATCATTGCATAATAATCCGCTAACACGAATATAAATACTTTTCTTGTTCTCATCTGCTTTTACTTCTGCACTAATATCATCTTTTTTTAATACTACACAGTTTCGCCATACTCTACTGCTTTGAATATATTGATGCATAGCAACAATAAAATGATACATTATTGACTTTAAGTAGTACCCTGAATATCTATATTCAAAATGTAAAATCGCCTTGTGCTCCCATTTATATTCCTCAGGCGGGTATTCCAGAAGCTGTGGGAGAATATAAAAATCTTCTTGATAAGTTTTATAACATATTCTAAAATTTTTCATTAATTGAAGCAACTCATGGAATTTATTATTATATATTTTTTCGCACCAAATTCTTTTTACATCACGTAATGTAAATCTTCCAAATCTGCTTTGAACTCTATTATCGTCAATTACTTTATAAACAGCATCGGTACCCCATTCAGGATTCAATATAACCGTGTTTTTTAACACTTCGTCATCTGAAAAGAACAAAATTGTACCAATGGAGTGTAGGTATTTGCCTAAAACCAATGCACCTGATTGTTCAATTTCATGTTTCTTGCATAGATTATAATACGTATCTGATGAAATATAGTTTAGTTTTTTACGCTCAACTAAACTCTCAAGCTCTTGTCTTAGTTCAATCCAAGTCTTTGGAAACTCTTGACCAATTACGCTTAGCTCTGAAATCCTTCGCTTTATCTCATTAACTATATTGAAAAAGTCTTCTTCACGTTCTGTATTAATAATTTTTGCTAAGTTGCATCTTAAAGGTTCGTTGATATATGGAAAGCTTTGCCTTAAGGTTGGCATATCTATTTTCTTTACTCTATCATCAATTTCATTGTGCACAATAACAACAGGACTGTCATCAGCAAATAATTCTATTCTATGAAGCCAATCAAAATAGTCAGTTTTTTCCTCTCGTGAATCAGCTAGTAACACATAAAGGACACGTTCACTCATAAAAAATTGATGAGTTGAACGATATATTTCCTGCCCTCCAAAGTCCCAAAGATTAACTGTATAATTTTCTTTCTTGTATGGATATTTCCAGACAGCAATGTCTATTCCCTCTGTAGTATCTACTTTCCTTGGCAATTGTGCATTTGGATCTAGTAGTTTTTTTCTTAGAGTAGTCTTGCCCGCTCCAGGTTCACCTACAATCATTAGTTTGGCTTCGTAAACTTTTACTGAATCTTTAGATTTAGCTTTAAGATATTCTAATATTGCATTACTACCTTGAGTATAAATTTCAATAGGAGGTTCTATTAATGGATTTTCTTTAACATTAATAGTAGTTAATTGCTTTAATTTGCATAGTTCAACAGGTATTTTACTTATTTGATTATTGTTTAATTCTAAAGTTTGCAACGAATTCAACTGAGCGATAACTTGTGGTATATGGGTTATTTTATTGTAACTTAAATCTAAATTCTGTAATGATGTTAACTGTCTAATAGTATCAGGTATATTGTTTATTTGAGTAAATCGTAAATCTAACGTTCTTAATGATGTTAATTCCCCAATGGTTTCTGGTATATGAGATATTTTATTACCGCATAGATATAATGCTTGTAATGATTTTAATTGTACAATCGTATTTGGTAAATGTGTTATTTTATTATGGCTTAAATCTAAAGTTTTTAGTAATGCTAATTGCCCTATGGTTTCAGGTATATATACAATTTTATTACAGCGAAGATGCAAAGTTTCTAATGATGTTACTTGTCCAATAATTTCAGGTATGTGTGTTACAGGAGTAGATCGCAAATATAAATTTTGTAATGATTCTAACTTTGCTACTTTTTCAAGTATTATTCTAATTTGATCATCTTTACAATAGCCTAATTTTAGTTTAACTATTTTATTTCTTTCTGCTAATAATTTAGTATCAGCCCTAGATTTTATGAATTCTTCATCATTCTCAAACACCCTTACATTTGTAATCTTCTGTAACTCTTCAATAATCTTATTAACATCCATGAACCACATCTCCCATTAATAGAAATATATAACAATTATTATATCATTATAGTTGACTTGTTTAAAGCACAAAAAAAGCCTATCTCTTTTCAGATAGACTTTTGTTCTATTATATCAATTTTTGTTTACTATTTATTCGCCCACTCAACAGCCGCTTTAGCATGTATCGACGTTGTATCAAACACAGGTACAGACACATCACCATCTTTTATCAAAAGCGGTATTTCCGTGCAACCTAGCACAACCCCTTCTGCACCCTGCTTAACAAGCTTTTTTATTATCTCTATGTATTTTGCTTTGCTTTCTTGTTTTATTTCACCAAGTATAAGCTCTTTAAATATTATATTATGGATAAATATCTCTGTCAGCTTCATCTGGTACAACAATGTCTATACCATAATCTTTTATAAAAATATCCTTATAAAAGTCACCCATCATAGTGTAGTTAGTACCAAGTAAAATTACCTTTTTCAATCCTTTATTACGAATTTCCTTTGCAGTAGCATCGCTAATATGTAAAACTTTAAGACCTGTACTTTGCTCTATAGCATCAGCCATCTTGTGCATAGTATTTGCACAGATAATAATAAAGTCAGCACCAGCATTTTTTAAATTCGTTGCCTGCTCTACCATTTTATCATTTAATTTATCCCATTGCCCACTGCTTTGTAACTTCTGAATATGGTCAAAGTCAAATGTATATAAAATGCTCTTGCAGGAATGAGTCTTGCCTACTAATTCTTTTGTATTTTCATTTATCAATTTATAATACAGCAACGACGATTCCCAGCTCATGCCCCCTATTAATCCTATTGTTTTCATATATAGTCTCCTTTTGGTTGTTTACTATAACATTAGATAATTGCAAAAAACAATTAGACCAGTAACCGTAACTTTCCTTACTCTATTAACCAATCAATAAAGAAAGTCATCAGGTATAAACTTTGCAGCATTTCCCGAAAATCTAATCCTGGAGTTGGCATGGAGTTTTAAAAATATTTGTTCTAATGTTACCTTGACGCTAATGTAGAAATATTCTGCGTATTCTATGGTAGCTCCGTCAACAAAATCATATGAAATTATTGAATAACTATCTTGTATTTTCTGCAGGCATTTTTTATCAAAATTATCTTCCTTTATAGGAATGGAATAAATATATGTTAATGAAAGAACTGACAATTCATCAAGTTTATTTTCTACTAAATATCTTATTTTGTCACGATTAGGATTAAAAACCGTTGTTTGTACTGTCACTCTTTGTCCCACTCTTCCCACTAAATCAAATGATGCCATCTGAGCAGTCTCATCATATGTACCATTTGTAAATCTAGGTATGGGTGATTGTAAATCAAAATCTGTCATAGGCACAAAATTCATTAATATACCATTTGCTTTTTTTCGCAAACCAATCTTAGTAGTTTCGCAATCCTCTTTTAAGTCCTGTTGGGTAAATTCATCGTAAATTCCACCTAAGAACACAGTTGTATCTTCTCTTAACCCAAAAATAATTCCCGTTAATATGGGTTTAATCGGCAAGGATACAGTGTTAATATTTCCCTCATTTCCACTAAACTCATTGTTAAACTGCTCTAGAGCATCACTGATAGATCTCCTTGCATCCAAGTACAATCGACTTGCTATCGCATTAGGTACTTTGCAGTCGTCCAAAAGCACAGGGATAATACGGGGTTTACCACTCGTTATACTTTTGGATAATGCCATATTTAGCTCTTCTTCAATCCAACGAGATTTGTTTGAGTTACTAGAAATAAATAATATATATAAGTCTGTATTATCTAGCCCATTTGAAATAGAAGCAATAATGTGTTCACCTAATTTAATGCTCTTAACATCCATCCAAACATCAAATCCATTATTCGCTAGCAAACTAGCAAAAACCGATACTTTTTCTTTGTCCTTATTGCTATAACTGATAAAAGCTTTAGTCTTTTGCATAACTATTTCTCCCCTATATGTATATTACTTTAGTGAATAAAATTAAGATTAATGTTAATTAACTATTTTATGCAAATCATTACGATATTCACAAGCTAACTATATTATAAATAAGTTTTATAAATATTGTACCATAATTTAGCATTAAGCCTAATTATATTTTTATTACTAAAAA
>Ga0209475_10003045_pt1 | contig 15939 bp, 15 predicted proteins | sample tdDd471_FD_187128 | JGI IMG/M metagenome (GOLD analysis project Ga0209475, IMG submission 187128) | Marine sediment microbial communities from the Atlantic coast under amendment with organic carbon and nitrate - tdDd47.1 (SPAdes)... | ecosystem: Environmental > Aquatic > Marine > Coastal >... | reverse complement strand
ATAAGGTACATTGGGTGTTGGATGTTACGTTCAGAGAAGATGAAAGCCGTATTCGACGGGGAAACTCAACTCATAATATGGGAGTGATTCGTCATATGGCGTTAAATCTTCTCAAAAAAGAGAAAACGAAACGGAGTATTGCTGGTAAGCGACTTAGGTCAGCATTAAACGATGGCTATAGAGCTAAAGTATTGTGTTCTATATGATTTAAATGATTTTACCCTGGCCATGAAGTAATAATTCACTTGTACTGGTGGATTCATCACCTATACTGTCATTAAACAAGAAAAAGACCAGAAACCGCAATGAACCATCTAACACTTAACCAGAATCCTAGCCTGGGGGCTTGGTTAAACGGAATTGTCGATATCGGTCGGCATACCGATTCAAACGCCACTGCTAGATATTTTATCAACTTTATCTCGAATACTATTGTTATTAACCATATCAAGCTTTTTCGTGTCGAATTTACGCCCTCCAATAGTGCCTTACTTTATGATTTTTTCTCTTTGGATCAATACCAGCAAGCCAGCTTAGAGTATCGAAAAATTATTTTAGTCGATAAATCGCAGGATTATGCGCCTTATATTATCTCTAATTCCGATGGGACAAACACACTGCTTATCGCACCCATTAAACTCGAAGATAAGCAGCAGTTATTATTGGAAATCAATTTAGATCAGTACCAAGAAGACGATTTTAGCTATTTGCCTTTTTTAATTCGGGCCTTTGTGAATCAAATTAACCTAGTTGATTTAAATTCCCGAGACAGTTTGACCGGATTATTAAACCAGCGTAACTATAACGAAAAAATCGAACAATATGTGACGTTGTTCGATAGTAGCAATAATCGCCGTGAACAATCAGTTAGTCATTGTTTGGCTATTGCCGATGTGGATCACTTTAAAAAAGTTAATGATAAATATGGCCATCTGTTCGGCGATGATATATTGATCCATATCGCCGGAGTCTTCAAGCAGTGTTTTAGAAACCGGGATCTGGTGTTTCGTTATAGTGGTGAAAAATTCACCATTATTATTAATGAAGTGAGTATGGATACAGCAGAGAAAATTTTAAATCGCCTGCGCCAGACCATTGAAGAGTACCAATTTCCTTTGGAAATTCAAATTTCCATCAGTATAGGGTTCACATCGTTAGACGGAGCTACTCCTGACGTACTGCTCGATCAAGCGGAAAAAGCCCTATACTATGCTAAGGAGCATGGCCGCAATCAGGTCTGTTTTTATCAACACTTGGAGCAACAAGGATTGTTAGAACCTGAAGAAGAGCAAGATTCTAATATTGATTTTTTTTAAGTGCTCCCTTTCTACTCGCTTAAATTTTTTTAATTTTCTGAATCCAGCAAATAGATTTCAAATGTATTCCGTCCTGCTTCTTTGGCCCGATACAAGCCCCTATCAGCCCGAGCTAGGATATCATCCGGTGAGTTGTCGTTCATATTAAAAACAGTAATACCAATACTGACCGTATAAGAAATTTCACCCTGTTGGGTTAACGCCGGCTTTTCAGCAATTAAGCAGCGATAACGTTCAGCAAATACAGTTGCTAGAAAACTCAGTTGCCATCTACTGCGGTCCCCTTAAGCACTAAATCTTAAGGATTTTCTGGAACATTTTGAATTCACCAGTAGGGTGACTACAAGTAAAGCCAAAATAATCCATAAAATCCTTAATCTTCATCACTTAAGTGAATCTCGCTACGAAGTCAACTGAGTTTTCTAGGATAAAGATTTTTTCAGAACGGGTACTTGTTAAATGGGTACCCTTTCCATTTTCCATCAAATTATCCCCTCAAGATTAACCGGTTTATAACGATAATAGTATTACCTCTACACAAAACCGAAGACCAACCCAATGAGCGTAATTAATATTGATTTTTCCCCGGCGGCTAAACAAGCTAATAACCAAGCTTTAAATGAGCTTGTTTATAAAAAATGGAAAAACCATAAAAAGCTGGAACTGATTTTACGTGACAGTATGGATAATATGGAAGAACTAGCCATGCAAATGGCTTTACTGCCTTCATCAGATTTTTTCCATGAAGTTCAAATATTAACACCCGAACAAGCACAACAAGAAGAGCAAAAGCAACATCCCACCATCCAAGAGACTGCTTGATTTTCAATTTAAATATTTAGCCATGCTATTTGGCAGTAAAAAGCCATTTATAATTTAACATTGCCGTCCTATAATAATGAGCATGAAAAAAAATCATTTCCTCATTATACTTACCTGTAGCATTCTTATCGCTTTTTTAAATCATTCCAAATTATTGGAAAGTCTGGAATTAAAAAGCATTGATTTAAGATTTCAACTACGTTATGGCGATCCCGACTCATCAAATTTTTCGGATAAGATCGTCATAATAGGTATCGACGATCAATCCATCCAGCGCATTCCAGAGCCATTTATTTTATGGGATACATTTTTTGCCGAAATTATTGAAAAACTGGGACAATATCAGGCAGAATTAATCGGTATCGACGTAATATGGGCCAAGAGTATTGATCAGTTTTTAAAACGACCGGCTAAAGATAAAAACGCCCTACGAAAAGCCATGCTCAAAACCATTAAAAAGTATCACGTTCCGATAGTTATCGGTGTTGCCGGTAATAATCAGGATACCAATAAAGAGACGAAAAGTGACTTAATGAACTTTAAGAAAACTTTTGATTCCTCTCTGCCGATGAAACAGTTCGGAATAATTGTCGGAAGCAAAAATTTTGGTATTTTGAATACTTTTCCTGATCTGGATAAACATGTTCGTCGAGTCAGGCATGAGTTTAAAAGTGCAACCAGCGAACAAAAAATTCCCGGCTTTGCCAACTTAATCGCCTCTAAGTCAACAAACACAGTTATCGCCCCCCCCAAGCAACTACAACTGATCAATTATCACTTGGATAAACAATTTCCGGTTTTATCTTTTGAACAGGTACTACAAAAATCTCGTCAGGATGACCAAGCTTATTTTGCCAAATACTTTAAAGATAAAATTGTATTAATCGCCGTCAACAATGTCTCTGACGATATTCACGCCACCCCTCTAGGAAAAGAGATTTCAGGAATCTTTATTCATGCTCATAGTATCGATAATTATCTCAATCAGGATTATTTAAATGAACTACCAAGCGATTATATTTATCTGCTGATCATTTTCCTGTCCTTAATCACGGGAATATTATCAGCCCGATTACGTCTCTATAAAGCCGGAATATTCATTTTGGTACTTGGCTTGGGCTATTTTAGTTTGGCTTTACTTAGCTTTTCTTTAAACTACGTTATTCCATTATTCGCGCCCTTATTAACTATTTTGGTTACCTTTAGTTGCACTTTTATTTATCGCTATACAATAGAAGATAAAAACAAAAGACGTTTGGCCGAATCCTTTAGCAGTTATGTCAATGAGCAGGTTGTCGAAGAGATCTTAAATTCCGATCAACCCATCCCCCTGGAAGGTTCCCAAAATAAAATCGCCATTTTGTTTTCCGATATCCGTGGTTTTACCACCTATTCAGAAACACATCCACCTACTACTGTGGTAAAAATATTGAATGAGTATTTTGCCGCCATGACTGAAGAGATATGGGAACAAAGAGGAACAGTAGACAAGTTTATCGGCGATGGTATGATGGTGTTTTTCGGCGCACCGACGTCGGTGGAAAACCCTACTTTAAGAGCTTTAAAAGCCGCACAAGGAATGCGTCATCGACTACAAGAATTAAATGAAAAATGGCAACAGGAAGGTTATGATCCTATCGATAACGGAATCGGAATTCATACTGGTGAAGCCATTGTCGGTAATATCGGCTCGGAAAAGAAACGGGATTATACGGCAATTGGCGATGCCGTAAATATTGCTTCCCGAATTGAAGGATTAACCAAATCCCTGGATACCCCCATTTTAATGAGCGCAGACTCTATGGAAAGTGTCAAAGAATATGTACAGGTAAAATCCCAAGGTATGGTTCCTATTAAAGGCCATACTGATATTGAGGTTTTTGAACTTATCAATTTTAACGGAGGTTAAACATGCTACCTTTTCGAACTTATCTCAAAGCGGCAGTCATTGTAAGCATTTTTGGCACTGCCAATAGTTATGCCAATGATGAGCCTGTGGCAATGATTACCACTTTCGACGGCAAAGTACGCTTTGAAAATAGTACTGACAGAGAGGTAGATTTTGGTACCGATATCTATTTGGGTGATATGTTAAAAACCGGCCCCAAGGCTAATGTTACTATCGCCTTCTATAATGGATGCCGCCAAGAAACGGTCGATAAAGATAGTATAGTTCAAGTCGGCTCCAGCAAAAGCCATATACGTGAAGGGCAATTTTTAAAAGTAGAAAATATCGACTGTCAAATTCCCTCTGCAGCCTTAGATCAAGGTGATAGTCATCTAAAGGCCGGTTTGGTTGTGCGCGCCTATGTTGCGGATAAAAATAAAACTGCAAATATCACGGAAAATGCTAGTGTTCCACAATTTATAGCCGAGAATAAATTTAAAGTTAAAGTCTGGTCCAATAAGGGTAATCAGCCTAGCTATCTCGAAGGCGAAAAAGTTGTGATTCATTTTGTATCTCAACAGGATGCTTATGTCCTAATGGATTACTATTCCTCCGACGGCAACCTATACCATTTGACTCCTGACTTACCCTTAAACAGCGATGGCCAGGCTGTCGCGGGGAGTCTCTATTCTCTGGGTCAGGGAGGTTTCAATTTGACTGCCAGCAAACCTTATGGAACCGATTGGGTAAAAATAATAGCCAGTAATAAACCGTTTGCAGACAAGTTCTCCAACAACAAACAAACTTATATTCAGCAATTAAAAGAGCATATTCAACAGAATAAACAGAATGGCTCTTTTACCGAAGTTATGTTCCCGATTACTATCGAAAAAAAGTAACTTGCCATAAAAAAAGGGGAAATAATTTTCCCCTTTTTCAATACTAAATTTGTTTTAAAAGTAATTTACACTTCTTCGTAAATCTCTTCCTGCTCAGCCCCTTCAGCTTTCACCGGTGTTAAATCTTCTTTACTAACCCCCATGGCAACCAATACTGAGCTGGCAACATAAATGGAGGAGTAGGTACCAATAATAACCCCTATTAATAAGGCACTGGCAAAGCCGTGAATCAGCTTACCACCGAATAGGAATAAAGCAATCAATACCAACAACGTGGTGAATGAGGTTACCAAAGTCCTGGCCAAAGTTTGATTCAAAGAACTATCAATCACCTGAACTGCAGAACCTTTACGTATCTTGCGAAAGTTCTCGCGAATACGATCAAATACCACGATGGTATCGTTGAGCGAGTAACCAATAACTGCCAGAATTGCAGCTAAAACGGTCAAATCAAACTCCAATCCAAATAGAGAAAACATGCCAAGTACTACAATGACGTCGTGCGCCAAAGCCGCGACTGAACCAATCGCAAAGCGGTACTCAAATCGAAATGCTACATAGACCAAAATACAGCCTAGTGCAGCCAACATAGCCATACCACCGGTTTCAGTAAGCTCCTCACCAACCTGGGGTCCGACAAATTCAACCCGACGCATGTCTACACCATTATTTTGCTGCTTTAATACTTCAAGAAGACGGGAAGAAATTTCTGCATTTGACACATCCTTAATAGGCGGCACTCTAACGATTACTTCAGTTGCTGAACCGAAATGTTGTACTACGGGATTATCAAAATTACCGCTTTCTAAAGCACTACGAATTGGAGAAAGCTCAACAGCTTGAGGGTATCCTACTTCTAATAATGTCCCCCCGGTAAAATCTAGACCAAATTCCATACCTCTAAAGATTAAGGATAGCAAAGAAACGACAATTAAGACTGCTGAAAATATCATGGCGATTTTTCGTTGCGCCATAAATTCAAATTTTGTATTGGTTAAAATTTGCACAATAATGATTCCTTAGTTGTTACCCGCTTTATATGGATACCGATTTAATACGTTTGCCACCGTATAATTTATTAACGACAGCGCGACTGACCATAATAGCGGTAAACATCGAGGTCATAATACCGATAGATAGGGTCACAGCAAAACCTTTAATCGGTCCAGTACCGACCACAAATAGTACAAATGCAGCAATTAAAGTTGTAATATTGGCATCGGCAATAGTCATAAAGGCCTTTTCATAACCAGAATTGATGCTATTTTGTGGTGAATTGCCATTCCGGAGCTCTTCCCGTATCCGTTCGAATATTAATACATTAGCATCAACAGCCATACCTACGGTCAATACAATACCCGCAATACCCGGTAGCGTTAAAGTCGCCTGTAGGAGTGAAAGGACTGCAACAATAATTATCAGATTCAAGGCCAATGCCACATTGGCGATGGCTCCCATCATGTGATACCAAACCGCCATAAAAATCAATACCGCAATAAAACCGATAATGACCGATTGGAAGCCTTTATCAATAGTATCTTGCCCCAAGCTTGGACCAATAGTCCGTTCCTCAATAATATAAACTGGAGCAGCCAAGGCACCGGCTCTTAATAGTAAAGACAAATTATTAGCTTCTTGTACACTATCCAGACCAGTGGTTTGGAAGCGACTGGAGAAGCGACCACGAATATTGGCAACACTAATAACCTCTTCAGAAGTCTTGGTGGTAACAATCGTCTTACCATCTTTATCTTTACTGGTAATACGTTTGGTTTCTATATAAACAACAGCCATTCCTTTACCAATATTATCCTTGGTAAAGGCATCCATTTTTTTACCACCATATGCATCCAGAGTAACGGATACCAACGGTGAACCATTTTCTTGATCCAGACCAGCATTGGCATTAGTCACATGATCACCTGTTACGATGACTCGTTTTTTCAGTAGAACCGGACGGGCTGGAACTTTCTGGCCATTTATCACTTCGGCACGGGTATAAAAGATTTTGGAACCGGCTGGGACCCTTCCATTTAATGCAGTTTGAACATCATTATCTTCATCGACGGCACGATATTCCAAAGTCGCCGTAGCTCCTAAGATATCTTTCGCCCCGGCGGTATCCTGAATCCCCGGCAATTGAATAATAATTCTGTCATCACCTTGCTGTTGGATAATCGGTTCAACCAAACCATTGAATTTTTCATCAATACGTTTACGAAGCGTCGTAATATTCTGTTTTAAGGCAAACAACTTGATATCTTTCAGTTTTACTTGCGTCAGTTTACCTTCTAAAAGGAAACTACTGCCTTCCTGAGTTTCGATAAATTCCAGATCTCGCAACTCTCTTTTTAATAGAGTGAAAGCCTGTTCCCTAGCCGCTTCATTTTTAAATTTAATTTGCAGAGTTTCATCACTGCGTTTAGCCCCTAGATAACGAATTTTAGCCTTACGCATAAAGGTACGTGAATCATTTACGAAAGCATCCATGGCTTTAGTAATAGCAGCATCCATATCGACTTGCATCAGAAAGTAGACCCCGCCACGTAAGTCCAAACCGAGATACATGGGTTTGGCATTCATATCCAATAACCATCCAGGGGTCGCCGGTGCCAGATTGAGGGCCACCGCATATTTTTCACCCAATGTTTTTTGAACCAGTGATTTTGCCTGCAATTGCGTTTCTTCATTATCAAAACGCATTAATAAACCGGTGGTACTTAATTGAGCCGATTTATATTGCAATCCTTTTTCTTTTAAGGCGGTTTCAATTTTAATTAAGGTGTTTTGATCAACCTGAGCACCACGCTGTGAGGTTGCAACCTGAATCGCAGGATCTTCACCATAAAGATTAGGTAAAGCATAAAAAGCACATATCGCCACCATTAAGAGGATCAATATGTTTTTCCACATTGGATAATGATTTAACATTTAAGAATCTCTGTTTTCTTATCTGAATTATAAATTCACGTCCAAAACTACCGGACGTAAACGTCCCAAGCAGCCATTGAAAAGCTGTTCGGGACATATTGCCAAATGATTATTCTTTAATGGACTTGATCGTCCCTTTTGGCATTAAAGAAGCTACAGCCGCACGCTGTACATTGATTTCGATTTGATTTGCAATTTCAATGGTTACAAAGTTTTCGTGCAATCCGACCACTTTCCCTAAAACACCACCATTGGTAACAACTTCATCACCTTTGTTCAGAGCTTCAACCATGGCCTTATGTTCTTTCATCTTCTTGCTCTGTGGACGAATAAACAACAACCAAAAAACTAAGAAGATACCGCCAAAAACTACTAACTGGGATACCAGATCAGGCTGCCCGGCAGCTGCTGGAGCCGCTTCTGCGAATGCATCACTAATAAAAAAGCTCATTTTTTTCCTACTCTAAAGTGTTAAATTAAATCGCAATTGCTACAGTTTATAATTGTTTTATGCCATAAATATAAAACGACACAGCAATCACTTAAAATCGCGTTATTATGCCATAACTAAGTGGGAACTTGCATTAGAAATTCAAGTGCCGTCACTAAGGTTATCTAGTCTCGTTTAGCATAAAACGCCTTTCTATATGCTTCAAACTCATTTTTATCCAATGCGGTTCGAATATTACGCATCAATTCCTGGTAATAATAGAGATTATGAATGGTGTTTAAATGAGACCCCAAAATCTCATGCGACTTGTCTAAATGTCTTAAATAAGCCCGAGAATAATTGCGACAAGTATAACATTGGCAATCCTCATCCAATGGTCGCGTATCTTTTTCATATTGTTTATTGCGGATTTTAACCACACCAAAATGAGTAAACAGATGCCCATTGCGGGCATTACGAGTCGGCATCACACAGTCAAACATATCCACACCGCGCCAAACAGCTTCCACCAAATCTTCAGGACGGCCTACTCCCATTAAATAACGGGGTTTATCACTCGGCATTTGATGAGCAATATCATCTAGTACGGAAAGCATTTCGTCTTTAGGTTCCCCGACCGACAAACCACCTATCGCATAGCCGTCAAAACCGATCTCTTGCAAGCCGTCCATGGAAGCTTTACGCAAATCATGATACATCCCACCCTGAATAATACCAAACAAGGCCGAGGGATTATCAGCATGGGCAATTTTGGAACGTTGCGCCCAACGTAGTGATAACTCCATTGAAGATTTGGCTTCCTCGAAAGTAGCCGGATATGGGGTACACTCATCGAAAATCATTACAATATCGGAATTTAGACTGCGTTGAATCTGCATCGATTCTTCCGGCCCCATAAAAATTTTGCTACCATCGATAGGTGACCTAAAGGTCACTCCCTGCTCGGTAATCTTGCGTAAATCACCCAGACTAAAAACTTGAAACCCACCCGAATCCGTTAATATGGGACGATCCCAATTCATAAATTTATGTAAACCACCAAACTCTTCGATGACTTCCATGCCAGGACGTAAATACAGATGGAAGGTATTGCCTAAAATAATTTCCGCACCCAGTTCTTTTAACTCTTCGGGGGTCATGGATTTAACCGTTGCAGCAGTTCCAACCGGCATAAACGCAGGGGTTTGTATAGTGCCACGCGCAAATTCTAACTCTCCGCGACGGGCCTTATTTTCCTGATTAAAAACACTAAATTTCATATTTATCGAGCCGCTTTTGAGGGAGTTAAAAACATGGCATCACCATAACTAAAAAAACGATACTTTCCATCTACCGCATGGGCATAGGCATTTTTCATGGTTTCCAGTCCGGAAAAGGCACTGACCAACATAAATAGGGTGCTTTCCGGTAAATGAAAATTGGTCACTAGACCATCTACTACATTAAAACGATAACCAGGATAGATAAAGATATCGGTATCACCATCAAATGCTTTTATCCGGCCATCCTGAGCGGCACTTTCCAAACTACGCATACTAGTAGTGCCCACGCCTATCACACGATTACCACGTTTCTGGGTTTGATTAATGCGATCAACAGTTGCTTGCGAAACCTGAACATACTCGGCATGCATAATATGCTCTTTAATATTATCCACTCGCACTGGCTGGTAAGTACCGGCACCGACATGTAAAGTCACATAGGCGAATTCAATCCCCTTTGCTTTGATGGCTTCCAACACCTCGTCATCGAAATGCAAACCGGCAGTGGGAGCAGCTACGGCTCCCTTTTCACAGGCGAAAACAGTCTGATAACGCTCAAAATCAGTTTCCTCATCAGCACGTTTTACATAGGGAGGTAATGGAATATGGCCAAACTGCTCCAAAAGGGAAATAATTGTTTGCTGCTCGGGCAACTGAAATTTTAATTCAAACATATCTCCTTGGCGTCCTATCACCTGCAATTCAAATCCAATACCCTTATCTTTTCCTAAAATAAGAACCGTACCGGCTTTTGGAGCTTTACTGGCTCGAATTTGAGCTATAGCGGTATTTTCAGACGTAATGCGTTCAATTAAGACTTCGACCTTACCGCCAGTCACTTTAGTACCATACAACCGTGCAGGAATCACACGGGTATTATTAAACACCAATAGATCACCCGGATCTAAAAAATCAATCAATTGGGCAAATACCGAGTCCTTAACTGTCCCCTGCTTACCATCCACAACCAATAAACGACTGGCACTGCGCTCGGCAACAGGAAACTGGGCAATTAACTCTTCCGGCAAATCAAAATTGAAGTCACTACGTTTCATACAAATTCAGGCATTAAAAAAGAGAGGGGATTCTAGCAAATTTCACGCTTATTTCCCACTTTTCCAACTTTCAATTCACAAAAGACTTGCCCAAATAAAAAAAAACTTTATAATGTCACCTTCAATTCACAGACACATTCTAGACACCTATTTTAGGTGAACGAACTGTGGCAAAGATAATCGCAAGATTATCAACTCAAGATGGCCGAGTGGTGGAATTGGTAGACACGCCGGATTCAAAATCCGGTGCTGGCAACAGCGTGACGGTTCGAGTCCGTCCTCGGCTACCATATAACTTGCTTTTAAGTAATTGATTGGTATATAGTAGTTGTACCTTAAATAAATTGGTTGATTCGGTTTAGCTTATCATTTTAACCAAACGTCACAGAACAGTCACAGTGACCATTTTTTTAAGGAACCTAAATAATGGCAACTATAAGAAGAAGAGAGTCCGGTAATTACCAAGCTCAAATTCGCTTAGCTGGCTTAAAGCCTATATCGAAAACATTTCCAACAAAAACTCAAGCAAAGCAATTTGTCCGACAAGTTGAAGGTGATGCTAAACTAGCACAAATGCTAGGAGATCCCCTAACCAACTCACTAACTATTTTTGATTTAATCACCGCATTCGTCGAACAATATTCTGGTAAAGATAAAACAATCCTTCTCAATCTTAATTGGTGGTTACAAAAATACGGACACTTCAAAGTCTCAAAATTTACTGAAGACACAGTAAGGCAAGCTATTAACCATTTAATAGAACATGGTCGAAATGGTAGAGGAATGAAACCTCAAACTAGTAACAGATATAAATCTCATCTTTCTACTGTTTTCAAATTTGCACAAGGTAAATTTGGTATTAAAGACAATCCGTGTAAATTAGTTTCTTCGCAAAAAGAAGGAAAAGGTAGACAACGATTTTTATCACAAAAAGAACAATTATCCCTGCTCGAAGCATCAAAAAAGAGTAAATGGGATAAACTTTATCTATTCTGTCTCTTAGCCATCACTACCGGAGCAAGAAAAGGTGAACTTCTTAAACTTCGTTGGAATCACATAGACTTTAAAAATAAAATTGTATTTTTTGGTAATACAAAAAATGGAGATAATAAGGAAATGCCACTCACTTCAGCTTCAATAAATGAACTGAAATTGCATAGAAAAGTCGGAAATGAATTGATTTTTTCTAGCCCCGTAAAGCCAAAAGTTGCCTATGATTTTAGAATTCACTGGGCAAAGGTTTTAATTGATGCCAATATCCCTGAGTACGATCTAAAGCACAATGAAAAATTAGTCATTCATTCTATGCGCCATTCTTTTTGTTCAACACTTGCTAATAGTGGAGCTGAATTACAAGACATTGCCACGCTTGCCGGACATAAAAGCATACAAACAACTATGCGTTACATCCACGTTAACAATGAAAGAAAGAAAACTGTTGTAGATTCAGTATTTGGTAAATTAAAAGTAAAATAAAAATATCACAATATTTCCAATGTGCTTGGGTTTAACCGAACTTGATCGTGAGATTATCACCTTTAACCCAAGCACAAAAATATGTAATGCAATACAAAAGATAAATTTGCTATCGGGTAACCAAACTCCAAATTGAGTTTATACTATTCATCAACCTCCTTCTTACAAATTTATTAACGTTGAAGTCCCTTACTATATTTTTAAATTGGTTGTAGATAGGTCCTAGACTATTTGATAATCCGACCAAGATTAATACAAGTCCCAATATTTTTTTCCAGTCTTCTAATCTCCTTTTAATCATCTATTAACTAAAAATTGAATACTAATCACAGTTTCATCAGGAGCAATTTCTCTTTTAAAAGGTATATTAAATCCCTGCCCATTTAATATACCGTATATTAAATCGCTTACTATTTTATATACTCCACGCATACTCCATAATTATCACAAGTGTGCCGTTTCACTCTATTCTATAGAGCTTGTTCCGACCTATATTGCCCGAAACAAGCAGCACCATTTCACCCTTTGATGGGAGTTATTTAAAAATTATGACCCTCCCGTTTTTTCTTCTCGTCATCTAGTTGCTCTTCACTGCAGAGTTCAGATAATTGATGAGCCATGATCCTAACCTGATATTTTTTCCGAATAACAATTTCAATATCTCCAAGAAACTCAGCGACGGCATTGGCTTGCTCAGGGGTCCAATGTTTAGGTATTTTCACTTTCATCTTATCCTCACTTAAAAATTTCAATAGCTTCATTAATCACATCATCTGGAAGATGATTGATTTTCTTTTCAGTTGCTAGCTGTAACGCATTTTGTATTAACTGACTGGCAATCCTGGGTTTTCCTTTTGATGCCATACGCAGTAATTCAATCCCTGGATCAGAGATTAATTGTTGTGTTGCACCGGCATCCTTAAAACCCTGCTCAATGAGCTGTGAGAAGCGTTCTTGCTCAAACACAGGTTCCAGCTTTTCTTTCATCTGGATACGACTACTTAAAGCCGCATAAGGCGCACGATTTAAGATGGTTTCTAATTGAGAGTGGCCTAAAAACCAAACGGTCATCAAATCCTTTGAATCAAAGGCAAAGTTTAAAAAGGCGGGAAAGTCTTTGAAGAATTCCACAGGAAGATTATGGCTTTCATCAATGATCCAAACGGGTAAGATGGACTTTGTTTCTACCATCTGAACAATGTGTTCTTTGATTTGTCGCCAGAGATTAGCTCTGCGGTAGGCAGGCTCTAAACCAAACTCAAGCGCTAGTTGCCGATAAATATCCAGCCGACCGAAGTCCGTTTCGGCTAAATAAATGACCTGATATCGGTGAGGATTGAGTGCTTTGGTCAGCTGTCGTATCCAGGCTGTTTTACCCACACCAGGCTCACCCGTTAACAACCCGACTCCTGGAGATTCCAGTAACCAGTTAAACCGTTGGTTCAAAGCCTCCAGAGCCCCGTCATCCCAAAGTATTTTAGCTTGCTTGCTCAATGGACAGTGAGTCAGGCCAAAGTGACGTCGATACATGATAACTTTCTCCTGTGTGTTATTTTTTCTGATTGGAGTGAGGAATACTCAACTGAGCCTGTTGCTGTTTAAGTGCCAGCTCTGCAATTGAATCCGAAACACCAACCGAGGCAGAGCGGGTGTTATCCGGTTGAGCTCTCTTATGACGACGATTAGCCTGTAAATCCACCGGTGTAATATCACCAATCCATTTGCCCTCATCATCTTCAATATACAAAGCCTGTTGTTGATGGGGCTCGACCACAATGGTGATGTTTTTACGGGCCAGTTCATAAGGCACATCAAAGCACTTGCCTTCATAAGAGATGGTGCTATCTTTACGCACTCTGCGTTTGACACGATGGTAAAATAATTCATCTAATCGATGCGCTAAAGTGCCCAGAGGCTTCACAAACTCCAACCCTTTTTGCCAGACGGACAGTGGTGATTGACCCAATAGAGAACGATGAGATCTGGGGTGATACACTTCATCAATCCATGCCCATAAGAGTTGATTAATTTTAGTAATGGAATAGATTTTTTTACCCGACAGTTCACTCAGAAACTGTGCTCTTAAGGTTCGATGCCAACGTTCTAGTTTTGCCTTACCCTCAGGCGCATAAGGTTTACAGTAAATCAACTGAATAGAGAGTCGGGCACAAATGCCCTGTAAACTATGAGAGCGATAGGCGGACCCATTGTCAAGAATTAACCGTTTGGGTAATCCTCGACGCAAGAGCGATTGTTTAAGCACATACTCAATATCCAGAGCTGTTTCACCTGGGCAGAAGGCCGAATGCAAAATCAAACGGGATTTATCGTCCATCAATGTGACCAGATAACCTTTTTGGACTTTGCCATTGATCTCAATTTGAGGGCCATGCATGACATCACCATAAACCATGTCTCCTGGATAATCAGCCTCAAAACGGCGAAGCTCTTTAGGCTGTGTGGTTTCAATCGGTCGGGATAAGCCATGGCTTAACAATAAACGATACACGCTGGAACGACTCAGCGATTGCGCACCCTCCAGCTTTTGCATTCTCAATAATTCCAGTAAGCTATTGAGCGAGCGTTTAGGGTTATCCTGTTTTGCTTTAAGAATTGCTTCTTGTAACAACGCTGATATTTTAGATTGACCACGATCAATTCGTATTTTGGGTGCTAGTGCATCCACATCACCATTTTTCCAGGCGTAATACCATGACTCAATGGTTTTCTTACTGATTTGCGTATGCCGTGAATTAGGAATGTTGTAATGTTTCTGGGCTAGCTCATTAATAATGGCTTTGAGTTCGCCACGAGGCAGGTATTGTCGACTGATCAACTCACCTAAAACAGTCATGCGAAACAAGGCGACTGGGTGAACAGGTTTCATTTTTTATCGCTCCTTTTATTTAAAAATCAGAGCCTAAACCGTTTTCATTCCCAGCATAATGGCGAAAGTCTGTGGAGTCCCCCTGAAATTTCAGGGGGACTATCTCTCATTCATTTATCATGGCACAGGTAAACCACTTTTATTGATGAGCACCATCGCTTGGGAAAAGTCTTTTGAATCCAGCCAGTGACACCAGAATGAGGGGCAAGTTGAGAAATAGCCCATGGATGAAACCGCTGAGCAAAGGGTTAGATGATGCTTTTTAAATGAATCCTTTAACCAGTTAACCCATCGTGAGATAGTGCTGCGTGCCATTGGAAAAGTCCGATTGAGTTGCTTAACGGACCAGCCATTTAAACTGAACCATAAACACCATTGTTGGATCGCCCAGGGATACCAGCGTGAAGGCGCAATGCATTCTGGCAAGGTTGAAAAGGTACGGCGACAGGAGGCACATTGAAACCGAGGGATGGGGATGTCATTAACCGAATTATCTCCATGATTCAGGCGATCAGGTTTGCGGTAATAATAACCGTGAAACCAAATGACAAATGCATGGCAATGTAGGCAGGATGACGGGCGATAAAGCTCTAATGAGTGTTCAAGTGCATATAAATGTTGACTGAAAGTAATCATTTCTGACACTATGGGACGCATGGGCAATTTCCTGGACGATAAATTGAATGTTTTAGTCGACACCAATTATCAGGGATTTTGCCCTTTTTTTTGCTCTTTATTTCGATTTATTTCAGGTTCAGTGGAATATTGAAGCCTAAAGGACTTCGGAATAATTTGAAGAGTTAAGTTCTATATAGTTCGGTACATTAAAGTGGACCCTATCGTCAAGACAGCTTTTTCAAATATTAAGATATAATCCCTTTGTTTATTTTTAGCACAAGTCTTATGCACATATCCCCAGGTCTGCCAATAGCCCAGAGACGCTTGCGTGATA
>Ga0209475_10003044_pt1 | contig 15947 bp, 19 predicted proteins | sample tdDd471_FD_187128 | JGI IMG/M metagenome (GOLD analysis project Ga0209475, IMG submission 187128) | Marine sediment microbial communities from the Atlantic coast under amendment with organic carbon and nitrate - tdDd47.1 (SPAdes)... | ecosystem: Environmental > Aquatic > Marine > Coastal >... | reverse complement strand
GGCACCCATGAAGGGCTCGGCTGGATCGACGGCACGGTGAAGGCCATAGAGCCCACCGACCCGTCGCTGAAAATCCCGCATATGGGCTGGAACCAGCTGACGGTCCTGCGCGACCATCCCTGCATGGCGGGCATCCCGACCGGGGCCTATGCCTATTTCGTCCACAGCTATCATTTCAGCTGCGACGATCCGGGCGACGTCCTGGCGACCGTCGATTACGGCGAAACGCTGACCGCGATGCTGGCGCGCGACAATATGATCGCTACCCAGTTCCACCCGGAAAAGAGCCAGGCGACGGGGCTGCGCCTGATCTCCAACTTCCTGAAATGGCAAGTCTAGTGAACGGTGGGTGTAACATGGCGACAATGGATCTCTATCCCGCAATCGACCTGAAACAGGGCCAATGCGTGCGCCTGTTCAAGGGCGACATGGATCAGGCGACCGTCTTCAACGACAGTCCCGGCGACCAGGCCGGCGGTTTCGTCGCGGCAGGCGCGCGATGGCTGCATGTGGTCGATCTGGACGGCGCCTTCGCCGGCGAATCCGTGAACGGCGCGGCGGTCGACGCCATCGTCGCGGCAGCGGGCGGTGCGCCGGTGCAGCTGGGCGGCGGCATCCGCTCGGTCGCGGCGGCGGGCGCCTGGCTCGACCGCGGCATCAGCCGGGTCATCCTGGGCACCGTCGCGGTGCGCGACCCGCAAGTGGTGCGGGACGCCTGCAAGGCCTTCCCGGGCCGGGTCGCCGTCGGCATCGACGCCAAGGACGGTTTCGTCGCGGTCGAAGGCTGGGCGGATGTTTCGACATTGGGCGTCGTCGACCTCGCCAAACGGTTCGAGGATGCGGGCGTCGCGGCGGTGATCTATACCGATATCAACCGCGACGGCGCGATGACCGGGGTGAATGTGGACAGCACGGCGGACCTGGCGCGCCAGGTTTCCATGCCGGTGATCGCCAGCGGCGGCGTCGCCTCGCTGGACGATATCGTCGCGCTGCGCGAAACGGGTGTGGTCAGCGGCGTGATCAGCGGCCGGGCGCTGTATGAAGGCGCGATCGACCTGGCCGCCGCCTTGCGCATTTGTGCGGGAGAAGACTGATGCTGGGTGTACGGGTCATTCCCTGTCTCGACGTCAAAGACGGCCGCGTCGTCAAGGGCGTCAATTTCGTCGGCCTGCGCGATGCGGGCGACCCCGTCGAACAGGCGCGGATCTACGACAAGGCCGGCGCGGACGAGTTGACCTTCCTGGACATCACCGCCAGCCATGAAAACCGCGACACGATCTACGAGGTCGTGCGCCACACGGCGGAAGAGGTCTTCATGCCGCTGACCGTCGGCGGCGGCGTGCGCACGGTCGAGGACATCCGCAAGCTGCTGCTGGCCGGCGCCGACAAGGTCTCGATCAACACGGCGGCGGTCAATAATCCCGATTTCGTCCGCGAGGCCGCCGAACGCTTCGGCAATCAATGCATCGTCGTCGCCGTCGACGCCAAGGCGACCGGACCCAGTGATGGGGAGGGCAAGTGGGAGGTCTTCACCCATGGCGGCCGCAATCCGACCGGGCTGGACGCGGTCGAATGGGCGAAGAAGATGGAGGCGAACGGCGCGGGGGAAATCCTGCTCACCTCCATGGACCGGGACGGCACCAAGATCGGCTTCGATCTGGGTCTGACGCGCGCCGTGTCGGACGCGCTGCGCATTCCGGTGATCGCCAGCGGCGGCGTCGGCACGCTCGACCATCTGGTCGACGGCGTCGTGGAAGGGCATGCTTCCGCCGTGCTGGCGGCGTCGATCTTCCATTTCGGCGAATATTCCATCGCCGAAGCGAAACAAAGGATGGCCGAGGCGGGCATTCCGATCCGCCCGGTCGAGGCGTCGACCGAGATTGTGAGCTGAACGATGACGACCGAACACATATTGGCGCGGCTTTTCGCCACGATCGAGGCCCGCAAGGGCGCCGACCCCTCTTCCTCCTACACCGCCAAGCTGTTCGCCAAGGGCAAGGCGAAGATCGCCCAGAAACTGGGTGAGGAAGCGGTTGAGACCGTGATCGCGGCGATGGCCCTCAATACGGGAAAAGGCGACAAGGCGGAAGTCGCGGCGGAATCCGCCGACCTGCTCTATCACTTGCTCGTGCTCTGGGCCGAAACGGGCGTTGCGCCGGAAGACGTTTGGGCGATATTGGAGGGACGCGAAGGGGTCTCCGGCATCGCGGAGAAGGCGAGCCGGAAGGAATAGGGAGAACACCGACAATGGCTTATGACGATCAAAACATTTTCGCCAGAATCCTGCGCGGCGAAATTCCCTGCGACAAGGTTCTGGAAACCGACCATAGCCTGGCCTTCAACGACATCGCCCCGGCGCGGCCGGTCCATGTCCTGGTGATCCCCAAGGGCGCCTATGTCTCCTCCGACGATTTCACCGCCAAGGCCAGCGACGCGGAAATCGCCGATTTCTGGCGCACGGTCGGCGAGGTGGCGCGGATGAAGGGCGTCGAGAAATCCGGCTACCGCCTGATCGCCAATGCCGGCGAAGACGGCCACCAGGAAGTGCCCCACTTCCACATGCATGTGCTCGGCGGCGCGCCGGCCGGCCCGATGCTCAAGCGCCAGTAACCGGAAATACCCAACCCGCCCGGGCCCGGCGGATCACTCCGCCGGTTGAACCGCGCGCGGGGTGCGGCCGACCAGAACCTCGTTCCCTTCCGACGGATCGGCGGGGACATTGGTTGCCAGCAGCAGGGAAATCCCCGCCATGCCGGCGCCGATATAGAAGACCATGCCCGGATTCTGCAGCCAGATGAAGCCGAAGGCGGCCGGAATGCCGACGGCGGCGATATGGTTGATGGTGAAGCTGACGCCGGCGGTCGAGGCGATGTCCTTCGGGTCCGCGATCTTGTGGAAATAGGTCTTGATGGCGATCGCGAAGGCGAAGAACAGGTGGTCGATCACATAAAGCGCCGCCGCCGCGCCCGCCGACTCGACGATGGCGTAACCGACGAAGACGCCGATCAACCCGATATATTCCAGGATCAGCGCCCGGCGTTCGCCCAGTCTGGCGATCAGGCGGCCGACCTTGGGCGCGATGTAGATGTTGGCGATCAGGTTGACCAGATACAGCAGGGTGATCGCGGTGGCGTCGAAACCGAATTTCTCCACCATCATGAAGCCGGCGAAGACCATGAAGATCTGCCGCCGCGCGCCGCCCATGAAGGTCAGCGCGTAATACAGCCAGTAGCGCCGCCGCAGGAACAGCGTCTTGGTCTGCATATGCGGCGAGACATAGTCCGGATAGGCGAAGCGGCACAAAACCGCGACGGCGATCGTGAAGGCGCCGGCGATCAGGTAGATCGGCTCGAACCCCAGCGAAATCGTCTTGATTCCCGAACTGGTCCCGAAATAACCGGCAATGCGGTCGATGACGTCCTGCTCGAAGGTCAGGATGATGACGATGAAAATCGCGAGCGTCCCGATCGAGCTGGCCGTGATCTGCTTCGCGAAGACGACCGGCGCGCGCTGCTTGCTGGTCCATTGCAGGGTCAACGACTGGTTCATCGTCTCGTAATAGTGGAAGCCCAGCGACATCAGGAAGGTGGTGGCGTAAAGCCCGTATTCCGACGGGAAATACCCGGTGATCATCGTCCCCAGCCCCAATGCGCCCAGCGATAACAGCGCCAGGTTCTGCTCGCGCAGGAACGGCAGCAAAAAGACCGCGCAGAAGGACAGGAAGCCCGGGACCTCGCGGATCGATTGCAGGAAACCGATTTCACGGCCCGTGAAGGCGGCACGCTCGACCACGAAATTGTTCAGCAGGGCGAACCAGCCATGCATGCTGACCGCCATGGCGCAGGACATGATGATCAGCATCCCCTCCGGCCCTTGCAGAAGCTTGGGCAGGAAAGGCAGCGGGTGGTCGGCATCGGTCTGAATGAATTTGCGCATGGGGCGGGCGTGCTCTGACAGTCTCTTGATTGAACGACAGGCAATCTAGGCCTCGCCGTCCCGGCGGTCTTGCGATAGATTGACAATTGATGTCTAGCAATAGCCAGTTACGCCCCCGTCCGCCGATGCCGGACGTGATGCCGCGCCCGCTGATGGTGCGCGCCTTCGATCTGCTGCCAGGCCAGGAGGTCGACGCGCACAGCCATTCCTGGGGCCAGCTGGCCTATGCGTCGGAAGGGATCATGATCGTCTCGACGCCCGAAGGATCCTGGACCGTTCCGCCGGCGCGGGCGGTCTGGATTCCGCCCGGCGTCGAACACGCGATCTCCATTCCCGGAACCGGGGCCTATTTCCGCAGCGTCTATACCAGGGCCGATCATTCCCGCGATCTCGGGCCCAGCTGCCGGGTGCTGCGCGTCACGTCCCTTTTACGGGAATTGATCATCCGGGCGTCGGAAACGCCGCTAGAATATGACGAGGACGGCCCTGAAGGCCGTCTGATGACGGTGATCGTCGACCAAATTCGGGAAATGCGGGAAGAAGAGCCCCTGTATCTGCCGATGCCGAGGGACCGGCGCCTGCTGCGCCTGGCACAGCGGATGGTGCGCGAGCCGGGCCGCCGGGTGAGCCTGGAGGAGGCGGCGTCGCAGGCGGGCGCCAGCGCCAGGACCATTGCCCGGCATTTCACGGCGGAAACCGGCCTGACCTTCGGCGAATGGCAGCGGCGGCTGAGCCTGGTGACGGCGGTGGAAAGACTGGCCGCCGGCCAGCCGGTGACGGCGGTGGCGCTGGATCTCGGCTATGAAAGCCCGTCGGCCTTCATCGCCATGTTCCGCCGTACGCTCGGCGCCAGCCCGACGGCTTTTCTTGCCCGCGCCTAGGACGGCGGAATCGGGAGCGATCGGCTCCCATGGCGAGGTGACCCGAAGGAACGGTTTGCCGGTTCCTCCGAACAGAAAGAAACTGCCGACATGCGGATGCGGGTGACCTCGATATTGGTTTTGGTGTTCGGCGGGCTCGTCCTGCTGTCGGCGGGCGGGATGTTCCTGATCGCGCTGTTCAGCGCGCTGGACAATACCCGCAACTCGCTCACCGCGCTGCTCAACGAGTTGATCAACGAAGCCTCGGTGCAGTCGACGGTGTTCTTCGATCCGCTGGAAAATCTCGGCAAATGGCTGGCCTATGAGGTCGGCACGGACCGGATGGGCGTCAAGGACCCGGAAAGCCTGAAATATATCCTCGCCGGCGCCCTGTCCTCCCTGCCGCAGGGCGAGGCGGTGACGATCCAGTTTCCCGACGGCAGCGGTTATTATTTCGACCGCGCAACGGAAACCATACAGGCAGTCCATTGGCCTCCCGAATGGCGGGTGAGCGAGAGCGGCATCGGCCCGGAGGGGGAATGGGTCCTGCGCCCCTCGCCGCTGGACGGCAGCCATCGCGGCGCCTTCATCACTTCCGCGCGGAACGCCGATGGCCGGCAGATCGCCGCGATCGGCATTCGCGCCAATCTGGAGCCGCTGTCGCAGAAACTGTCCAGCAACGCGGTCTTCCGGGGAACGGATCTGACGCGCTTCATGCTGTTCAACGAACGCATCGTGGTGGCCCATCCGCTGCTGGTCATGTCCGCGGCGGGATCGCGCCCGACGGTTGATGATCTGGGCGACCCTTTCCTGGAGCAGCTCTACACCGCGCCGAGGGAGAAGATGGAACTGGTCAAGGAGATGGCGGCGTCGGAATCCTTCTTCCTGGATACAACGGACCACGGCAGGCGCGGTTTCGTGCTGCGCGAGGACAATTCCCGCAAGACCGGCGGGACGGTGACGATCGGCATCCATTTCGATCAATCGGCCGGCGCCGCCGAAATCAAACGGCTACTGGGCACCATGGCGGTCGGGCTGGCCGTCGTCATCCTGTCGGTCGTGGTCGCGATCCTGTTCGGCCGCCGGGCCGCGCGGCCGATCGAGAAATTGGCCGTCGCCGCGCATGCGGTGCGGCTGCAGGATTTCGCCAATGTGCCGCACCTGCCGCCCAGCAGCGCGATCGAGCTGGACGAAGCGGCCAGCGCCTTCAACGGCATGGTCGACGGGCTGAAGGAGCGCGAGCGAATCCGCAACCTGTTCGGCAAATACGTGCCGGAAAGCGTCGCCCAGCTGCTGCTGCGGGACGAAACCGCCGGCAAGCCGCAATCGGCCAATGCCACGGTGTTCTTCCTGGATCTCGCCGGTTTCTCGACCATGTCCGAGAAACTGGACCCGGCCGGCATCGTCGCCACGATGAACGAATTCTTTTCCGACGTGGTCGAGATCATCGAGCAGGAAAAAGGCGTCGTCACCCAGTTCCAGGGCGACGCGGTCCTCGCCGTCTTCAACACCCCGGTGGAAGATCCGGAACATGCGATCCACGGGGTGCGCGCCGCGATCCGGATTCTGAAGATCATCAAGTCGAAGACCTTCGGGGGGCAGCAGCTGGCCTGCCGGATCGGGTTGAACACCGGCCCGCTGGTGGCCGGCGCGGTCGGCGCGGCGCAGCGCTTGAGCTACACGGTCCACGGGGATTCCGTGAACCTCGCCGCGCGACTGGAAGCGATGAACAAGGAAACCGAGACCGAAGTGCTGATCGCCGATTCCACCCGCGCCCTCGCCCCCGACTTCCCCTACGAGCATGTCGGCACCTTCGTGGTGCGCGGACGAAAGGAACCGGTCGCCGCCTTTACGTTCCGCAAATTGCCGGAAATCGCCAATCTCTGACGGGGGGGTCTGACGGAGGGTCTGATGGCGTGCCTGACGGGGGTCTCTGACGGCGCCCGCCGCAAGGGCAATCGCGGTCCCGCTCGGTCACCGGCCTTGAGGCATCCGGGCATCGTCGCTACATAGCGCTGGAACGAAAGCAGGAACGCCCCGCATGACCTCCGTATTCAGAGCCATCTCCCTCGCCTTGGGGCAGATCGACGATCCCGCCTTCCGCAAGGTGATGGCCGTCGGCGTCGTCGGCGCGCTGATCGTCTTCCTGGGGCTGTGGTTCCTGTCGGCCTGGGGCATCGCGCTGATTCCCTGGGCGGATCTGCCCTGGATCGGCTGGATGTTCGATTGGATCGGGGAGGCCGCCTCCTGGCTCGGCGATGTCGCGTTCCTGTCAGTGATGCTGACCGTGACCTTCCTGCTGTTCCCGGCGGTCACCACCACGATCGTCAGCTTGTTCCTGGATGAAATCATCGGCGCGGTCGAGGACAAGCACTATCCGGGCCGGGGCGAACCGCGGGCCCAGCCGATGCCGGAATTGATCGGCCAATCGCTTAAGTTCCTGGCCATCGTCGTCGGGATCAACGTCCTGGCCCTGCCGATCTACGCCGTTCTGCTGTTCCTGCCGCCGTTCAATCTGGTCTTCTACTATGTCCTGAACGGCTATCTGGTCGGGCGTGAATTCTACGAGATGGTCGCGATCCGCCGGATGACGCCGGAAGAGGCGATCGTGCTGCGCAAACGCTTCGGCGGCCGGGTCGTGCTGGCGGGCGCGGTCATCGTCTTCTGCATGACGGTGCCGGTTCTGAACCTGCTGGTCCCGGTGCTTGCCGCGGCGGCCATGGTCCATGTCTTCGAAAGCATGCGCGCCCGCGCGGCCGCCGTTCCGGTCAAACGCTAGGCTCACTTGAAATGAAACGACTGGTCGCCTGTTCCCCCGTGCTGGTGCTGGTGCTGGCGCTGGCCGCCTGCGGCGGCGCGCCGCAAAAACCGGTTGCGGCGGGCGCCGCACCCGCCAAGACGGCGTCCGCGGCCAAGCCCGCGCCCAAACCGGCGCCGCCCGCCGCCACGCCGCCAGCTGCACCGGAAAAGGCGATTCCGGAAAAGGCGGCCCCTGAAAAGGAGGCCCCTGAAACGGCGAACCCGCTCCAATCCGCCGCCGTGACGCCGGAAAAACCGGAACCGACGGAACCGGAAATCCCCGTCGACGACGACCCGGCCCAATTCATGAACGGCGGCGTCGCGGACCTGCGGGAGGTCCTCGGCGATCCGGTCCTGATCCGGCGGGACGGCCCGGCGGAGGTCTGGCAGTTCCAAGGCGATAGCTGCACCCTGGATCTGTTCCTCTATCCGGGCGACGGCGGGGCGCTCGCGGTCAAGCATGTCGACCTGCGCGGCGATGCGCCGGACGAGCGCCGGGCCTGCCTGGCCAGGATGATCCGCGCCCGTATCGTGGCGGCGGAGGGCTGAACCTTTCGCGGCCGGGCATTCCGACAGAGGTTAGGGTGACAGCCCGGCGCGGGCTTCCAGAACGCCCGTCTCGATGGTTCTGATCTTGTCGTCCATCCAGGCCGCTTCCGCCAGGGCGGTTTCGTCCAGCATCCGTTCGGCTTCCGACATCTTCCGCCAATCGTCCCAGGGCGAGACCTCGTGCTTGCACAAGGCCATCAGGTCGCGGGCCAGATTGACGCGGATGAACCACAGCCCGCGATCCTCCCCATGCCCGAACCAGCCCGGGTTCATGGCCTCCGTTTGCGCCAGTTCCCAGGCCCGGCGGCCGACGATGAACCGGTATTCGGGAACATCGGCGGTATCGAAATCGATCTTCAGATGCGCGCAATGGGCCTCGTCCAGCTGCGCGTCCGCCTTGGCCCAGCGGCCCTCGTCCTCCAGCCAGTATTCGACCAGCCAATGGTCCTCGTACTGATCGCCGCCCAGATAGTTCGCGAAACCGCAGCGCAGCCGCGCCGGCACGCCGTTCTCGCGCAGCAGGGCGCAGAGCATCAGGGCGAAATCGCGGCAGGTGCCGACAAGCCGCTTGGCGGGCGGCAGCGAGGGCAATCGGTCGCCCTCGTTGCGGACGGCCAGCTGGGCCAGCCGGCCGGAAACCGGCAAGGTCTCGCGCGAGGCGGTGTCGATATTCTTCGGCGGGTCGTCGTAGAGAAGCTTTCCGAAATGGTCGTGGATCAGCACCTTCTGCACCACGCCGCACAGATGCAGCGGGTCCCGGCCCAGCCCGGACATCATGGCGCGGCGTCCCTGCGGGTCCGTATAAGGGCCGTGCTGGCGGAAGAAGGGGAGGTTTTCAGGCAGTGTCACGGCCCCGATGCCCCCTCCTCCGCCACACCCTCGACCGCTTCCCCCGCACCGCCGGCGGCGCGGGCCTCCGGCTTCGGCCACAGCACCATCTGCGTGCAGCGGAAGACGGCGATCGTGCGGTCCTTTTTGGGATCGTAGACGCGCGCGTCCCAGACCTGGGTCGACCGGCCGATATGGACCGGCGTCGCCGTGCAGCACAATTCCCCGTCCAGCAGGGTGCCCATGTGGTTGCTCTTCAGCTCCACCGTCGTGAACCCGCTCGACCCCGCCGGCAGCCGGTCCCGCGCGGCGAAACCGCATGTGGTATCGGCAAGCGCCACGACGCTGGCGGCATGCAGGAATCCGTTCGGCGCATGGTGATGCGGCTCGATCATCATCCGGCTTTCGTAACGGTCTTCGGTGAAGGCGACCATCTCGATGCCCAGATGGCCCGGCAAACGGCCCACCGCACGGGCGTTGAACTCAGCGACCGGATCATCGGACTGATACTGCATGCGAAACGCTCCCCCCCCAAACTCCACACTCGATGCTACACGGCCCGTCCCGCCCTTGTCAGGTCGGAATGGTCTTCGCCTTGTAGGTACATAGATCCGACACGATACAGGCCGGGCAGTCCGGTTTCCGCGCCTTGCAGACATAGCGGCCGTGCAGGATCAGCCAGTGATGGGCGTGCAGGCGGTATTTTTCCGGCACCCGCTTCTCCAGCTTCTTCTCCACCTCCAGCGGCGTCTTGCCGGGCGCCAGTCCGGTCCGGTTCCCGACCCGGAAAATATGCGTATCGACGGCCATGGTCGGCTGCCCGAAGGCCATGTTCAGCACCACATTCGCCGTCTTGCGGCCGACGCCGGGCAGTTTTTCCAATTCCTCGCGGACCGGCGGGACCTCCCCGCCATATTCGTCGGTCAGAATCCTGGCGGCGGCCATGACGTTCTTGGCCTTGGAATTGAACAACCCGATCGTCTTGATCGCGTCCTTCAGCCGCCCCTCGCCGAAATCCAGCATCTGCTGCGGCGTTGTGACCTTCTTGAACAACGGCTCGGTGGCCTTATTTACCGATATATCCGTTGCCTGCGCCGACAAGGCCACCGCCACGAGCAGAGTGTAGGGATTGACGTAGTTCAATTCCCCCTTCGGCTCCGGCATGGCTTTTTCGAGGCGCGCGAAAAACTCCTCGATATCGGCTTTTTTCATGAGTGGCATAAGGATACCCGGCGCGGCGGATTGCCGCGTATTATATTTCGACCCCTGTTGTTCTCGTATAGCATGGACTCCGCGTCAATAAAGACCCTCTGCGTATGACCATACCGCCAAAAACCACGGATCTGGGCGCTGCCGCCGGCGCCGTCGACCTCTCGGAAGAGGCGTCGCGCATCTATCTGGATGCCTCGCTGCACCCGCACCGGTCGTTGAGCCCCAAGGGCTTCGCCCTGGTCATGGCCGCCGTTGCGCTGTGCGGCTCCGCGGTCGGGTTTTCCTTCTTCCTGGCCGGCGCCTGGCCGGTGGCCGGTTTCGCCGGGCTGGAAATCCTGCTGCTTTATTTTGCGTTCAAAATGAATTTCCGCGACGCGCGGCGGATGGAACATATCCGGCTGACCGATGAGGGGCTGGAGATCACCCGCGTGAAGCCGAACGGCAAAAGATCCCGCGTCGTGCTGGAGCCGACCTGGCTGAACATCCAGATGGACGATCCGCCGGAACATCACAGCCAATTGGTCGTCGCCTCCCGCGGCAAGGGGCTGATCCTGGGCGCCTTCCTGACGCCGGGCGAGAGGCTGGAAGTGGCCAAGGCCCTGCAGGCCGCGCTGGACCGCTACCGCGCCCCGGATCATCTGAAGGCCTGATCCCGGCCGTTTGAGCGTTTCTGGACATAAACATGCGCATAACTTATGCTCATCGTTTGTTGAGGAGAGTTCCATGCCGGGGTCTCAGGCGGCCAAGAAGCCGACCAATCTATCCTTGGACAAGGCTTTGTTGGTCGAAGCCAAGGAACTTAAAATAAATCTGTCAAACGCGGCGGAAGCTGGTTTGCGACAGGCGGTCGCCAGCGCGAAAAGTGCCCGTTGGAAGGCGGACAACGCTCAAGCTCTGGACAGTTCGAATGACTGGGTCGAGAAAAAAGGCCTTCCGCTCGAACGGTACCGCCAGTTCTGATGGCCAAATACGACGTTTATCAGAACCCGAATGGGCCGGGATATTTATTGGATGTTCAGGCCGACCTGCTGGATGGGTTGAACACACGGGTCGTCGTTCCGTTGCTGCCAAGAAATGACGCACCGATGCCTGCCGGTTCGCTCAACCCGGTCTTCGATGTAAGCGGGGAGCAGGTCGTCATGGCGACGCAATTCTTGGCAGCCGTACCCCGTTCCATCCTGAAAACGCCCGTGACCGCGTTTGCGGATCAATTTTCGGAAATCGGCAACGCGCTGGATATGGTGTTCCAAGGGTTCTAGGGGAATCGTGATCCTGCCCTGTCAGTTTCGCGCGCCTTCCGCCGCCAAAGCCGCCGCCAGGCCGCAGAGGCGATAAGCGCATTGCGCCGACTGCCCGTCCCGGTCCAGGTCGGGGGCGAATTCCACCAGACAGAACCCGACGATGCCGGCCTTCGCGGCGACGCCGTTCAGCAGCGCCAGCGCCTGATGCATGAACAGCCCGCCGGGCGCCGGCCCGATGACGCCGGGCGCGACGGACGGGTCCAGCCCGTCCAGGTCGAAATCAATGAAGACCCGCGCGCCGTCCGGAATTTTCTCCAGAACCGCCGCGATCCCGTCCCGGTGCAGCTGCGCGGCGGTGATGAAATCGACGCCCCAGGCGCAGGCATCCTCGTAATCCGACGGCCGCGCCGACCCGACGGCCCGCGCGCCGACCTGCACCATGCCCTCGACCCATTCCATTTCCGAGGCCCGCCGCATGGGCGAGGAGAGGCCGAGGCGCTCGCCGTTCACCTCGTCCCGCCAATCGATATGGGCGTCGATCTGCAGGATGGTCAGCGGCCCGTTCGCCGCCGCGTCCTCCGCATAACCGTGCAGCACCGGGATGGGCGTGGAATCGTCCCCGCCCAGCACGATCGGCACCGCGCCGGCAGCCAGGATCTCCCCCACCGCCCTGGTGATCCGCGCCCGGTTGGCGGCGTGGTCCTGTGCGTCGTAGGGAAGATCCCCGCAATCGACGACAAGCGGCCTGCCGTCCGGCCCGCGCGGCACCGCGGGGGCCATCCGGTCGAAATCGAAATGGCCGGTGGCGGCGGCTTCGACGGCGGCGCTGGCGCGCACGGCTGCCGGCGCTTTGGCGGCGTAGAGGCCCGTCGCCGCATAAGGCGTGGCGCAGGGAACGCCGAGCACCGCGGCTTTCGCCCCGCTTGAAGCCAAGTCGCCCGTCGCGGCCCTGGGCAGGCCCAGGAAGGTCTCGACCGGGCCGGTCTGGCCGAAAACCCCGGCGATGCTCGGCCGCGCGCCCGGTGCTTCGTCAGCCATGCCGTTCCGCCTCCGTTACGGTTTCCGCCGCGTGGTCCTTCAGGCCCAGCACGTCGTTCATGTCGTAGACGCCGGGATGCTTGCCCTTGGTCCACAGCGCCGCGCGGATGGCGCCGGCGGCGAAGACCCGCCGGGCCGAGGCCTTGTGGCCCAGGATCAAACGCTCGCCTTCAGCCGCGAAGATCACGTCATGCTCGCCGACCACGTCGCCGCCGCGCAGGGTGGCATAGCCGATCTCGCCCTTCGGGCGCGCGCCGGTATGGCCGTCGCGGACGGCCTGTTTCACCGCATCATGGTTCACCTTGCGGCCGCGCGCCGCCGCCTTTCCCAGCGCCAGCGCGGTGCCGGACGGCGCATCCACCTTGTGCCGGTGGTGCATTTCCAGGACCTCGATATCGTAATCCTCGCCCAGCGTCGCGGCGGCCTTCTGCACCAGGTTCATCAGCAGGGTGATGCCGACGCTGTAATTCGCCGCATAGATGACGGGCACATGCCGGGCGGCCAGATAGAGCGCCTCCTCGTCGGAATGGCTCATGCCGGTCGTGCCGGCGACGAGCGCCGCGCCCGCCTGGGCGCAGAGCCTGGCATGGTTGACCGTGGCGGCGGGGGAGGTGAAGTCGATGACGACGTCGGCCTGGGCGATCACCGGGGCCGGATCGTCGATGATCTTCAAGCCCGTTTCGCCGATCCCCGCCAGCACGCCGGGATCCTGCCCCAGCGCGGGCGATCCCTCGCGGTCCGTCGCGCCCGACAGGCGGCAGCCTGCCGTCGCGGCGATTTCCGCGACCAGCATCCGCCCCATACGCCCATCCGCGCCGACAACGACGATGTTCAGATCATGTTCTGTCATGGAACCCTCCCCAATTCTCTCCGTGCTGGAATGGCGCTTGGCACACGGTATTGCAAGGCCGAATGGCGGCCCCGCGCCTAGACGCTGCGTCCGCCGAAGTCGACCAGATCGTTGACGATGATGTCCCGAAGCGCGCCCATCCCGCCGTTCTTCAGGAGACAGGCATGTTGTTGGGCAAACGTGTCGCACTGCGCCATCGCATTGACGAATATGAGAAACGAAAAAGCCGGCGGGGTGATGAAGGGTTTCAGCCTGTCGATCGAGCGAGCACACAGAGCGGCATTGCCGTCACTGCAGGCGCTCATCGTCGCGATTGTCGCCAGGATCTGCCGCTCGGGCCTTGAGGCGGCCGCAATCGCGCCGATCAGCTGGTCGAGGTCCCGGGTTTCCGAAAACCGGGTCAGCAGCGTGTCATGGCGCGGCTGCAGGTACCGGATGTCCATGCCCAGGCGGGTGAACAGCTGCAGATTCAGGGCCGCTTCCTCGCCTTCCCGGCCGCCTTCGGCGCTCAGGTTTCGCAGTCGCACCATCAGCGCGAGCAGACTTCCTTTTCCCAGGATCCCCTCAAGCACATCATCCGAGACCTGAGCCCTGTAATCGCTGGACTGCAGGAAAAAAGACAGCAGACCGGCATCCGGCAAACCCGTTTCCAATCCGTAATCCAGCGTCGCGTCGGGATTGAAGGTCTTCGCGGTCGCGGCGATGCTTGTCCGGTTTCTCAGCATGGCCGTTATCAGAATATCGAAGGTGTAGTTCGGCGGCTCGGGCGCGCCGGCCCGCCAAGCGGCGATCTGCTGCGTGAGCGCCTGTTTCGATTGGTCGCTCAGATGGTCGCGGAAAACCTCGAGCGGGCCTCCGGTCTTCGGGGCCGCCAAGTAGTAAGGGTCGTCCCGGTTGGCAACGCCGTACCAGAACAGCGCCAGATAGGCGTTCCGGCCGATCCAGTTCTTTCCGGCCTGATACCGGAAGGCCAGCATGCGCTGGGCCCTTTCCTGCCCGGCGACCGCCGCAGCGCGCAGAAGCGACATCCCCTGTTCGAAATCGGCCTTGCCGCGGGACGCGCCGGTCAGGTCGGTCCCAACCGCGGTCATCGCCTCCAGATGGCCGCGGGCGACGGCGCAATCCAACAGCGGTTTCGGGTCTGCCCCGTCCGGATTCGTGATGGCTTTCAAATAACCGCGCCACGCTTCCGCGCCGTCCGTGCAGGCCGGCGCATCGACGACGGCGGACGGCCCGGCCGCCTGCGGGGTGGCGCAGGCGGAGAGCACGGCAAACAGGCAGAAGCAAAGAAACCGTTTCACATCCGATCCCCGAACCGACGCATCGCAAAACGTCGCGTGTTGTGTTGTACCGGACGACGCTTCATTTTTCCCGAAAGGCCACAATAGACGAGTGACGCGCGGAATATTACCAAAGAGTTGAAAGAGTCAAACAACCTGGCGCCCTGCCCGCAATCATCCAGTGTCGCGTAAACGCCGCACGCGGATTCTGTTGCTCTTTTGGAGAAGTAGTATTTATCTTTTCTAATAATACCTGGTCCAGGGAACGAGAACGAGTGTCCGATACGACCGAAATCTGGGAATCTTTTGACAATATTTCCCTGCCCCTGGTTCGGGACTTTGCGCAATATTGGGACGCGTTGCGCGGCAATCGCCGCATGCCGGCACGAAAAGACTTCGACCCGGTCGATGCCAAGCGGTTTCTACCGCATCTTTTCCTGTTGGATGTCCTGCGGCCCGAAATGCGGTTCCGTGGGCGTTTGGTCGGCACGCAAATCGTCCGGGAACTTGGTTTCGATTATACGGGCCAATGTCTCGATGAGGTAATTTCAGAACCCTATTCGAGTGTGCTGCACGAGGATTTGCGGGCGGTCGCCGAGTCGGGAGCGCCGCATTACCGCGTCACCACGCTCGCTTGGGACGATCGCCCCTATGCGACATATCATCGGCTCTACGTGCCGATGAGCGTGGATTCGGATCGTGTGGATATCATCGTCGGGATTGCCTGCATCGTCGATAGAAGCGACGCCAAGGCCAGCAAGGACCCGATCGCCGCGATCATCGAGGGCGAACAATCGTTCCATGCGAAGATCCTTTTGCCGGGATAGGCATTGCGGAAACAACCGGCGCGATTTTCCCTGGAATTGCGGGGCCGGTCCGTCAGGCCCGCACCGGGAACAGCCCGTTCAGCATATAGGCCTCCGCCGATGTGGCGGCGTTCAGCACGGGCGCATCGAACGACCCGCCCCATTGGGTGAAGTCCGAAACGCCGAACAGCAGCTGCAGCAGCCAGCGGTCCTGGGTCTGGGGCGGCAGGCCCTTGTGGATGCCTTCCGTGTTCACCAGCAGGCGCGTGCCCTTGGCCCCGGTCAGCGTGACCGGGTCCTGCTTCAGGTGGCGGACGGCGTCGGCGTCCTGCTTGCGCAGATCGTGGAAATACCAGGCGTCGAAAGCATCCCTGTCCGGCCCAGGGGCCGGGCGGCAGGCGGCGATATAGTCCGGGTCGTGGGTTTTGGGCAGGTAGACATGCGGCCCGCCCTCCTCGTCCACATCGGTCAGATAGACGAAGAGTTTGCAGAACCGGTAGTCGTCCAGGTCGAAATGGAAGAACTGGGCGTCCTTCGCCTGTTTTCCG
>Ga0209475_10003040_pt1 | contig 15963 bp, 14 predicted proteins | sample tdDd471_FD_187128 | JGI IMG/M metagenome (GOLD analysis project Ga0209475, IMG submission 187128) | Marine sediment microbial communities from the Atlantic coast under amendment with organic carbon and nitrate - tdDd47.1 (SPAdes)... | ecosystem: Environmental > Aquatic > Marine > Coastal >... | reverse complement strand
CACGGATGGGAATGTTCCCGGCTCCTATATTCAGAAACGTGTCGCGGAAATTTCCGCGACGCTGGATGAGTTCCTGGCCCTCGGCGTCCGGCCCGAGAACATTTTCCTGGCCGGAAAATCTGCCGGCGGCTGGGCATCCTTGATGAGCGCCAAGGAGGAGGGCGGCAAATTCAACGCGGGTATCTACTATGCGCCCTCCTGTTGCGGCCGGCGCAGCGAAATAAATCGCTTCCCCATCTGGCGGCGCGAAATACGCCCGGAACAGGTCCGGCAGATCCTCACGGCGGAGGAAATCAGGGCCTTGGTCATCGCCTACGAGGATGACGCGTTCAACCGGCCCGAGGAATTGACGTTCCTGACCGACGCCTATCCGGGAGGCGTTTCGATGGTCGGTTATTCCTGCGGAAAAGGGCATGCCACGGACATGCATGACTGCCGGGCCGAGGATACGGAGACGGTGATTTCGGGATATTTGGCGGAAAGGCTCGGGCGCGCGCCGCCCTCGGCCGGAAGTTGACCGGCTTGCGGTCGGGGGACATGGCGGCGCGGTTCGCCTGATCAACCCGGCCACAGGAAATGGGTGATGAACCGGGAGAGGCCCGTTCCCTTGCCCGACTGTTTGTCCACATCCATCACCAAGGTGCCCGCGCCTTCCTTTCGGATATAGGCCGTGCTCAGATAGATATCGGGCAGGGCCAGGCTGGAATCGACGTGGAAACGGACATCGCGCTGCCAGGCGACCAATCGTTCCGGCGGCATGCTGACTTCCGTTTCGGGATCGTTCCCGGTTTTCGGCCGGCCGCCGGTCAACAGGACGACCCGGCCCGGCCCGGTCGCGGTGGAGAACACGTATTTGCCGAGTTGCAAGGTGGATATCCTGGCGCTGATCAAGGTCGACAGCTTAACCGAACCCGCCATGCCGACGAAGTTGGTGAAGTCGAAGACGATGGTCTCGCCCTCCGCCAAGGTCCATTCCACGAAGGTCTTGCTGCCGGTTACGGTGAAATAGAGCGCCTGGGGCCGTGAGGCTGCGTCTTTCGGTGCCAAGTCGAAACGGTTCATCGTCATCGACCGGTGCAGCAGGCGGGCGATCGGCGCGCCGGAGGGCTGCGGTACCGTGAAACGCGGCGGCATGCCGTGCGGCTGGAACCGGCGGGAGAAGTAGTAGGTCCCCTCGACCCCTTCGCCGAGGGAATAGTCCTGCCCGGTGATCCGGACCGATCCATGCGGCATGTCGGCCGCTGCGTCCGGGTCGCCCAGGGTCAGGAACGCTCCGGCGTCGCTGGCGAAGGCGACGCGGCCGAAGACGTAGAGGAAGCTCTTGATGCAAAGGAAGGTGAACAGGATATGGGCGAACATGTGCAGCGCGCTGAGGGTGGAAAACACCCACCAGACGGAAATCTGGGTCGCGCGGTTCGCTTCCTCGAACAGGGGCGTCACTTCATCGCGCAGTTGCGCGACGCCGTCGCCGATCCTGCCGGACGTGGTCTTGATCTGCGGTTCGATATGGTCGTCGATTTTCTTGGCGAGTTTGTCCCGCGCGCTGTTCCTGATGAAGGCATAGGCGCTGTTGATCTGGCCTTGCATCTCCTTGACCGACCAGTTCTTGATGCCCGACATCCACCCTGAATAGTTCGGGGCCTGCATCGGCAGGCGACTGGTGAGCACTTCGTTGTACTGGATCTTGAATTCGTCCGAGAGCCGGTCGTAGGGCAGGTCGCGGACCCGGTCCTCGAATTCCTTCGTCTTGGCGATCCACTCCTTCTGTTTGCAGTCATAGAAGCGGTAGATCGAATACATCGTGTTCCTGCGCAGGTTCGTTCCGGCCTCGCGCAAGGCGGCGATTGTCGTCGGCCGGTCCTGTTCCTGCGTGATCAGGGCGGCGATCTCCTCGGTTGTCGGGTCGGTCGCGTTTCGGGCGCGGGAACTCGACCGTCTGCTTTGTCCGAACAGCTGCAGCAGATAGGCGTTGCTGCCGTCGAGATAGGCGCAGCCCACCGTCGCTTCTTCGTCATGCGGATGGATAAGCATGGCGCGCTGTTCATAGGCGGCGTCTTCCAGGGCCTCCTGCAGCAGGGCCGTCACAACGAAATAGGGCACCGCGAAAACCAAAATCGGTATCCAAAGGATGGCGGTGTGCGCTGCGGTGTTCAGCCCACGACGCCATCCCAACAGTTTCAGGAAATAGCTGTTCTGGACCACGGCGAAGACGACCAGACGCACCAGGGCGACCATCATCACGAATACGGCCAGGGGAAGAATCTGGCGCAAAAGGTCCAGCGCCTCGTAGCCCGATGTCTGGGCCAGGACAGAGGTCAGCAGGGATGACGTGAAACAATAGAACAGGAAGGATTTGGAGAAGATCCGGCCCATGAAGACGATCCAGAGGAAGGATATCTTCACCCCGATCATCGGCAGTTGGGCCACGGTATCGCGGAACGGGCCGTAGTCGACCAGTGCCATATCCGCAGCCAGATCGAGCATGGTGAAATGGGCGGCGATCATCCCGATCAGCAGCCAGCCCCAGGCCCTGCTCCACAGGCAGAACAGGACCGCCGGAATGTAACCGGTGAAGAAAAAGGCGAAAATCGCGTTGATCTGGTATGGCGTCGGCCCGGCGCTTGCTTCCGCGGCTTCGGTGCTGCCGGATATCTGTGCCGCGATGTCGAAAATCTGCGGCTGCGCGACCTGCGGGACGAAGTCGAACAGCGAGAAATAGGTGATGAAAGGGTACATCGCGACGAGGGCGGCATATTGTCCGGCACCCGTATAGGGGCGCCCGCCGCCGCGCAGGAGGTCGGCCAGTCTGGTCAGGATCGCTGCGTTCTTCGATACGGTCATCCAACACCCAGTCGGCCCGCCGCCGCGCCGCGCCATCTTGCCAAGGGAACAAACGGTAGCACCGTAGGCATGCAGGGCGCACGGTGTCCAGCATGAGAGGGATGTTTGGCATAACATGCTGGCCGATTGACAGAATTGGCCGGGGCGCAATCAATTGGGGCCCGTGCCCGCGGGCGACTTCTTTTGCAGTTTTTCGCGCGCGGTATCGGCCCGGTTGCGAAACGATTTTCGAGGGATGCGCGTGCTGACACGGCCGCAATACATCGCCAGCGATATCTACCGGACGTCCCATCTGGGGCGCGGGCATCCCTTGTCGATTCCGCGGGTCTCCCTGGTGACGGACCTGATACGCGCTTTGGGCTGGCTGGACCCGAAAGTATATCACGATGCGCCGATCGCGACGGTCGCCCAGCTCGCCCGTTTTCACGACCGGGCCTATATCGAAACGGTGCGCCGGGCGGAAGCCGACGGCCGCCTGCCGGACGATGTGAAGAAGCGCTACCATATCGGCATCAACGGCAATCCGATCTACCGCGAAGTCTTCCGAAGGCCGGCGACCACCGTCGGCGCGTCGCTCCATGCCGCAGGCTTGCTGAAGCAGGGCGGCGTGGTGCACAGCCCCGCCGGCGGCACGCATCACGGCCGGCGGGACCGCGCCAGCGGCTTCTGTTTCTTCAATGACCCGGTCCTGGGAATCCTCGCCCTGTTGGACCAGGGCTTGGAGCGGGTCGCCTATGTCGACCTGGATGCCCATCACGGCGATGGCGTGCAGGACGCCTTCCACGACGACGACCGGGTACTGACCGTTTCGATCCACGAATCCGGGCGTTGGCCGCATTCCGGCGCCGTCGAAGACAGGGCGGGGGGAATGGCGCGAAACCTGCCCGTTCTTGCCGATTTCAACGATGACGAGCATGCCTATCTGATGGAGAACGCGGTTCTGCCGCTGCTCGACTGGTTCGACCCGCAGGCGCTTGTCATCCAAGGCGGCTGCGACGCCCTGCAGGACGACCCTTTGAGTAAATTATCGTTATCTAATAATGCGTTATGGCGTGCCGTGCGGCAAATGCGGGCGATGGCTCCCCGCGTTCTGCTGTTGGGCGGCGGCGGCTACAACCCCTGGGCCGTGGCGCGGTGCTGGACCGGATACTGGGGAGTGCTGAATGGGTTTGATCTGCATGGCGCGCTACCGGAGGTCGCAAGAAGCGTTCTAGAAAGCGTCGCATGGCGCAGAAAACAGGGAAAAAATCCCCCGCCGCACTGGTATAATCAGTTGCATGATTCCCCCAACCATGGCCCCATACGGGACGAAATCCGGGGGCTCGCGCGTCAGGTTCTGGCGGGCCTTTAGAGCGGCCTGGATTTTGGCTAAAGGCTGCGAAGATAGGCGGCCGGCAAAATTCTAAGGCTGTCCGCATATCGGCCGATCTCTGGCCGGTGCGGGATGGGAGAGTAGATGGTTCGCCGACATGTGTTGACCGCCTTGGGGTTGGCGGTCGCGATCATTGTTGCGTTATTCGCGGGGCCCGAACACGGATACGCCCAAAAGAAGCTCGACTTCAAGCAGGACACCCTCCTGGTCGTCAAACAGGCCGGCGGACGCTACACGTTCCAGATTGAATTGGCGCGCACGCCGGCGCAGCGGCAGCAGGGATTGATGTTCCGTGAACGTCTCGCCGCCGATGCCGGCATGCTCTTCGACTACGACAGGCCCCAGCCGGTCGCGATGTGGATGAAGAACACATACGTTCCCCTCGACATGATTTTCATCGACGGGGCCGGGATCATCACGCATATCTCGAAACGCGCCGTGCCCCTGTCCTTGCAGCCGATTTCGTCCAACGGACCAGTACGGGCCGTCCTGGAGGTGAATGGCGGCATCACGGACCATCTCGGCATTCGCGTCGGTGACGAGGTCCGCCATGCGATCTTCGGCAACGATCACAAGCGATAGCGCCGACTCACGATATAAACCGGGCTGGCACGATGGTGCTGGCGTCGACGGGGCCGGGAATCGGTCGAAACCGGCCGTGTTGGGCGGTGGCCAACCATTCCACGATGACGTAATGAAGAGGACGGCGCCATCTCGACATACGGGTAGGCGGCAAACAGGTGAGCGGCAAACAGGTGAGCGGCAAACGAATGAGTAGGGGTGGCAGTTTCGTGCGTCTGGCATCGGCGATGTCGGTGAGCCTTCTTCTGACCGGATGCTGGTCCGCCTGGCAGGATGCCGGCTCCGACGGGGTGTCGCTGGGCGATACACCTGCGGTGTCCGGAAACACGTTCGACCGGTACAACGATCTGTCCGTGATCCCGCCCCATTCCGAGAATTTGAGCGTCAGCTACCGTTATCAATTGGAAAGCCCGCCGCGGGGCGAAACCGTTGCCGGCATTGACGGTCCGGTCTGGCTCTATTCGGAACGCTCGGCCGCCGTGCCGGAATCCTTCTTCCAGATCGGTCTGGTTTCCGGTGCGGCTGTTGAAAAGGTGGCGGCGTCGGAGCCTGCCGAAGTGCCGATCGTGGAGACGATCCGCCTCGGGTCGATCCGGTACCGTTCGACGCTGTATTGCGTGGAGCCTGGAAACGATGCCGTGCCGGCGGAAGTCGCGGGCTTCGTTCGCAATATCGCCGCACATGGCTATGGCCTGTCGAGCAGCTTGTTCGTCCGGCACTACGAAGGCGAAAAACCGGGGCTGGACGGCCGATGGCTGACCATGGCCTTCGTGCTGGACATCACCCGCATGGGCTATGATTGCGGCATGATTGGCGACCCGAACTCGCCCGAGGATGGCTACAGCGACGCCGTGGACGACTTCAAGGATGCGGGCGCGCGGGCTTTCGAAGTCGTGCGCTGAGCAGGATGCCGACCAATTGGTAGACTGGGCCGCGCAGCCAATCGCGCAGCATTATTAGTTACACTTGAAACTAAATTCATCGGCCTATATGGTTCCGGAAAGCCTAGCGATGCGCCGATTTGCGGTTCCGCGCGGCATTCTTATTCATGTCATTGGGAGGACTTCTGGCCATGACAGCGGCAGCGACCGGCAATGGATTTCAACCGGGCGTCATCAATGACGCCAACCCGATGGGTACGGACGGGTTCGAATTCGTCGAATACACGGCGACGGATACCGAAGCGCTCAAGAAACTCTTCGAAACGATGGGGTTCACGGCGGTCGCCCGGCACCGCTCGAAGGACGTTACCTTGTTCCGGCAGGGCGGGGTGAATTTCATCGTCAACGCGGAACCCACCAGCTTCGCGCAATCCTTCGCCAGCGTGCATGGACCGTCGGCCTGCGCCATCGCCTTCCGGGTGAAGGATGCTGCCAAGGCCTATCAGCGGGCCATCCAGCTGGGCGCGAAACCCTTCCACGGGCAGGTCGGCCCGATGGAGTTGAACATTCCGGCCATCCACGGCATCGGCGACAGCCTGATCTACCTGGTGGACCGCTACGATACGCCGAACATCTACGACATCGACTTCAAACCGATCGAGGGCGTCGATCAGAAACCGGCCGGCAACGGGCTGGTCGAGATCGACCACCTGACGCACAACGTCTTCCGGGGGCGGATGGACACCTGGGCGCATTTCTACGAAAAGCTCTTCAACTTCCGGGAACTGCGCTATTTCGATATCGAAGGAAAGCTGACCGGCCTGCACAGCAAGGCGATGACCAGCCCCTGCGGCAAGATCCGCATCCCGATCAACGAGTCGGCGGACGACAAATCGCAAATCGAGGAATATCTGAACGCCTATAACGGCGAAGGCATCCAGCACATCGCGCTCAGCACCAACGACATCCAGGCGACGGTCGATGGGCTGCGCGCTGCCGGCGTCTCGTTCATGACGCCGCCGCCGGACACCTATTATGAAATGCTGGATGGCCGGGTCCCGGGCCACGGCGAAAACGCCGCCGAACTGAAGGCCCGCGGCATCCTGCTGGACGGCGCGCCGACCGAAGGCGGCGGCATCCTGCTGCAGATCTTCACCGAAACGGTCATCGGCCCGATCTTCTTCGAGATCATTCAGCGCAAGGGCGACGAAGGCTTCGGCGAAGGAAACTTCAAGGCGCTCTTCGAAAGCATGGAACGCGACCAGATCCGCCGCGGCGTGCTTGAAGAAACCTGAACCCCCGCATCCACCCCTAATCGTGAAGCCGTTGAAGCCGCCTCAGCGCTGAACGGCTTCGCGCGGGGTTGTGTCCGGGCCGGTCGATGCCGCCCTGACCCGCTGTTCCAGTTTCGCGATGTGGCCGTCCAGGAGGGACGGCACCAGCGCCTGGGCGATGACGGCGAGGCGCTCTCCCAGTCCGGGATAGACGCGCGCCTTGCCGGATGCGGCGGCTTTCCAGATCTGACGCGCGACTTTTTCCGGCGGATCCAGGACCATCTGCATGGGTTTGGCGAGCGCCATGAAACTGTCCGCCGCCGGAGTGCGCGTGGCGCGCGGCGCGGCATAGGTCACGCCGATCCCGTCGGGGGCGAATTCCCGGCGCAGGCCGTCGGACAATCCCCGCAAGGCGAACTTGCTGGCGGAATAGGCGGCGAAGCGCGGAAAGGCGATATCGCCGAACATGGAGCCGACATTGACGATCCTGCCCTTGGCCGCGACGCGGAGCAGGGGCAGGGCCTCCCGCGACAGCATGGCGGGGGCGGCGACATTGACGGTGAAGAGGTACATCAGCTCCTCTTCGTTCAAGGCCTGGAACCGGCCGACGGCGACGGAACCCGCATTGTTGACCAGATAGTCGAGGCGCCCGAATTCTTCCTGAATCCGGCTGACGATTGCGGCGCGGTCCTCGGGCGCGGTCACGTCCGCCTGAAGGATCAGGACGGCGGCGGCCTCGCCCATGGCGGCGGCCGTTTCCCGCAAAGGCTCCTTCCGGCGCCCGGCGATGGCGACGCGCATGCCGCGCCTCGCCGCCTCGACGGCGAGCGCGCGGCCGATGCCGCTGCCGGCGCCGGTGATCAGAACGGTTTGCGGATCACGCTGCATGACGCTGTTCCTTGCTTTCACCGAGGGTCCGGAAGATGTCCCCGAACAGGCGGTACATGGTCTTCGCGGTGTCGATCACGGCCTCTTCCGCATCCTCGTTCGGAAGCCCGTTGACGAGGTTCTCGAAGAAACGGACATGATCCTGGTCCAGACTTCCGTGGGACAGCAGATAGGAGAAGCCTGCGTTTCCCGACCCGCTGCCTGCATTGGCGCCGATGGATTGGGCGATACCTTGGGCGGCCTTGTCGGCCAGGGCGACCGACATGCCTTCCAGGACATGCACCATGCCCAGCAGGGCATAGGGGCTGACGCGATCGATGGCGTAATAGGCGTATCCGACCATGATCCGCGTGGCCAGTGCGCCCCGGCCGGCGCGCACCGCCTCGGCATCGCCGCCAAGCGCGGCAATGTCGTTGAGGATCCATTCCTCGTGCCCGCGTTCTTCGTCCAGGTATTCCAGCAAGGCTTCCCGGTACCGGTGATCGCCGATGCCGCAATGCGCCAGGGCCGCGCCCATCAAGGGGCAGGTGAAGCGCACATGATGATAGGCTTCGGCCAGGTATCGCAGGTAAAGCGGCAGGTCGACATTGCCGGCCATCGCGTCGCGGATGACGGGGATGGAAACGAACGAAATCCTGTCGGCTTCGGTCTCGGCCAAAAGCCGCTGGTAGAAGGATTGCTGGGACATAAGAAGGAATACCCTTTGTGTTTCGGATACCGGGTTTGGCGCGCGGTTACGCCACGTTCGTGTTCGGCCGGTGCAGGCCGAGAGGGATGACGCGCACCCGGCCGGATGCGCGCGGCGGGGACAATTCCACCCTGGCCGGCCGGGCATAGTCGGGGAGGTCGGCGAACACGGCGTTCAACTGCCGGGCGAATTCGGTATCCGGCGTCGCGTGCAGCCACTGCTCGTCCAGCAGTCTCGCTTTCAGGTGCAAGGTGACCTGCGGCTCGCCATGGCCCATCGCGACCGCGTCGCCGACCCAGGGAAGGCCCTGGGCCAGGCTTTCGATCCATTCGGGCGAGACGTTCCGGCCGTTCGACAGGATCAACCGCCGGTCCTTCCGGCCCAACACCGTGATCCGACCGTCAGGTTCGATCCGGCCCAGGTCGCCGGTGCGCCATTCATCGGTGCCGATCTCCGGATGGTTCAGATAGCCGATCATGACGCCGGGGCTGCGCACCACGATCTCTCCGTCATCGATGCGGATCTCGGTTCCGGGCAGGGGGCGCCCGGTCGGACGGACCGGGCCGGTATCCGGCGCCGTGTTCGCGAAACCATCGACGGAGACGACGGAACAGCATTCCGACAGCCCGTATCCGAAACGCACGGGCAGGCCGAGCGCGTCGGCGGCGTCCAGAACGCTTGGGGCGATCGGGGCGCCGCCGACGGCGGCGATGCGAAGGCTCGTCGGGGGGCGCCAGCCAGTCGCATCGGAAAAGCGGACAAGGGCGGAAACCAGTTGCGGCACCAGGACCGTCGTCGTCGGAGACGATTCCGACAGGGCCTTGGCCATCGGGGCGATATCCCCGGTCAGGGCGGCGATGGCGGCGCCGGGCGCCAACACGGTCTGCGCCCCGGCCGCGATCGGCAGGAAGAAACCGGCGATCTGTTCGAGGAGCAGCGCCGGGGGCAGCACGCTCAGATGTATGTCCTGCGGCGTGGCGGCGACGGCGTCGCCGATGGCGGAAATGGCGAAATTCAATTGGCGGTCGCCATGGCGCACGCCTTTCGGCCGGCCTGTCGTGCCGGACGTGTAGATGACGCGCTCCGCCCCGCCGCCATAGACGGGCAGGCGGAGACCGAGTTCGGCCGGGACGATCCCGGCATCGTTCAACCGCATCCACCGGATACCGGGCGCCGGTCTTTGCGGGTCCTCGGGCAGGTCGCAGTCGATGACCAGGTCGCACCCAGCGTCCTGCAGGATGAAGGCGGACTGTTCCCTGCTGAAGAACATGGGAATCGGAACGACGCGCCGGCCGGCGAGGGAGGCCGCCAAATCCGCGACGATCCAGGCGAAGGACGGGATGCCGCGCAGGGCGACCGTGCGCGCGTCACTGGGCAAGGCGGCGTCGAACGCCGCGACGGCCGAGGCCAGCTGACCATAGGTCAAACAGCTTCCGTCGGTCTTGCGGAAGGCGGGTTTGTCGGGCGTGCTGTCTGCGTGATGTACCAGCGCGGCAAAGACTTCATGCATGACCGGTCCGCGCCTCTTTCGATTGCTCGATTTTCGTACTGCGGCGCGCGGAAGCGGCGGCGGAATCGCCATAACCCTCGCCGGAAACGGCACAGACGATCGGGTTCGTATCGTAGTAACTGCCCCATTGTTCGAAATTGGATATGCGGTGCCGTTCGGCCCGCGCAATTTCCAGCACCCCGGCGCCGCTGCGCCGCAAGCCGACCCGCAAGGGGCGCGTGGCGGTGAACAAGCCCCACCGCATGCCGCGCGCCTCGCCGTCCGCGACGATGCGGTCGACCAGTTTCAGCGCGTGGCCCGGATGGGATGCGGCAAGCGTCGTGACTTCCATGATCGACGTTCTGGCGACGGGTTCCCGCGCCAGCCGCGCGATGGCCGCCTCGACGCTTTGGTCCAGATAGATTTCGGAAAAGAACCCGCTGTCGTCGTCGCGCAGGCCGGCGGCGCATAGCGGGGTGCCGTCGGCGCTGAAAAAGGCCGCCAGACGGGGAGGGAAATCCGCGATGGTTGCGCCGTAGCGGTCACGGTAAACGGACCGGATCATGGTTTCGACGGCGCTGCGGCGCCGGTCGCCCGGCTCGATGAAAGCAAATGACATGGACGGCGATCGCTCCAAAAATGAGGGCCCGGACTCGGGCCATTGGGGCAAAATCACCTGTCTCGCTTACAGGAACCTTACACCGCCGGGCCTGCCGTCGCAGGCCATGCGATGTCAGGCCTGGTGGGCGTCCTGCGCCGTCGTGACGCCCTGGAAAGTCATGGAGAAAACGGTTCCGCCGCCGGGGCGTGCGTCGATGCCGAGCGCCGCGCGATGGGCGGCGGCGATCCGCGATACGATGGACAGGCCGAGGCCCGCGCCGGTATCGAGATTGCGTTCCTTGCGCCAGAAACGGTCGAACAGATGTTCGCGGTCTTCCGCCGAAATGCCGGGGCCGCGATCCAGTACCTGAATGCAGGGCGGCGCGTCGGTAATCCGAATGACGACCTCTTCGCCGGCGGGCGTCTGCACCAGCGCATTCTCGATCAGGTTTCGGATCGCGACTTCCAGGGCGTCCGGGTCGCCCGGCACGGTGATCCGGTCATCGCCTTCCAAGGCGATATACTTGCCGTCGCGGACCGCCTTGGGCCCCAGGAAAGCCGCGGCATTGGCCGCAACTTCGCACAGATCCGCCCGGCTGCCTTCCGGAACCACCAGCGAATCCACCTGCGCCAGCTTGAGCAGTTGCGCCACTACCCGTTCCAACTGGTTCAGATCTTCCCGAAGGGCGGTGGCCCGGTCCGGTTCCAGGTTGTCCAGATGCGTGCGCAGCAGGGCGATCGGCGTGCGCATTTCATGCGCGGCGTCGGCGGTGAAGCGGCGTTGAACCTGAAATCCCGTTTCCACCCTGTCCAACGCGCTGTTCACCGCGTTCACGAAGGGCAGGATTTCCCGTGGCATCCGGTCCGGCTTCAGCCGCCGTTCCAAGGTGGACGGTCCGATGGCCGCGGCCTGCGCCGAGGCCTCGCTCAAAGGCGCAAGCGCGGACCGCAGCGTGACATAGGTGACGGCCAGGATCGCGGCGAAGATCAGCACGATCACCCAGAGGTATTCGTCCACCGCCTCATCCAGCAGGGTGTCGGCCAGAACGTCGTGATGCGACGCGTTCTGTGTCACCTGGACCGTAATCGCACCGCCGAGCACCGCCGGCTTCATCGCAAGGCCGTAAACCAACTCCCCGTTCTGCGGGTCGTGCGTTTCGAAGGTTTGGGGCTCTCCGTCTTCGCCGACAGACCCGCCCCATAGCGGTTCGGCGACATTGGGTGAGGCGGCCAGGACGCTGCCGTCCTGCGCCAGGACCGCGAAACGCGGCATGTCTTCGGGGATATGATAGGCCGCCGCCAGGGAGGGCGGCAGGTCGAGTTCGACGGTATCGGGATCGACAATGGTGAGATGGCGCGCAATGTCCATCGCCTGACCGTTCAGGGACCGGTCGCGCATATCGTCGATATGGCCGGTGAACTCGTACAGCAGCAGGCCCGAGACCAGGGCGATCGCCAGCAGCATGGTCAGGCCGACGCGCCAGAAGACGGCCGCCAGCAGTGACCCGCGATCCGCCCCCAGCCGCTTCATGGCTGGAGCAGGTATCCGACGCCGCGCAACGTGTGGATCGCGACATTGGCCTTGGCGTTCTCCAGGCTCTTCCGCAACCGGTGAACCGCGACTTCGACGCTGTTGGACGATATTTCCTCATCGAAGCCGTAAAGGGCCTCTTCCAGCCATTCCTTGCTGACGACCCGGCCCACGCGCCGCATCAGATATTCCAGAATATCGAGCTCCCGACGGGACAGGCGGAGCGGTTCGTCACCGACCTTCACATCGCGCCCGACGGTGTCGAAGCTGAGGTTGCCGGCGGTCAAGCAAAGGCCCAGCACCGCGCCCGGCCGCCGCAACAGCGCCTTCAGCCGGGCGACCAGTTCCTCGACCTCGAACGGTTTCAACAGATAGTCGTCCGCGCCCGAATTCAGTCCCTCGACCCTGTCCTTCAAGCCGTCCCTTGCCGTCAGGATCAGGATCGGCGTTTCGGAGCCTTGGCCGCGCGCTTTCTTCAACACATCCAAACCGTCGCCGTCAGGCAGGCCCAAATCAAGGATCGCGGCGTCATAGCGCACCGTTTCGAGCGCCAGCGCGCCGTCTTCGGCGGTGCCGAAACGATCCACGGTCATGCCTTCCTTTGCCAGGCAATCGGCAATGTGGCCGGCGATCCGGGTGTTGTCTTCCACAAGTAGAATGCGCATCGATCGGGATACTCAGGCAAAGCACCGGCGCGGCTGATTCCGCGCCGATGCCTTCAGTTTAGCGGTTCGGACGGATCAACGCAGCACGTATTCGATTTTCGAACCGTCCTTGGCGGCGAAGCTGACCCTGACCAACGATCCTTCCGGCGTGTACCACAGGTCCCGTTCCAGGCCGCCGGTAACGCGGATATGCTTCGCGTCCCGTTTGGCGCCTTTCACGTCGACGGGCTCCATCCCGACGGTTTCGATCTGGACCGGCATTTCGTGGCCGTCCAGCGTGTTCAGCAGGACGCTTTGCTGCATCAGGGCCGGATTCCACAGACTGGCGGGGATGATGGTCGCGGCGCTCGTCTGGTCGACGATATCGCTTTTGACCGCCAGGGCGGCGCCATCGGCGGCGGCGTCCACCTTATGGTCGGTGCCGTCGTCATAGGTCTTGCTGGTGAGCGCGGCGAGCTGCCCGTTGCGCCAGACCTCATGCCCCTCATGCTCGAACCGGTAAACGGCGATGCCGATCAGCGGCAGCGTAACCTTGATATCGGTGTTGATGTCGACCTGAAGGTCGCCGCCGGTTTGGTTGAAGGTGATCTTGTGTTCGCCGATTTCCGAACCGTCGCGCAGGACGGTGAAGGTCAACGCGCCGTCCTGCGGCACGCCTTCGATGCCGGCGAATGCCGCGATGGGGAGGGCGGCGGCCAAAGCCAGTCCGGCCAAAATCGGCCGCGCCGCGCGAAATATGGAACGGGTGCAAGACATCTATCGATGGTCCTTCCGTGGGTTGAATACCGTGCCCGCGCGGGAATTGCGCGACTTTGCCGGGCAGGGTGCCACTGGAACCTTACGGCTGCCTTACGGAAGGGAAGGCGCCGGGCATGACGGGTCAACGCTCGTTCAACAGCGCCAATTCCCTTTCGATGATCGGGATTGCCGAGCCGGGGAGGTCGAGCCAGGCGGCCGCAGGGGGCAGCGCGGGGAACAGGCACAGGGTCTCTTTTTGATAGAGGTCGGCGACCGCGCCATACAGTTTAGATACGCTTCGGTTCGGTGCGCTGCCCTCGATGACGGCTGTCCGCATCAAGAAAGCGGTCTCCCCGATCGCCTGCGCGACCATCTCCGCAACGGCCCGGATTGCAGGCAGTTGAACGTCGAACGCATCCATCGAGCGCGTATCGGCAAGTTCGTGCATGGTCGGGCGGTAGTCGGAACTCTCGAAAATGGTCCGATAGCATTCGAGGTAGTCGTCCGCGGTCACCACCCCATAATACGATGTGACGATCAGCGGCTGTTCCTGAAGGAGTTGGAGGGCAATCGGCATGCTAAATTTTGTTTCCCTTAGCGTGTCGTTCCCAGTCCGGCGGCTTCACGCAATGATCGGGCGCGGATGGATGACAAGAATTCGCGGCGGCAACGCTAACAAGCTCTTCGAAGGGGAGCAATCGACACCGCATTGAACGATCCGCGCGGCGTTGCCGTTTCAATAGGATTTCGGCAGGTTCAGCACTCGTTCGGCAATATAGGACAGCGCCAGCTGCGGGCTGATCGGCGCGATCCGTGGGACGAAGGATTCCCGCAGGTAGCGCTCGACATGATATTCCTTGGCATAGCCGAAGCCGCCATGGGCCATCACCGCCGTCTGGCAGGCCTCGAAACACGCTTCGCCGGCAAGGTATTTCGCCGCATTCGCCGCCGCGCCGCAGGGCATGCCCTGGTCGTATTGCCACGCCGCCGAGAGGACCATCAGCCAGGCCGCTTCCAGTTCCGCCCAGCATTTCGCCAGCGGATGTTGGATCGCCTGGTTCTGGCCGATGGGGCGGTCGAAGACAATGCGCTCCCTGGCGTATTCCGTGGCCTTGCGGACGGCGACCATGCCTAGCCCCACGGCCTCCGCCGCGATCAGGATCCGTTCCGGGTTCATGCCGTGCAGGATATATTCGAAGCCGCGCCCTTCCTCGCCGATCAGGTTCGCCGCCGGGATCTCGAAATCCTCGAAGAACAGCTCGTTGGAATCGACCGCCTTGCGGCCCATTTTCTCTATCTCGTGCACCGTGATGCGGTCGCGGTCGAAGGGCGTGTAAAACAGGCTCAAGCCGCGCGCCGGCTTGCTGACCTCTTCCAGCGGGGTCGTCCGGGCCAGCAGCAGGATGTTGTCGGCGACCTGGGCGGTGGAGATCCAGACCTTCTGTCCGTTCACCACGTATTTGTCGCCGGTCTTCTCGGCCCGCAGTTTCAGCCGCGTCGTGTTCAACCCCGTATTCGGTTCGGTGACCGCGAAGCAGGCCTTCTCTCGGCCCTGCGCCATCGGCGTGATCATGCGGTGCTTCTGGTCCTCCGTTCCGAAAACCGCGACGGGGTTGAGGCCGAATATGTTTATGTGGAGCGCCGAGGCCCCCGACATGCCGGCCCCGGATTCGGCGATGGTCCGCATCATCAGCGCGGCTTCTGTGATGCCAAGTCCGGCCCCGCCATAGGCTTCGGCGGTGCAGATGCCGAGCCAGCCCTCCGCCGCCAGCGCATCGTAGAAGTCGTTCGGAAACCCGCCCTCGCGGTCCTTCTTCAGCCAATAGGCGTCGTCGAAATCCGCGCAGATCCGCCCCACCGAGTCCTGGATGGCGCGCTGTTCTTCGTTAAGGCCGAAATCCATTCCCGTTTCCTCGATGCTTCCTTTTTGCGGGCGCGGCTAATTCTGGGACTGCAGCATTCCCCGGGCGACGACATGGGCCTGGATTTCTCCCGCGCCCTCGAAAATATTCAGGATGCGGGCATCGCACAGGATGCGGCTGATCGGCGTTTCCAGCGCGTAGCCGATCCCGCCATGAACCTGGACCGCGTTGTCCGCATTCGCCCAGGCGACCCTGGCGGCCAGCAGCTTGGCCATGCCGGCGTCGATGTCGCAGCGCCGGCCGAGATCCTTCTCGCGCGCCGCGGCATAGGTCAGTTCCCGCGCCATGGTCGTTTCGGCCAGCATCATGGTCAATTTGTCGGCGACGCGCGGAAACTCCCCGATCGGCCGGCCGAACTGCTTGCGGTCCTGCGCATAGGTCCGGGCGAGTTCGAAAGCGTTGCGGGCGACGCCGATGGCGCGCGCCGCGGTCTGGATCCGGGCGCCCTCGAAGGTCTGCATCAACTGCTTGAAGCCCTGGCCCTCCTGCGCG
>Ga0209475_10003038_pt1 | contig 15975 bp, 17 predicted proteins | sample tdDd471_FD_187128 | JGI IMG/M metagenome (GOLD analysis project Ga0209475, IMG submission 187128) | Marine sediment microbial communities from the Atlantic coast under amendment with organic carbon and nitrate - tdDd47.1 (SPAdes)... | ecosystem: Environmental > Aquatic > Marine > Coastal >... | reverse complement strand
TCGGCTTGCAACTCGGTGGGAAATGTGGAAAACCAAACGGGATTGCCAGTTCCACAATATGTTCGACTGAGTCGACAATTTCGGCCTCATCAGTTTTGCATTTACCGGTGATTGTGTAAGTAATCTTGTACTGGTCGGGTGGATCTCCCTTCGTAGGGGTAACAGAAATAAGCGGATGAGAATTGAAAAATTCACTTAACTGTCTATATAATTCATCTAACTGGGTGGGAGAAGTAGACATCGATATTTATTGTAATAGTTATTTGATTGATTACCATTTTTATCAGTATAGCAACTTATTTAAGCAACACCAAAAGAAAGTTCGACAGCGGCGAGATTTACACTCGAATGAGTGTCTTTCGTACATACAACGGCAATTGACAAAAGATCTCCATTTTGCAAGGGTAAATGAAAAATTTTAGCGCAGTTTTTAGTATCGTTAAAGAAAAAAACTGTCCCCTGTATAAACAGGAGGAGCGGTTATCTCTGTCAGACAAGACCCTCTCCTGTCCTGATGGGAAGGAGATGTGTCTCATCCTTGTTCGTGATTTGACCGAGCTATTGTTCAAGTTTCTTCAGAAGCAACCTATTGACCTAACAGATTATGCTGATACAATCTTTAATTGTAGCGGATGTACCGGTTTGATTAAATTCTCACTGGTAGATTCTGTGGAATCAAAAGATAATCTCTCTGGTACCTTTAACCACAGAGGCAGTGGAGCAGGAGCTGTTGCCCAAGTTGATTCGGCGGTGCTGGAAAGGTATGGGGATATTGTTGATTGTTCGTTGCTGCAGGCTGTTCCTCAAGAACAAGTAGAAATATTGCTCAGTCAGTTTCAGGAAATATTACTTGAGGAGGGAACAGTACTTATCCGTAAAGGTGAAAAGAATTGTAACCTGTACATTGTTTACAAAGGTGAGCTACAGGTTGAAAGCGGTGGAGTTCAGTTAGCCACTCTTTCGAAAGGTGAAATCTGCGGTGAAATTAGTTACCTTGGCGCAGACGTGGCAGTCTCAACGGTAAAGGCAATAAAAAAGAGCAAAGTGCTGGCAATGGCTGGGGATGTTTTTGGTCGTTTACTTGGAAACAACAAAGATGTTCAGTCCTATATGGCTCAACTACTGGCTGGCAGGCTGAGAAAAACGAATGCTGCACGAGCCCGTGATTTTAACTCCTGCATGAGTGGCCGGATTGACGAGATCGTTCCCGCTGAACTCTTCCAGATTTTTCACATGCACCAGAAAACAGGGGTCTTGTCTCTGGAACTGCCGGAGGGGAAAGCAAAAGTCTCTTTTCGTGAGGGTTGTATAATCAATGCCAGTTATTGTGACCTGTCAAACGAAGAGGCGATATTTAAAATATTATCTGAAAAAACAGGTTTTTATCGTTTCACGTCAGGTCTGTCTCCGAATGATATGAAAGCTGCAGAAATCGGTGATTTTATGATGTTGCTGATGGAAGGTGTCAAACGCGTTGATGAGGAGCAAGAGCGTTAATCAATCGTAGACTGAAAGGGCGGCAAGTTGAGAATATCCAGGAAACTCCTGACATGATACGCCGCCTGAAGGCTCGGACTTTTGAAGGCAATCAATGGCACCTTGCAGCTTCTGGCATGTTCTTCGTCGACGACTGAATCGCCAATAAAAATTGCTTCTTCCGCTTTGCAGTTGAAGTAGTTGAGGATTTCTACAAGCCCATCCGGGGCTGGTTTTGGCCGTTTGGCTGTTGCAGCTGTGACTACCTTACCGAAATAATTTTCCAGTTTATAACTCTTGAGCAACGGAACCATGGTGTTGGTTCGGTTGGTGGAGATTGCCAGGTGGAAGTTCTTGCTTGTAATTTCGAGAAATTCCACAAGATCTGCTTCGATCTCCATATATTTCAGAAAAGGTGCGTATTCGCACAGTTTTCGGAAAGTATGGATCTCCTGGAGTGTTGGCGAAGTGTAATGACGGAAGATGTGTTGTACTGAATCGGCCACGCTGCTCATGTGGACATAATCCTCCTCATCCTCACTCATTGGAGCTAATCCGAAATGCTCCAAAAGATAGTTGTAATACTTGCAATTAGCTTTTTTAGAGTCAAACATGACTCCGTCGCAGTCGAAAACGATGAGTTTTAGCATGGGGTGATCATTTTGAAAGATGTTGAGGTAAAAACCAGAAATGTTAAAACGGTGCAAAAATTTCTTTGACCAGCCAATCAATGGCAAAGATTAACAGATCCTCATCGTTTTCCAGGCGATTTTTTTCAGCTGGCGTAAGTGTGAGTGAATCAATCTGGTCGTTTAACATCATTTCCCTGAAGGTATCAATGTTATAGAGTGCTAAAATAAAGAGATCAATCTGTTTTGCAGAGGGGATAAAACCCTTTCGTATTGCATCATGTTGTAGAATAAATGCAACTGCATCGTTGAATCGGTTGTATGTCTGAAGCTCCTGCTCAGTACTGTATTGCAGAGTATTTTGTTCCACCGGCTCCTGGAAGCCTTGACAGTGTGCTTCTGTCACAAGAATGAAATGTTCTTCCACAGTGCCATTGTCGTTTCGCTTAATTGCACGGCCAAGAGGGTAGGCACGGCAGGCTGCTGGTCGGTGCTTATAGACCGTGCAGCCCTCCTCGGCCACAAACACGCAGCTGGCTCTACCATCATCGACCATTGTTAGATAAAATCTGGGAAATGTTTCCCCGGGATCTTGCTCTATGATGATATAGTTTTCAAGTAGCTGCGCAGAACTAAGGCCTGTTGCGATTCGTAGGCGGAGGACGTCATACGGGGTTAGGGCAAGCTCTAACATACGGCAGCATTCCGTAAAGCACTTTACGCCTTTGTGACAGGAAAAGCTGAAAGTGTCTGTGCGGTCAAGTGCTGTAACACGCTGCTTTGAATGATCTGATTGTGTCATCTGTTGTTCCATACCCCAAGAGTGCTAAGCCTCTTTTTTCCCCCATAACATGAGAACAGGACTTGCTATAAAAATGGAGGAATAGGTTCCGACCGCAACACCAGCTAGCAGGGCAAAGGCAAAGTCATGGATGACTGTACCACCAAGAAGATAGAGGGAGAGGAGAACTATACCCGTAGTCAGTGACGTGACAATGGTTCGACTGAGAACTTGATTGATACTGTCATTGATCGCAGGAGCAAGCGAGCCTGAGCTGGATTTGGGCATATTTTCCCTGATTCTATCAAAAACAACAACAGAGTCATTCAGGGAATATCCAGCCAGTGTGAGGAGTGCAGTAACGATGAGCAAAGTTATTTCAACGTCCATGATCCAGCATATTCCTAGTACTACTAAGACATCATGGAAGGTTGCTGTAGCTGCGGCAAGACCAAAGCGAATGTCAAAACGAAAAGCGAGATATATAATGACTCCGGCAAGAGAGATAAGGATGGCCTGAATAGCCTTGTTGCGGAGCACTGAACTGACAGATGAACCGATTTCAGTCTGACTCTCCAGGGTGAATTGTTTATCTGCCAGTTCGCTGGAAAGGATATTACCGACAGATTCTCCGAGGTTGGCAACCACAGCCTCCGATTTTTTTATCTTGATGATAAGTCGATGTTCATTTTCGACCTCTTGCAAGTTGATATCCTTCATATCGTTTCTGCTGAATGCATCTCTTACTTCAGCCATGCTGAAGTCCTGAGTCGCCTTGTACTGAAGGAGTGATCCTCCAGAAAAATCGACTCCTAAATTGGCGTTACCTCTAGCGATCTGGATAAAGGCTATAAGGCCAATGCCTACCATGACAGCGGAAATTCCATAGGTGATATTTTTTATTTTTAAATAATCAAGATTTGGTTTTTTGGTAAAGAGCATGAAGTTGAGTTTCTTCATTGGTCTCATTGCGTTGAGTGTATCAAACATCAGCCGGGAAAAGAAGAGGGCTGCAAAAAGGTTGAAGATGATACCCAAAGAAAGGGTGATGGCAAAACCTTTGATTGGACCAGTACCAAAGATGAAGAGAGCCATTGCGGTAATCAGGGTCGTTACCTGGGAATCAACAATGGTTAGAAAGGCTTTACCGAATCCGCCATCAATACTTGACCTGACGGATTTCCCGAGAGCATACTCTTCACGCATCCTCTCAAAAATAAGGACATTGGCATCCACCGCCATACCAATCGACAAGATGATACCTGCAATCCCTGGTAGGGTCAGGGTGGCATTGAGTATAGCCAGCCCGGAGAACAGCAGGAGGATATTGAGGATCAATGCAGAGTTGGCAATGACACCAGCCAACCGGTAGTATATCAGCATAAAACCAAGGACCAGGATAGCACCGAAAATTCCGGAAGTGAGTCCTTTGTTAATGGAATCCTGGCCAAGAGTTGCTCCAACTGTCATGTTTTGGATTATGTCCACCGGTGCTGGCAGGGCACCAACTCTGAGTACAATAGCTAAGTCTGCCGCATCTTCATGAGTAAAACTACCACTAATCTGAGCAGAACCACCAAGGATTCGCTCGCGGATAACCGGTGCAGAGCGAACAACGCCATCTAAGACAATGGCCATTCTTCTGCCGACATTTTGTTCGGTTATGTGAGCAAAAACCTTCCCTCCGCGGCCTGTCATGTCCAGGCTTACATACGGTTCATTGAAATTACCCCCGATCCTTACTTGGGCGTCTTTAATCATATCGCCGGTCATGAGGATTTTATTTTCAAGGAGGATGGGGATCAGGATTTCTTTCTGGGTCTGTTTATCGACGTCTTTTTCGAAAAAGAGGGAGGTGTTGTCGGGCAACCTGCTCTGCAAGGCACGATTAAGCTTGTTCATGCTTTCACCGTCCTGCCATTGTTTGGTGGTCCGAGCTTCAGCCACAAGCCCCTGTAGGTTTAAACCGGTAGCGTCGGCCACAATTTTGAACTCCAGCTGGGCGGTATCGCCAAGAAGTTTCAGGGCTCGTTTAGGATCTTTTATGCCGGGGAGCTGGATAACAATTTCATCATCACCCTGGCGGAGAATGACAGGCTCTGCTACACCAAACTGATCAATACGGTTACGAAGAATTTCTAGAGACTGGTCAACGGCATGGGTCTGTATGTATTTTTTCTTTTCGTCTTTTAACGTTAGGAAGATACGAGGGAAACTGCCTTCTTTTGCTTCAATTTTTGCATCTATGTCTGGGAAGTCCTCGTTGACAAGATTTTGCACCTTATCTACAGCGCTTGCGTTAGGCAGTGTAAAGACGATTGTGTTTGGAGATGTAGAGGAACTTCTAACAGCACTTATGGATTCTTCAGTTAGCGTGTCTTTGAGATCATTAGCCGCCAACTCAAGTGAGTTTTCTTCAGCCTTTTTGAGGTTGACTTTCAAAATAAGGTGCATCCCACCCTGAAGGTCAAGGCCTAGACGAAGTCCTTCAGGTGCCATGTAGGTTTTCCACCAGTTTGGAGTGCCCTGGTAAAACGAAGGCACAACAGTAACAAAGGCAAGGAGGATGACCGATACAAGAAAGGCGAGTTTAAGTTTAAGTGCTGTATTCATGGATATCCTTGAGGTTTTCTGTAAATAGAAGCGTGTTCCTATACTGCAAGAAATGTTGATGTCAAACTTGTTGATTATACCCCAATGCTTGAATCTTGCAAGGTTCAGTACATGATAAATAGAAAAACCTGCGTCATAGAGCTTTTTTTGGGGGGGGAGACCGTTTCGATGGTATAAAAAGAACCTTGCCGATAATAAAAGTCAGAAAGTAGATTTCTTACTCCTGCTATGATACTACAGTGGCTTTGGACATATTCAAAATTAGCATACAGGATGAACCCTTGTGCAACATTCGTATAGGTTTTTTCATGATAGATGCATTAAAAATTCTAACCAGAGAGGGGAAAGGTGTATACCCAGATATATATCTTGCGATTTCCAAAGGACACCAGTGATCAGCCATTCATTTATCGGCTGGTTAAGGAATATGATATAGAGTTCAATATTCTTAAGGCCGATATTCTTTTGCAGCGCGAAGGGTTGATGGTCATAGAGTTTAAAGGGAGCAGTAAAACGAATGTGCAAGCTGGGCTTGATTATTTAAGTAGCATGGGCGTGAAGATCGAGCGAATGGCTGCGAGAATTCGCCGTGATGAAGAGAATTGCTTCCAGTGCGGAGCCTGTACAGGGGTATGCTCATCAGGTGCCCTCTTTGTTCAGCGTCCGGAAAAGTCCATAGTCTTTGATGCTGAGAAGTGTATAGGCTGCAGTCTCTGTGTTCCTATATGCCCGGTACGGGCAATGGAAGTGTCACTCGCTGACAATTTGATTTATACTGAAAAAATTACAACTTAATCAACGGAGGGTCTTGGGCCTTTACGGAATAAAAGGAAAGCCCCCCCTGATAGCTTAAGGGGGGTAAAATTTCCAATCAGGGGTTAACGTTGTACGGGTTCTGCGGTAGTGTCTTCCACGTCAGTTTGGCCAAACAGGGCCCAGTTCGGGAGACTTAATTTTGGAAACCATGCTGTTAGCCGCGATCTTGGAGGATCTCCTGCTTCAATGCGAGCCAGAAGCTTCTGGGCCTTGGGAGCTATGTCTGATTCTGGATACATCACCAGCAAGTAGTTCAGTCGGACAACCGCTTGATCATACTTTGCTGTTCGCACGTAGTATTCAACTACAAAATATTCATGATTGGCTAAAAATTCAGTTGTTGTAATAATCCGAGTTTTTGCCTCATTGGTGTACGGAGAATCAGGATATGCTTTTAATAATTGTTTGAATAGCTCAATTGACTTGATTGCTCCAGCGGTATCCCTGTCAATTCGGTCAATTTGCTTGTAATTGCACATTGCCTTCTGAAACATCACATACGGAATGCTTTCGTTGGTGGGGTGGCGATTTTCAAACTCTTCGTACAAGACTAACGCTTCAAGGTAACGTTCAAGATGATAATTACAGTCCGCTGCTTTAAGTTCTGCAAGAGTCGCTTCGGGGCTGAATGGGAAGCGGTTTAGTATGTCATCGAAAAACTCAATGGCTGTGAAATATTTGCCAACATTGTAGTCGTTCATACCTTTCGACAATAAATTCTTAGCAGGTAGATTCAGTTCGGGGTCGGTAATCTCGTTTCCGTCTTCATCTATCGATGTATAATTGAACATCTCTTGTAAACTACTGCATCCACCTAACGTGAGTTGTAAAAAGAGGATAAGCAGAAGTGATAGGAGGTTAAGTCTATAATGTTTTTTAGGCAGCGTCATTGTCGGTATAAAAGTTAGGATTATTTTTATCTTGTAAAAACCGTTCAGCGGCCAGTACTGCCACAGCACCTTCGCCAGCTGCATTGACGATTTGTCGAACATCTTTGCTGCAAATATCACCAGCAGCCATTATGCCAGGTATAGTTGTTTGAGACTCGCCGTCGATGGGGATAAAACCCCACTTGTCTGCTTTTAAGATTTCAAGTGGCACCCCATCGTTGTTTGGGGTGACACCAATGAGGATAAAAACACCTTGCACGTCAAGGGTCGATGTCGTTCCGTCCTTATTGAGGAGTTTGAGGTGCTCCACCTCATTTTCGCCTTCTATCGAGGTGACTGTAGAATTCCAAATGAAGTCAATTTTCTCATTGGCAAAGGCTATTTCCTGAATAATTTTAGTGGCTCGGAGTTCTTCTCTACGGTGAATTACTGTTACCTTACTGGCGAATTTTGTCAGGTACTCTGCTTCCTGAATGGCAGTGTTACCGCCGCCGATTACAGCTACGTGCATATTTCGATAAAAGGGGGCATCACATGTTCCGCAATAGGAAACACCCTTGCCGCGCATTTCATTTTCTCCAGGTATGTTGAGCGTGTTGGCGCTGGCACCGTTACAGAGAATGAGAGTGTCGCAACTGATCTGTCCTCCGTCCTCAAGGTGAAGGATGTGTTTTCCATCGCTCGGGTCAACTTTGGTAACACAACCTAGCTCAATGTTCAGGTCGAACCTCATGGCATGCTCGCGCATTTTCTCCACAAGATCAAATCCTGTTATGCCTTCAGGAAAACCTGGATAATTGTCGACCCAGTCAGTGAGCAATACTTGTCCGCCTGGAGCACCTTTTTCGATAAGTACATGGTCAAGTCGGGCCCTGGCTGCATATAGTCCGGCAGAGAGCCCAGCCGGACCTCCACCGAGAATAACAAGTTCGTAATGGTCTTTCATTGCTCTTGGAGTTCTCAAAAAATAATAAAAAAAGCTGTCTTCCTTGCGAACTTGATACAGTTAAGCAAGAAGGACAGCCTAGGAAATTCTTAATTCGCCTTTTCAATAAGTGCGACAAGTTGTGTTTTGCCAACGGAACCGGTGATCTGGTCAACCACTTGGCCATCTTTGAAAAGGATAAGTGTTGGTATTGCGCGAATGCCGAATTTGCCAGGAGTTGCAGGGTTGTCATCAACGTTCATTTTTGCAATGGTAACCTTCCCCTCGTACTCGACTGCCAAGTCCTCAATAACCGGGCCAATAGCCTTGCAAGGTCCACACCACGGAGCCCAAAAGTCAACCAGGGTAGGTATCTCCGATTTAACCACGGCATCAAACCCCGCATCACTAACTTCTTGGACTTTATCACTTGCCATTGTTTTCTCCTTCACTAATGAGATTAATTTAAGTCTGAATGCATAGATGAGAAGGATCCCTGATTAAGGGACACACCTCCGATTACTTTACCTTTTGCTTCAATGGCTGACAAGTAGAAAAACCATAATCTACTATGCTGTAGCAAGAAGCATAATTACATGAGATTTCCTACATTGCGCATCAATAATAAAAAAATCAAGGGTGTAAGATTGGCAGAAAAACCTTGAGCATGCTATATTGTTTTCCCATAAAAATCGAACCGTAAAGCTGACTGATAATCTTATTTCAGCTTACCATTAAAAGTAGCACAGACGGTTTGAACCATAAAGAAAGGAGTAGTTATGAAATATACCGCCTCAGAACAATTATTTAAGCAGGCAAAAAAATATATTCCCGGCGGCGTGAATAGTCCTGTGAGAGCATGCCGCTCGGTGGGACGCGATCCAGTATTCATCACCAAAGCTGCAGGTTCAACACTTACAGATGCAGACGGAAATGAGTATGTCGATTTTGTTTGTTCCTGGGGACCAATGATTACTGGCCATGCCCATCCAGAAATAATTGATGCAGTGCAGAAAGCTGCATTCTTAGGTACTAGTTTCGGAGCACCGACGCCCTTGGAGATAGATCTTGCCAAGATGGTTGTAGAAGCTTTGCCCTCTGTAGATAAGGTTAGATTTGTCAATTCGGGAACTGAAGCAACCATGAGTGCCGTGCGACTCGCCAGGGGCTATACCGGGAAAAAAGTCGTCGTGAAATTTGACGGCTGTTACCACGGGCACGCTGATTCTTTTTTGGTAAAAGCTGGCTCAGGTCTCATCACTCTTGGTATTCCAGGAAGTCCGGGAGTACCTGATGAAATCGTCAAAAACACTCTGTCGATTCCTTACAATGATGAAAATATCCTTGAGAAGACTTTACGGGATGAGAATCTTGAAATTGCCTGTGTTATTGTTGAACCGGTTGCGGGAAACATGGGCTGTGTTCCCCCCAAGCCAGGCTTTCTTGAAAAATTGAGACAGCTCACTAGTGAATTGGGCATAGTACTTATTTTCGACGAGGTGATCACCGGCTTTAGATTAAGCTATGGGGGGGCGCAGCAATACTATAACATTCAACCTGACCTTACCTGCCTTGGGAAAATTATTGGTGGCGGTCTTCCTGTTGGTGCTTACGGAGGAAAATCGGAAATCATGAATTGTGTTGCGCCGGATGGTCCCGTTTATCAGGCAGGGACACTCTCGGGTAATCCTCTGGCGATGGCAGCAGGTGTTGCAACACTGAAACTGTTGCAGAAACCTGGTTTTTATGAGCAGCTGGAAGAAAAATCAGCTGGATATGCAGGACGGCTTGAAAGTATCGCTTCCTCTGTGGGCATAGATGTGCAGCTTAATCGAGTCGGGAGCATGATGACCGGATTTTTCACCAAAGAGCCGGTAACTGATTTTACATCAGCTATGAAAGCTGATGCAGAGAGATATGGCCAACATTATCGTCAAATGCTGAGCAAGGGAATATACCTTGCGCCTTCACAGTTCGAAGTGGCCTTTATCTCAGCCGTTCAGACTAAAACGGACATTGAAAAGGCATTAGAAATGACTGAATGGTCATTCAAAAAAATGCTCTAAAAGTGAAATTTTATTGACTTTGGTATGGAGTCATGATACCAAACTCCTTTATATTGTAATGTCACTGTAGCGTTAGAAATGGTAGGTGAACAAAATGTCAGATGTTAAAAAAGAATTTGTTCAACTGCTTGCTAATTACGGGCATATTGGATTTACCTTTGTCGCTGCTATAGTAATCGGTATGGGTGGTGGCATTTATCTCGATCAAAAAGTTTTTGATGGGCGCACTAGCCCGTGGTTTACTTTTATAGGTTTGGCTTTTGGTATAGCGGCCGGCTACAAGACTTTGTTTGAAGTCATTTGGCGTGACAAAAATGCTGAAGAAAAAAAGGCTGAGGAAAAAAAAGACCACAAAGATTAGTGCCTCAGTGGGTATTGTAAAAATCCCGATTTAATTCCCGTTTATCGGGACTAGAGGGTTGTGTGACAGAGAATTTGTTGTCCCTGCAGAAAATGCAGGTAATAAGCTGGGCGTTATTGGCTGTTATGACTGTGGCTTCAGCTGTAATAGTTTCTCTGTGGTTTGCCTGGTCTGTCTTTGCTGGGGGAGTAATTTCGATTTGCAGTTTTTGGGTATCGAATAAAGATGTAATGAGGATGATAGATTCAATCACCTCCTTACCTGCCCCTGAAGACCGGAAGGCTAAAGCTCAGCAAGGCCAAAAGGGTTATCTGCTGAAGTTCTGGTTACGTATTGTACTTATAGGTATTGTGTTACTTTTGCTGATTAAGAGCAGAGCGGTCAATATCTTTGGATTGATTATAGGCTTGTCAACGGTAGTGTTTGCGATCACTTTCATCTCTTTGGATGTGGCCAGACATTATTTCTTCAGAGGGAGGAGGTAAAAGGAGTTATGGAACATCCGATACTATTTATTTCGATTATCCTTGAAAAACTGGGACTTCCCGTCCCGCACGGACCAGTAGGGCATACTTTTCTGGAGCAGTTGTGTGCGCCATACATGACCTACACCTGGATGGTTATGGCGTTCCTGTTCATAGTATCCAAACTGACTCTTGGAAATCTGGAAATGATCCCAGGAAAGGGGCAAAATTTCTGGGAGCTGGTCATCGGTGGAATGGATGACTTTTTTGCCGACAATATGGGAAGAGAAATGGCGGATAAGTTTTTTCCAATGATCGCAACTTTTGCTTTGTATATTGCAGTTGCCAACCTCATTGGACTCATCCCCGGGTTTATGTCTCCGACTTCAAGTCTTAACACAACCTTGGCATTGACACTAATTGTCTGGTTCAGTCATCACCTTATTGGTTTTCGTGAGCATGGATTGAGCTATTATAAACACTTTATGGGACCAGTTTGGTGGCTCGTTCCCCTTCTGTTGCCGATTGAGATTATCAGTAACCTGGCACGTTTGCTTTCCCTCTCGATTCGTCTTTTTGGAAATATCATGGCCAAAGAAACCCTGCTGGCGATTCTCTTTATGCTGGCTGGTAGTTTTTTCGCTCCGTTGCCGATTATGATTCTTGGTGTACTTGTTTCTGTTGTACAAGCAATGGTTTTTGTACTTCTGACTGTTGTCTATTTTTCACAGGCACAAGAGCACGCACATTAGTCTCTTTGTGATAAAAATATCCCCACGCTTTTTTGCGCTGAGGGCTAAAACTCAGGGATAGTGAGTTAAGTAAAAATTAGGTTTGAAGTAGGACAAAAATAAAGAAGAAGGCCAAAACACTAAACTTTTCTAGGAGAAAAAAAATGGAAGGAAATCTTCAATTAGCTTTAATTTGTATCGGTGCTGCACTTTCAATCGGTCTTGCTGGTCTTGGTGCTGGTATTGGTATCGGTTCTGTAGGTAACGGTGCATGTCAGGGACTCGCAAGAAACCCTGAAGTACAGCCAAAACTGATGGTTTTCATGATCCTTGGTATGGCACTTGCTGAGTCTGTTGCTATTTATGGACTGGTTATTTCTCTGATTCTTCTCTATGCTAACCCACTCTTGGGATAAGAATTTGAGAACATAACGATCGAACATTGATCGTAGAAACGGGCTGCAGAATTATCTGCAGCCCGTTTCTTTTTTCCAGTATTAATTTTGAAAAAGTCCGGAGATTGAATATGTCAGCCGAATCTGATGAACACATCATCATTCATCCACGCAGGCACAAAAAAGAGAAATCGCTGCCGGAAAACGGTCTTCTACTCGTAAATCCATCGGAGGCTTCCGAGTGTATTGGTCAATTAAAGGAAAGTGGGGGGACGACACGTTTTCTCTTTAATTCTGGTATGGTGGTTGCCGGTGAACCACAGTTCTTTGCCGCAGGACCAGCTATTGGCTCGCCTATGGCAGTTCTTACACTTGAGAAATTAATTGCTCTAGGGGCAAAAAGAATTATCCTTTTCGGTTGGTGTGGTGCAATTTCGCAAACCTTAGAGGTCGGTGACATCCTTGTTCCTGGAGCGGCTCTATCAGGAGAAGGTACATCAAGATATTATTGTTCAGATGCTCAGGTTGGGCCAGATCTTACTCTAAGTGATCAGATAGTTAAGGTGTTTTCAGACAAGAACATTTCTGTTCAGCGAGATTGTGTCTGGTCAACAGATGCTGTGTACCGGGAAGATCGGCGCATGTTGAAAAAACTTTGTCTGGAAAAAGGTGTAGGAGCTGTTGATATGGAATTTTCTGCTCTTTGTGCTGTTGCGAAGTTTAGAAAAATTGAATTTGCTGCAGTTCTTACTGTTTCAGACGAGCTCTGGGGAAATTCCTGGCGTCCCGGTTTCACAAAAAAATTATTCATGGAACAAAAGCAAGCAGCATTGAAGCTGTTACTGAATCATCTTGCTTGCTTTGGAGAAAGATAATGGTCCGCTTTCATCTCATTAGCCTTGGCTGTGCGAAAAATTTAGTTGATTCTGAGGTCATGCTTGGTTCCATGGCAGCTGCTGGTTGGGAACTGATTGATAATCCAGAAGATGCAGATATTCTCATTCTCAATACATGTGGCTTTATCCAGCCGGCAGTAGAAGAGGCCATAACTGAAATATTTGAGCTTGTCAGTATCAAAGAGCAGGCACCTGAAAAAAAGATTGTGGTCGTTGGCTGTCTTGTGCAACGATACCAAAAAAAAATGCTTGATGATCTCCCGGAGGTCGACCTTTTCCTTGGTACAGAAGGAGCTGCTGATATCGCAAAATATGTGGGGATGCTTGAAAATGGAGACTTGCGTGAGCGGGTTTTGTTACCCGAGCGAATGCTCATGTCCAGTACAACTCCCCGCATTATTTCTACGCCAAAACATCGTGCATGGTTGAAAATTACCGAAGGGTGTGACAACAGGTGCTCGTATTGCATGATTCCGTCAATCCGGGGCCGGTTACGTAGTCGAACTATTGACGACTTAGTTTTGGAAGCCAAGTCATTACAAGATTTTGGCGTAAAGGAACTTTCTCTTATTGCCCAGGATAGTACAGCGTATGGCAATGATTTGGCTAAGGATCAAAACATAGTCAGGTTGGTGGAACAGCTGCTTGGAAGAACATCCATTCAATGGTTACGGCTCCTGTATCTCTACCCAACAGGGGTAAGTGATGAATTGCTGCATTTGATGGCAGAGAATCCTCGAGTAGTTCCTTATTTAGATATTCCTCTGCAACATGTTAACACCAGTATACTCAGGTCAATGAATCGGCACTATAGTTCGGATCAAATCTATGAGACAATTGATCGAGTCAGAACAATTCTTCCTGATATTGCTCTTAGGACAACGTTTCTCGTTGGCTTTCCTGGGGAAACTGAAACTGATTTTTTGGAGCTTGAAGCATTTTTAAATACAACGCATATTGATCATGTAGGTGTTTTTCCATATGCCAATGAAGAGGGTAGTCCGTCGGAGAATTATGACAATCAGTTACCGGAGGAGGAAAAGTTGAGACGGTGTGATTACCTCCTGGGTGTGCAGGCGAATTTATCTGAAAAAAATCAGAGTAAATATATCGGCAATGTCGAATCAGTTTTAGTTGAAGGATTGAGCAAGGAAACAGATTTGTTGCTTGAGGGGAGAACGAGGTATCAGGCGCCAGAAGTTGACGGCTGTGTCTATATCAATGATGGGGTTGCCAATCCAGGGGACATAGTGCAAGTGCAGATCACACAATCCCAAGTATACGACCTGATAGGCGGTATTGTATAAGTCTAGATTAAGGCGGCTAAGATAATGGCAATATCAAACATACTCAATCACGGTTATGCCTAAACAACACTCGGGTTGCTGAGTGTTGTTTGTGGATTAAGTCTTAATGGATAATTTATTTGCCATTATTTACTTTTTCGCGCAGTTCCTTGCCAACCTTGAAGAAAGGAAGTCTTTTAGGTTGAACCTGAATCTTTTTGCCGGTTTTAGGGTTTCTTCCCTCGTATGATTCATATTTCTTGATAACGAAGCTGCCAAAGCCGCGAATCTCGATGCTTTCTCCTTTGGCCAGTGCTTCAGTCATAGTCTCAATAACGGTATTGGTTATTGCGGCGGCTTCACGATGAGGTACATTAATATCCTGTGCCAATGCCTCAATGAGTTCTGATTTATTCATACCTAGCTCCTATTTCCGGAAATCAAATTTAGGTCCTTGTATACCTGCATTTGCAAAATAATATCTGTCGGATGTTGATAAAATTCAAGTCTTTGGTTGGAAACTGATAAGCAATAATCAACAAGATTTCAAGCTGTTATAAGTGAAAAATTGTGCTTCGAATAAAGCCAACCCACCTAACTAATTAGATTTAATCAACTATTTGGGTAATTGTAAAGAAAATTCTATAAAAAAATTTTATTTAATTCTGAAGGGTTAAGTTGTTTGCTCTCTCCTAGAGCTATCCGGCCAAGAGAGAGTTTGCCATATGCAGTCCGCTTAAGGTGTAGGACAGGGTGTCTGATGAAATCGAACATTTTTTTTACCTGCCGCTTTCTACCTTCATGAATGGTAATTCGCATGAGGCAATTTTTACCTATTTTATTTACAACCGATACTTTAGCAGGTGAAGTCATTTTCCCTTCCAGCATAATACCCTGCTCAAGACGCGCAATGTTATCTTTTTTAGGCCACCCCTTTACGAGTGCTTCATAGGTCTTGTCAATACCGTGACTGGGGTGCTGAATTTTTTGGGCCAATGCCCCATCATTTGTCAGAATTAAAGCACCTTCAGTATCCAGATCCAATCTGCCGACAGGAAAAAGTCGGACCTTATTGTTTTTTATAAGGGAGGTGACAATCGGCCTGCCCTGAGGGTCGGAAAGGGTTGTTACGTAGCCTTTAGGTTTATTGAGTAGGTAATAGACCAACTGCTCCTGAGCCTTTATCAGTTTTCCATCAAAAGTGATTTTGTCTTTTTCAGGGTCGACGAGGATGCCCATTTCTGAAACTTTGATGCCATCTATGGCAATTCGGCCTTTGCAGATGAGTTCTTCTGCCTTTCGTCTGGAAGCAACACCACATTGGGCGATAAATTTTTGTAATCGTATAGGTTTGCTCATCGCCACTCGGCTGGAATAATTTTTGAGAATTTCATGTCTACGAGCTCTTTAGTCGATTTATCAACTTCAAGCACATCAGTATACCAAGGTTTCAAGCGACAATCTATGGTAACTGGCGGTTGGAGACCTACATGAAAGCGATTGACAGAGGCCGTTCTGGCATGAATATCTGCGGCTGGCTCAAAACGAGTGAAAACTGACCAGAGAAATTCCTGCATGGATGAGGTCGCTTCTTCACAATTATCAACAAGGATAATGACAGGCCAATCCTGTAGTTCATCGCTTTC
>Ga0209475_10003033_pt1 | contig 15992 bp, 8 predicted proteins | sample tdDd471_FD_187128 | JGI IMG/M metagenome (GOLD analysis project Ga0209475, IMG submission 187128) | Marine sediment microbial communities from the Atlantic coast under amendment with organic carbon and nitrate - tdDd47.1 (SPAdes)... | ecosystem: Environmental > Aquatic > Marine > Coastal >... | reverse complement strand
ACGACCCGTTCGGCTACGCGGGCTACGGCGGGCCGCCGATGGCGCAGCTCCGCCTCGAGGGGTTCCGCGCGCGCGGCGCGGTCGCTCGCGGCTCGAGCGAGTGCGCGACGCTCTCGCCCGGCGCCAGCCCCTCGCAGAACGGGTGCGTCGTCACGTCGAGCCGGCCCGCCCGCAGGTCGAACCCCATCTGCTCGATGACCTTGAGCCCGAAGTCACGCTGCGCCGCCTCCGGCACGTGCACCCGCCTCGGCCCGTCATCGGGAGCCTTCCCGCTGTCGAGCAGCTCCGCCACGTCTTCGAACACCCGCGAGTACACGATGCCCTCGCACTCGCCGTAGTGATCCTCGAGCTGCAGGAACGCCATGCGCCCGTTGCCGGACTTCAGCAGCATCTCGCGCTTGCTGCTGATCACCGCGGCCATCGTCACCTTGTCCCGGTTCGCCCGCGACAGGATCGACTCGGTCGTCGTGTCGGCGAAGCGCTTGATCTCCGTCCGGTACCGGTCGAGCGGGTGGCCGGACACATAGAAGCCCAGCGTGTCCTTCTCGTGCTGCAGCACCGTGCGCCCGTCCCACAGCGTGGCGTCGGGGTACGTGTCCGCGCCGACCTCGACGGGCATCGACTCGGCGAACATGCCGAAGAGGCTCGCCTGCCCCGCCGCCTTGTCGCGCTGCGCCTTCTGCCCGCGCCCGAACGCGCCCTCGACGGACGCCATGAGCCGCGCCCGCCACGACCCGATCCGGGTCAGCGAGCGTTCGGTGTCGTCAGACGCCTCGGGGAAGGTGTCGTCGAACGCCCCGCACCGCACGAGCGCCTCGACCACGCGCTTGTTCACCCGCTTGCTGTCGACGCGTTCGCAGAAGTCGTAGATCGAGGCGAACGGCCCGTCCCGACGCGCTTCGAGAATGGCCTCGATCGGCCCGGACCCGATGCCCTTCACGGCGCCGAGCCCGAACCGGATCGCGCCGTCGGCGACGCTGAACGACTCGTCGCTGTGGTTCACGTCCGGCGGCAGCACCTGGATGCCACGCGACCGGGCGTCGACGATGTACTTCACGACCTTGTCGGTCGATCCGGCGTCGTTCGTCATCAGCGACGCGTAGAACTCCGTCGGGTGGTACGTCTTCAGGTACCCGGTGCGGAAGGTCAGCAGCGCGTACGCGGCGGAGTGCGACTTGTTGAAGCCGTAGCCGGCGAAGTGCGCCATGAGGTCGAAGATCTCGTTCGCCTTCTCGGCGGGGATCTCGTTCTTCTCGGCGCCCTCGACGAAGATCACCCGCTGCTTGTCCATCTCGGACTGCTTCTTCTTGCCCATCGCCCGGCGCAGCAGGTCGGCGCCGCCGAGGCTGTAGCCCGCCAGGATCTGGGCGACCTGCATGACCTGCTCCTGATAGACCATGACGCCGTAGGTCTCTTTCAGGACGGTCTCGAGCCAGGGGTGCGGGTACACGACCTGCGCCCGCCCGTGCTTGCAGTCGATGAACTGGTCGACCATGCCGGTGCCGAGCGGGCCCGGGCGATAGAGCGCCACGGCGGCGACGATGTCCTCGAAGCAGTCGGGCTTCAGCTGCTTGATCAGCCGCTGAAAGCCATCGGACTCCATCTGGAAGATGCCCGTCGTGTCGCCGCGGGTGATCGTCCTGTACACGCCGGGCACGTCGAGCCCGATCTTGTCCCAGTTCAGCGGCTCCTCGTTCGGGCGCCCCTGGTTCACGAGGCGCTCGGCGTCGTCGATGACGGTGAGGGTCTTGAGCCCGAGGAAGTCGAACTTCACGAGGCCCGCCGCCTCGACCTCGTTCTTGGCGTACTGCGAGACGAGCTCGCCGTTCACGCCGGTCGAGATCGGCACGTACTCCCAGAGAGGCTCCTCCGAGATGACGACGCCGGCGGCGTGCATGCCGGTGTTGCGGTTGTTGCCCTCGAGGGCGAGACCGACGTCGTAGAGGTACCGAACGGTCGGGTCCTCTTCGACGGCTTCGCGCAGGCGCGGCTCCTTCTCGTAGGCCTGTGCCAGCTTGATGTTCAGCTCGTTGGGCACGAGCTTCGCGAGCCGGTCGGCGTCGGCGTACGACAGGTTGAGCACGCGGGCGACGTCGCGGACGACCGCTTTGGCCTTGAGCTGGCCGAAGGTGACGATCATCGCGACGTTGTCGGACCCGTACTTCTCGGTGACGTAGTCGATGACCTCGATTCTGCGGTTCATGCAGAAGTCGATGTCGAAGTCGGGCATGCTCACGCGTTCGGGGTTCAGGAACCGCTCGAAGAGCAGCCCGTACGGCAGCGGATCGAGGTCCGTGATCTGCAGGCTGTACGCGACGAGCGAGCCGGCGCCGGACCCGCGCCCGGGGCCGACCGGGATGTCCTGATCCTTCGCCCACTGGATGAAGTCGGCGACGATGAGGAAGTACCCCTCGTAGCCCATGTCGAGGATGATCCCGAGCTCGATCTCGAGCCGCTCGTGGTACTCGGCGGGGTCGTACGTCAGCCCGGCGGCATCGAACTGGGCGAAGCGGCCCTTGAGCCCCTCGGCGGCGAGGTGACGCAGGGTCTCGCCCTCGGTCATGCCCTCGGGGCAGTCGAAGCGCGGCAGGTAGTACGTGCCCGTCGGCACCGTCACCTGACATCGGTCGGCGATCACGCGGGTGTTCGTGATCGCGTCGGGCAGGTCGGCGAAGAGCTCCGCCATCTCGTCGGGGCTCTTGAGGTAGAGCGACGTGAGCGGCAGCTGCTCGATGATCGACCGGTCGATCCGCTTGTCCATGCCGACGCACATCAGGATCGCGTGCGCCTCGTGGTCGCCCTCGTTGAGGTAGTGGACGTTGTTCGTCGCGACGTAGGGGACGTCCATGTCGCGGGCGAGGGTGACGAGCGCGTCACAGGCCTGCTGCTGCTCGGGCAGCCCCTCGTGGCGCTGCAGCTCGATGAAGACGTTGTCGCGGCCGAACACGCGCAGGTAGCGCTCGAGGCAGGCCTTCGCGGCCGCGGCGTCGCCACGCAGCAGGTTCTGCGGCACCTCGCCGCCCATGTCGCCGGTGAGGCAGATGCAGCCGGCGGCGTACTGCTCGAGCTCGGCGTAGTCGACGAGGGGGCGCCCGTTGCGATCGAGGCCGCGGATCCAGCTCATCGACACCATGCGCACGAGGTTCTTGTAGCCCTCGAGGGTTTCGGCGAGCAGCACGAGGTGGTGCGGGCGGGCGCGCTCGGCGCGTTCGCGTTCGGGGATGAGGTTGATCTCGACGCCGAAGATCGGGCGCACGTCGCCGCTGGCCCACTGCAGATCGATGCAGTGGTACAGGTTGCCGTGGTCGGTGATGGCGACCGCGTCCATGCCCAGCTCACCGGTGCGACGGACGAGGTCCTTCACCTTCACGGTGCTGTCGAGCAGCGAGTAGTGGGAGTGGACGTGAAGGTGAACGAAATCGGCCATCGGTCGCCGTCGGGCTGAGGGGCCCCCGGTTATCGCCGCCCGCCCGCCGGGTCGTCAACGCCCCGGATCCGGGGTGCCGAACGGGGGCTCAACGACGGCAGATCCCCGCGAAACCAGTGCTATTTCCCGTTATACACACGTGTCGGCGGGTTCCTTGATTCAGATCTTCGGATGGGATAGGTTCCGCGGCGGTTTTCCCGCGGATTGCGTGATGCCATAGCCTATGGCGGCCCCACGCGCCGTCCGTCACTCCCCCCATGCAGCGCCAGAAGGCGCCGTATCATGGAGACGCGAATGAAGTACGATCGCATTCTTCTGGCCCTTCTACTCGCCGGCGGCCTCGCCGCTTGTGGCGACGACTCCGACGGCTCGGGCGAGACCGGCGAGACCGACACCGGCGTCGACACCGGCGCTGGCGACACCGGCGAGACCGACACCGGCGAGACCGACGCTGGCGAAGACACCGGCGGCGGCGGTGAGGATACCTCGACCGACCCCGAGATCTGCGACGACGGTATCGACAACGACGAAGACGGCGACATCGACTGCGACGACTCGGACTGCGAAACGGCCGAGCCCTGTCTCGTCGACCCCGAGATCTGCGACGACGGCATCGACAACGACGAAGACGGCGCCATCGACTGCGACGACTCGGACTGCGCCCTCGACGCCGACGCCTGCCCGACCGGCGAGTGCGAGCCCGCCTGCGAAGGCGACCAGGAGTGCATCGGTGGTGGCTGCGTCGACCCGCAGACCGTCGACACCTACGAGCCGGCCGACCTCTGGTCGTACCTCTCGCGCCTCCAGGTGCCCGAGAACGGCTCGGACGTCGAGTGCTGCTACAACTTCGACTCCGACCCGGAGATCGACAACGGTCTCGGTGACCTCCTGCCCCTCGTGGCCAGCCTCGCTGGCGACGTGCAGGTGCTGATCGACGACGCGTTCGCCGACGGCTCGATCGTCCTGCTCGCCGAGTACCGCGAGTGGCCCGAGACGGTGCCCGGCGACGCCCGCCTGCACTTCTGGCTCGGCACGAACGATCTCGACGGCGACGGCGAGAACGATCAGGACTACGACACCGAGCTGGCCGCCGGCATGGGTACCTTCCGCGCCGAGAACGAGTCGTTCAGCGACTACGGCTCGTTCATCCAGTTCAACGCGGCGACGTGGGACGGCTCGATGCTGGCCACCGAGCCCTCGATCTTCCGCCTGAGCATCCCGCTCGCCGGCCTGATCGACGGTCTGGACGACTTCACGATCACCCTCGAGATCCTCGCCGCCCGCATCGAGGCCGACCTCGACGGCGACAGCCCGACGACCTCGGTCAACGTTGAGTCCGCCGACGACGGTGAGACCTACGGTGGCGCGAAGCTCGGCGGCGTCCTGCCGCTCGACCAGATCTTCGGCCAGCTGGACGAAGTCCTGCGTACCTGCACCTGCGCGGCCGAGATCGACGGCTCCTCGCCGGTCATCGTCTACGGCGACGAGCCGGGCCCGCGCTACTCGGTGGCCTGCGCCGAGCCGGCCTACGACACCTCGGCGTGTGAGGACCAGATCTGTGGCGAGATCCTGCCGCAGCTCTGCTCGTTCGCTGGCGTCGTGGCCAACCTGCCCCTCGCCGACATCGACACCAACGGCAATGGCGTGTTCGACGCCATCTCGGTCGGTGCTCGCATCACGATGGTCGACGCGATGATCGACGCCGACTCGTGGATCGAGGTCGAGGAGTAATCCTCACGCGGCTCTGACCGCACCACGCACGCGGCGCGCCCTCGGGTGCGCCGCGTTGCGTTTTTGGCGCCGCGAAACGAACGTTCCCCGCAATCGTCCCCACGGGCGGCGCGGGGCGCCGCCCCTGAGCGCGAAGGCACGCATTCGGCGATGTGCGGCGAGCGCGGAGACGTGCGTTCGGCGATGGGCGGCGAGCGTGGCGATGGACGTGCGCTGCATTCGTCCACACGTGCTTCTCTCCCTCAGGGGCGGCGCCCCGCGCCGCCCACTCCGTGCGCCCCGCGCCGCCCACTCCGTACGGGCGGCGCGGGGCGTACGGGCGGCGCGGGGCGCCGCCCCTGAGCGCGTCTCGTGGCCCCATCCCTGCGACGGTGGTAGACAGCGTCGGCACGCCGGGATGGCGAAACTGGCAGACGCAGGAGACTTAAAATCTCCCGGTGCCCTGGCACCATGCGGGTTCGAGCCCCGCTCCCGGCATTGCGCCGCCTGTCCGGCAGGCGGCACCACTGGCGCTCGATCTGCACGCCGTCCATACTGCGACGAGCGTCTCGGGGCGAGACGCCCACTGGCACGGATTCACAGCGATATGCGTACACATCTTCTCGCGCTCAGCGCCGGCGTCGCGCTCACGGCCGCCGGCTGTGGCCTCTTCGACTCCGAGTCCGTGCTGCCCTCGCTCGACACGTCCTTCGACGTGTCCGGCGACGCCGGCACCGTAACCGATCAGGTGGTCGGCCCGGACGGGCGCCTGCTGACCGGCGCTTCGATCGGCGAAGCGTGCGACGGCGACAGCGACTGCCGCGCCGGCCTCGCGTGCGCCGACGGCGGCGCCTGCCAGCCCACCGGCGACGCCCCCGAGGGCACCCCGTGCACGACGTCCGGCGAGTGCGGCGAGGGGCTCTCGTGCGGCCTCACCGCCCAGTGCGAGCCGTCCGGCGGACTCACCGAGGGCGAGCCCTGCACCGACCTTGGCGCGTGTGGCGACGGCCTGCGCTGCAACCTCGTCGGCTTCGCGGGCATCTGCGAGCCCGAGGGCACCGGCGACGCGGGCGCCACCTGCGAGGTCAGCGGCGACTGCCTCGCGCCCCTCGCCTGCGGCCCGTCGGGCATCTGCCAGATCGGCGTGTTCGGCGGCCTCTCGTTCATGCCCCAGGCGGAGTGCGAGGAGGTCGACGACAGCGCCGACTTCCAGGCGTACTTCGAGGTCCCCCGCGGCGAGCCCCTGTCCGAGTTCTATCGCCTGCCCTTCCCCAACGACGCCCGCGTCGTCGGCGGCCAGCTCGACCTGACGGGCCACCCGGACCCGGGCTCGCGCTACATCGGCGGCGAGCTCGTCACCCGCTACCTCGATGCGGTCGTTGCCAACTTCGACGGCTTCTCGACGAACCCGGCGGTGTACTTCCGGTTCAACCGGTCGGTCGACTTCGGCAGCCTCACCGGGTCCGGCGACGACGCCACCCTGTGGTTCGTCGACATCGACCCGGAGTCCCCCGAGTACGGCCAGCGCCGGTCGATGTACTGGTCGGTCACCAACGGCCGCGGGCTCTTTCTCTGCACGAACTACGTCGCCGTGCACCCCTCGTGGTCGTCGCCCCTGCGCCACGACACGACCTACGCCGTGTACATGACCGACGGCATCCGCTCGAACGACGGGGACTTCCCCCTGCGGTCGGATGACCTCGTCGCCATGCTCCGTGACGACGCGCCCGCCGACACCGCGCTCACCAACGCGTGGACGGCGTACGCCCCGCTGCGCGCCTACATCGCCGACAACGACAACATCTCGGGGGCGAACATCGTCTCAGCGGCGGTGTTCACCACGATGGACCCGGACCGCGACATCCCGTCCCTGCGTGACGCCGTGCGGGCCGAGCCGGTGCCGAGCCTCGACAACCTCACCGTGTGCGAGTCCGGCGCGACGAGCCCCTGCGACGGTGGCACCGACGACCGCGCCTGCGTCTCGGCGTCCGGCGACTTCGTGCAGATCCACGCCACGTACGAGGCGCCGATCTGGCAGCGCGGCACCCGCCCCTACCTCGAGCCCACCGACGGCGGCGACGTCTTCGGCGGCGGCGCTCCGGAGCCGCAGGGCACCGAGACGATGTGCGCCGCGCTGACGATCCCGACCGGCGAGATGCCCGAGGCGGGCTGGCCGCTCGTGATGTACGCCCACGGCACCGGCGGCAGCTTCACCAGCGCCATCCGCACCGGTGTCGCCGGCGACGTCGCGAACATCGACCTCGGCGACGACCGCGTCGTGCGGTTCGCGACCCTGACGATCGACGGCGTCCAGCACGGGCCGCGCCGCGGCGACAGCGACCTCGACGCCGAGACGCTCTTCTACAACTTCGCCAACCCCCGCGCCGCCCACGGCAACATCCAGCAGGGCGCGGCGGACTACTTCCTGCTGACGGCGATCGCCGAGCAGCTCGACCTCGACGCCGACGCGTCGCCCACCGGCGACCCGATCCGCATCGATGGCGGCAACCTGTGGTTCTTCGGCCACTCGCAGGGCGTGCAGGTCGGCGCGCCGTTCGCAGCGTGGGAGCCGAACGTCCGCGGCGCCGTCTTCTCGGGCACCGGCGGCGGTCTGCCCGAGGCGCTGCTGAACAAGTCGCAGCCGATCGACATCGCGTCGGCGGTGCGCTTCGTCCTCAGCCGCGGTCGCCCCGACGTGAACCCGGTCTCGGAGCTCGACCCGGTGCTCTCGCTGCTGCAGATGCACGTCGATCCGGTCGACCCGCTCAACTACGGCCGCCGGTTCTTCAACACGCGCACCGAAGAAGAGGCGCCGCTGCACGTGTTCATGTCGTACGGATACGGCGACAACTACACCCCCGAGCCGGTGCAGAAGGCCTTCGCCGGTGGCGCGAACCTGCCCGTCGCCCAGCCGGCGAACGGCAGCCTGTCGGGCCTGCGCACGGTGGACTACCCGGTGTCCGCGAACGCGGGCCCGGGCCCCGAGCGCGCGACCGCTCTCGTCGTCGATCGCGAGCCGAACGGCGACTACGACGGCCACTTCGTGCTGTTCCGCATCGAGTCGCTGAACGACCAGATGCGGGAGTTCCTCGCGACCGGCGTGCTCGACGGCACGCCGACGGTCAGCGCGCCCTGATCAGGGCGCCGCGGCGCTCGGCTCGTCCAGCGGCGGCGTGACCCGCCGCCATGCCGGGATGGCGATCAGCGCGACGATCAGCGCCGCGACGTCGGCACCCGCCGCGCCGAAGAACGCGCCGCGGGTGCCGAACGCGTCGATGAGGGCGCCGCCCGCGGCGCTGCCGAGGATGCCGCCGCCGGCGAAGACCACCGCCGCGAACGTGCCCTGCAGCGTCGACCGCAGGCTCAGCGGCGCGAACCGCCCCATCGCGGCGATCGCGCTCGCGTACCACAGGCCGAACCCGAGCACGTGCGCCGCCTGCAGCGCGACCAGCACGAACGCCGAGGGAGCCAGCGCGGTGGCGATCCAGCGGGCCGCGCTCACCGCAAACACCAGCGGCAGCATGCGCTCGCCGTCGTCGCCGACGAGCCGCGTCGCCAGCCGAAAGCCGATGATCTCGGCGACGATCGCCACCGCCACCGCCTGCCCTGTCACCGCTGTCGACCAGCCGTGCTCGGCCACGTGCAGCGAGAGAAAGAGGTTGTACGCCGTGACCGACGCCCAGTGCAGCAGGTGGCAGAGCAGAAAGCTCGCGAACACCGGCGTGATCAGGCGGCGTCCGGGCACCGGCGGCGGATCGGTGGGCTGCCGCCCCCGCCCGGCGGGCAGCCGCCACGACACGAGCGCGGCGACCCCGAGCAGCGCGATCAGCACGCCGACCGAGAGGCCGCCGGCGATCGACTCGTCGAGGTGGCCGGTGAGCGCGCCGAAGCCCCAGACGAAGGTGCCGAAGCCGACGCTGCCCCACAGCCGCACCCGCCCGTACCCGCGGCTGCCCCGCGCCCGGACGATCTCGGCGTCGATCAGCGGCACGACGGACGACGAGAGCGGCGCCATCGCCCAGAACACCACCGCCCACGCGGCGAACCGCCACCGGGGCTCGACCTCGGACGCCCAGGGCCCGAGCGAGGCCACGAGCAGCGCGCCGAAGAGGCAGAACTGCACGACCCGATCCGGGCGCCCGATGCGGTCGGCGAACGACGTGACCATCGGCTGCGACACGAGGTTGAACGTCGACCGCCCGCTGAAGAGCAGCCCGATCTGCGACGCCGACAGCCCGACCGCGGCGAGATGCAGCGGGACGTAGGTCGCGAACACACCGATCGCTCCGAGATAGAGCAGGTACAGGGCCGCGAGGGCGGCGATCGGTGCGGGGCGGGTCGAGTCGGTCATGCAGCAGGCCACGGTGTGGGCCGCGCCTGCCCTGCCCGCACGCATCGGGTTCGTCAACCACGAACCCTTCGGGGGTTGACGGCAGGGGCGCCCGGCGGCAGGCAGGACCCGACTGTCACGCGGAGCCTCTCATGTCGGACCTCTTTCGCCTGACCCGCGTCGACCCGGTCACCGGTGTCGCCGAGCCCGTCCCTGCGACGGAGCGGGTGGACGCGATCCTCGACCAGCCGAACGCCCGGGCCCTCGCTCGTTCGCTCGACCCGCAGACGCTCTACGGCCTCGTGCACGAAGCCGGCCTCGACGCGGCGTGGGAGCTGGTGATGATGGCGTCGGGCGAGCAGGCCCAGGCCCTCGTCGACTTCGACGTCTGGACCCGCGACGACCTGCAGCTCGACCGCCTCGCCCACTGGCTCGACGTGCTGCTGCAGCGCGACGAGGCAGAGTTTCGCGAGTGGTACGACACGATGGACCAGGAGCTCCTGGTCGCGTGGCTGCGCGAACACGTCGCCGTGTTCGAGTGGGAAGAGGACCGCGACGTCCTCGACACGATCGACGACCCGGTCATGAGCTCGCCCGACGGCGTGTACGCCCTCGCGATCCCGCAGCTCGACGACGTCGGCGACCTCGTGCGCCTGCTGCTCGAGCGCGTGTACCGCATCGACATCATGGAGGGGCATCGCCTGCTCGAGGGCAGCCGGTGGGAACTCACCAGCGACCTCGTCGAGACCACCTGGCGCCTGCGCGAAGCGCGGCTCGGCGACCTCGGGTTCGTGCCGTTTCACGAGGCGATGGAGGTCTACGCCCGGCTCGACGCCGAGTCGTGGGTGCCCCGGGCCCGAGCGACCGCGACCCGCACCGACGGCGAGTTCGTCACGTTCGCCGTCGGGTCGCTGCCCCCGGTCGACCACCAGCTGCAGGTGCTCGAGACCCGCCGGTTCGCCGAGCGCAGCTCGACGTTCACCCGGGCGCTGGCGATGCTGCCACAGGTCGTGCCCGAGGAGCGCCTCGACGCCGTGACGGACGCCGTGCTCAGCCAGCTGCGGGCGCTCGTGAACCGGGTGCACGTCGCCGACCTCGGCAACCCCGGCGACATCCCCGCCGCCCGCGCCGCGCTCGTGCGCGCCGAGGCGAACCTCGGCATCGGCCTCGAGCTGGTCGCCGGCGCCGATCTCGCCCTCGCCGCCTCGACCCTCGCCCGCCTGCCCCTGCGCGAGATCCACCGCGCCGGATACTCGGCCACCGCTCGCCTCGCGCTGCAGGCCGACCAGATCGTGCGACGCGGCCAGCTGACCCTCGTCGAGGGCGACGCGCTCTCGCTGCTCTCGGACGTCGACCGGCGGCTCTTCGAAGGCCTCGCCGCCCGCCGCCCGGTGCGCGACGCGGTGTCCGAGGCGCCGTTCGAGACCCTGGCGTCGATCGAGTCCGCCGCGCGCCGCATCGCCCGCGTCGGTTTCGTCGAGCTGCTCTTCTTTGGCCTGATGCGCTGGTCGCGCGACGAGCTGGGCACACTGCTCGCCGATCCGAAGCGGGTCGCCACGCCGATCGAGCAGGTCAGCCTGCGCTCGCTCTTCGCGACCCTCGCCCTCGACCGCCTGCTCGGCCGCGACCGGGGGCTGCACCCGCTGCCGCTCGGCGACGTGCACGCCGCGCTCGCCGCCGCACGCAGCGACGACGACGCCCTCGCCGCGTTCACCGCCGCCGGGTCCGCCGTCATCGCGCGCCGTGCGCCGGACGACGACGCCGTGCGCCGCCTCGGCGACGTGTGGGCGGCCGAGGTCGCGACCTGGCTCGACGAAGCGATCGGCAGCGCGACCGCGCCTCCGGCCGAGGTCGTCGCCGAGGTCGTGGTGCTCGCCGCCGACTGACGGGCGCGTCGACGCCTACTCGGCTGCGACCGCCGGACCGTGGTGGTGGCCGTGGCTGTGCGCGAGCCCGTGGGCGTGGTGCGACGCGGCCTGGGCGTCCAGCTCGCGGATCATCGCGTCGCCGGTCAGCGCGTCCGCGGCGGGCCCGTCGAGGTACTGCGTGAGCCCGGCGTTCTCGTAGTGCCGCAGCGTGCGCTTCGTGATCAGCCCGATCTCGCGCAGGTTCGGCACGAGCCGGCTGAACATGACCGTGCGAAACTGCCGCAGCCCCGGGCTGCGCTCGACAAGGTCGTTCCACTGGCTGCGGCTCATCAGGCCCTCGAACCACTCCTCGTAGACCTCGTGGGCGCGAAAGCGGTTGCGCATGAGCAGCGCGACCTCGAACGCCCAGTCCTCGCGCTCCGCACGCTCGGCGTCCGAGATGTGGTTCGTGAAGTGCTCGCGCAGCGCGAGCACGCCGTAGTGCACGTGCCGCGCCTCGTCCTGGATGATGTACCGCAGCAGGTCGCGCATCAGCGGCTCGCTGGTCATGCTGTACATCATGCCGAACGCGCCCAGGGCGAGCCCCTCGACCATGATCTGCATGCCGAGGAACTTCATGTCCCAGCGCGAGTCGGTCATCAGCGAGTCGATGATGACGAACAGGTTGTCGTTGATGACGTAGAGCTTGTTCAGCTTCGTATCGATGTACCGATGGAACGCCTCGACGTGGCGGCCCTCGTCCATCACCTGCGTGGCGCCGTAGAGCTTGCCGTCCATCCACTGCACCGACTCGGTGACCTGGGCAGCGGCATAGAGAGCACCCTGCTCGCCGTGCAGAAACTGCGACAGCATCCACGACGTCATCGACCAGACGAGCTCGCGCTGTTCGACCGCCGAGAGGTGAATGTTCGACGGCAGGTCGTCGAGCAGAAAGAAGTCGTCCGGCAGCAGCGGGACCTCGGGGTTCATCGGGTCGACGTCGATGCTCCAGTCCAGCGCCAGCTCGGCGTCCCACTGGTTCTGCTTCGCGCGGCTGTACAGCTCGCGCATCTCGGGGAAGTCCGAGCGATACGACCAGTCGAACCAGGCCGGGTGGCCCGAGACCATCTCGGTCGGGCGGTCCTGCCGCCCCTGCCTCAGCACGAAGCCTCGCGCGACCGACGGTGACATGGCCGCGACCGCCCGCGGATTGCGCACGTCGGCGAGCATGTTGACGACTTCGAGCAGCGGCTCGACGCGGCGCCGCATCTTCGGCGGCATGAGCATGGTGAGGCGCGAAATGTCCATCAGGTGCTCCGGGGATCGTCGGCAGCGAGCTCGAGGGGCGAGCGGGGGCGGGCGACGCAGGTCAGCGTCGCGCCGGACTCCATCTCACCGGCGGACAGGCAGTTCGGGGTATCGTGGGCAACCGCGCCGGACACGACGCGCATCCGGCAGGCGCCGCAGCCGCCCATCCCGCAGGACCAGCGAAGGGGCACGCCAGCGGCGCGGGCGGCGTCGAGGATCGTCTGGTCGTCCCGCACCTGCAGCAGCACGCCGAGGTGCGGCACGCCGACGGACCAGGTGGCGCCGACCGCGTCGTCCACCGCGGCGGTCGCCGGCGCGAAGCGTTCGCGCTCGATGGCGCTCTCCGGCCATCCGGCCTGCGTGAGGCCGTCCGCGGCGACGTCCATCAGCCCGTCGGGGCCACAGAGCAGCGCGTGCCCGGGAGCACCGTCGCGAAGCCCATCGCCGAAATCAGCGCCGAAATCATCACGGAGCAGCTCGACGAGCACATCGGCCGTCAGACGCCCCACACGGCCGCCGAGGCGGCGACTGCGGCGGTCGAGCACGTGCACGACGCGAAGCCCGGGAGCCTGCATCGAGAGCCCGACCAGCGCGTCTCTGCACATGACGGACCGGTACCCGCGGTTCGCGTAGACGAGCAGCGTCGGTGCATCGGGCCGCGCGGCGACGCGAGCGCGCAGCACCGACAGGATCGGCGTGATGCCCGAACCGCCGGCCACGCAGACGAGCGGCGCGTCGGCGGCGAGGTCCACACCGGACCCGAAGGTGCCGAGGGGCCCCGTCCACGTCATCGGATCGCCGACCGCCGCGCCGTCGACGAGCGCGGTCGATACGACACCCCCGTCGACCCGCCGCACGGCGATCGCCAGAGCGTCGTCGTCGGGCGCGCTGCACAGCGAGTACGGCCGCCGGTGCACGCGCCCGTCGATCTCGACCTCGACCTGCACGTACTGGCCCGGCCGAAAGGTGAAGCCGTCGGGGCGCGCGAAGGTCAGGCACACGCTGTCCGGCGTCGTGCGTTCGACGGATCGCCAGACGCCGCGGTGCTCGGACGCGTCGTCGGACCGTCGCGCGCGCTGCCGGGCGGCCCGCTCCTCGCCCGCTGCGCGGGACAGAGCCCGCAGCTCGTCCGGCGTGTGTCGCGCGGTGTGCACCGGGCGCCACGGGGCCCGGGTCGCCGCCACGATCTCGGACGCGGCGAGGCGCGCGGTCGTCAGCGCGACACGGGCACGGGCGGGCAGAAACGAAGCGAGGGTGGACGGCATGGGCGACCCCGAGTTCCATCACATGGTGGAACAATACTCCCTCACCTGATGGAAAACAATCCCGGATGACCTTGACCGCGCACGTCGCGACGCTCACGCTCGATGCATCCGAAGATCTCCGCGCTCTCGCCCGCCCCGCCATGCCGTCCCGCCTGCCCCGTGCCCGCCGCGCCGATGGTCGCGCCACCCGGCGCCGCGTCGTCGCTGCTGCGACCCGCCTCTTTGCGGCGTCCGGCTACGAGGCCACCTCGCTGCGGCAGATCGCGGGCGCGGCGGCGATCGACCTCGCCACGCTGAAGTACCACTTCGGCGACAAGCCGACGCTCTTCGCCGAGGTGTACCGCGAGGGGCACGAGCGCTTCGTGACGATGATCGCGCCGCACCTCGCTGCGTTCGCCGAGTGTTCGACCCGCGACGAGGTCCGCGCGGCGATCGGCGGGCTCGCCGCGGACGTCGTGCCGTGGATCCAGAGCGAAGAGGCGTTCGCTCGGCTCGTGCAGTTTCGCCTGTTGGAGGACTCCGACGACATCACCGGGCTCGAAGCCGAGCTGCAGGATGTCGCGGTGTCGATGCTCGAAGAAGCGTTCGACGCGATGCAGGCGCGGGGCATGATCCGCGACGTCGACGTGCCGGCGCTGCTGACCCTCTGCGTGACCGGGCTGCCGATGTGGTTCGTCGCGGCGCGGGTGCGTCCCGGCTGGGTCGGCGAGCCCGAGACGAGCCCGACCCCCGAGGCGTTCACCGACCGCGTCGTGGCCTTCGTCGACGACCTCCTCTGCGGCGTCCTGCTGGCGCGCGAACCGGTCGCGGAGTCCGACGCATGACGCTGCCGCGCACACGGTGGGCCGTCTTCACCGCGATCCTCGCGCTGGTCGCCACGATCGGCGCCTGCGGCGACGAGGCTCCGTCGAGCAGCGCCGTCGACGGCGACGCATCGGCTGCGACCGATGCCGGCGACGCCGGTGTCGACGACGGCGGCGCGTCCGATGCCCCGACCCCCGACACCGACAGCGATCCCGATCCGCGAGACACGGGGGCAGCCGATGCCGGCCCAACCGACACGGGGGACGACGCCGCGACCGACCCGCTCGACGATCCGAGCGATGGCGGGATCGAGGACGGGTCGCCGGACGCGATGCCCGACGCCGGTGACGACGCGACGCCCGACACCGGCGCAGACGCCGACGATAGCGGCCTCGACGCGATGCCCGACGCGCCCCCCGCGGACACCGGCCCGCCGCCGTGCGGACCGTCGACGCCGTGGGTGGAGCTCGACGACCTCGCCGCCGACGAGGGCTGGCGGCGGACGGTCCTGCCGCGCTGCACCCGGGTCTTCGTGCCCTTTCTCGCGCCCCTCGGATCCCGGTGGCGCGTCGACGCGACCGCCCTGCCCGCCGACACGTCGCTGCTCGTGTGGACCCCGCACTACCGCTCGATCGTCGCTGGCGGCGTCGGCCCCGACCCGCTCGTGCGCGCCGAGGCCCCGGGCATCGGCGGATCCGCGTCGGTCGAGGTGCGCCCGATCCATGGCGGCGAGCTGATCATCGCCCTCGAGCGCGACGACCGCACCCGCGACGCCGAGATCGATCTGCGGCTCACCTGCCTCGAGGGCTGCGATCGCCGCACGACCCGGTACCCGCTCGTGCTCGTGCACGGGTACGCCGGTGTCGACAGCTACTTCGGCGTGCTCGAGTACTTCTTCGACGTGGTGCCGACCCTCGCCGACGCCGGGTTCAGCGCGTTCACCCCGGTCACCGACCCGATCGAGCGGTCCGAGCTGCGGGCGGATCAGCTGCGCGAGCAGGTCGACGAGATCCTTCGCGACACCGGCGCCGCGCGGGTGCACATCCTCGCCCACAGTCAGGGCGGGCTCGACGCGCGGATCCTCATCAGCCGCGACGGGTACGGCGACCGCGTCGCCACGCTGACGACGATCGCGACGCCGCACCGGGGCATCCCGCTGCGCCTCGCCGACTTCGCGTCGCGGCACGACTTCAGCCCCGAGTTCATGGACACGTTCAACCGCGCCCACCCCGACGACGAGCGCGTCCGGTACTTCAGCTGGTCGTTCCGCAGCTGCCGGACGCTGCAGTTCGGGTGCCGCG
>Ga0209475_10003028_pt1 | contig 15999 bp, 18 predicted proteins | sample tdDd471_FD_187128 | JGI IMG/M metagenome (GOLD analysis project Ga0209475, IMG submission 187128) | Marine sediment microbial communities from the Atlantic coast under amendment with organic carbon and nitrate - tdDd47.1 (SPAdes)... | ecosystem: Environmental > Aquatic > Marine > Coastal >... | reverse complement strand
CCAGCCGACTCGCCCCCCTGACTCATCGTGCCAACGGCGTCAGCCGTTGGACCAGAAACACGATCGATTGGGACAGGCTGGAGGCCAGCTAGCTCAGGTCGTCGCGGGAGATGTCCTCCTCCAGCCTGTCCCAATCGATCCCGTGGATCTCATCCTGGGTAATCGGCGGGAGGGCGGAGAAGCGACGGCGCTCTTCGTCGTCGACGAAGTCGTCCTGCGGGATTTGCTGCTGGATGCGGGCCGGAACGGCGACTTCGGGTCGCACGGGCTCCGAAGAAAAGGTGAACAGCTCCGGAGCGCCGTCCGGTCCTTCCTGCAATCGAGCGTAGGCGCGCTCGAATCTTTCGGGGTCGATTTGCCAGGCTAGGTCGAATTCCCGCTTCGATTTCACCGGGACGCGTTCGCGCCAATAGAGCCGTCCCAGCATGAAATGTGCGACGAAACTCCCCGGGTTGCGGCGGATCGCGCTCTTCAGCGCTCCGCGCGCACGATCCCTCCGCCCGGCCAGATAGGCCACTCGAGCCTTGAGCAAATGCCAAAACTCAGCGATGCGTACGGTGATTTTCACGCGAATACGACCTCGTGCCCGGGCTCAAGCCCAAGCACGGTGAAGTCCGATACGGACTCCAACAGTTCAAAATCGTATTCCGGCTCATCCCACGTCGCAAGGGGGAATCGGGTGCGCGGGGGATGGAGCGCGAGCGCAGCGATGCACACGGTGAACATTGTGCCGGAAACAGCCGGCTATGAGAGGCGCAGGAAATGTCCCTAAAGGGCAATCTATCCAGCGTTAATCTCACCGAGATCTTCCAGATGCTCTCCCTTTCCGGGAGAGAGGGGACCCTTTTCATCTATGAGGGTGCCCGGAAGCGTGCGATTTGCTTTACGCAGACCGGTGTCTCGATCCGGTCCCGCGAGCGCAACGAATCCAATCTGCTCGGCAAGCTTCTCGTGCGTCTCGGGCACGTGGACGAAGAAGCGCTGGCGCGCGCCGTGGAGCAGAAGCGCTCGTCGAGCAAGCTGCTGGGCGACGTCCTGATCTCCCAGGGCGAGTGCACCGCCGAGAACATCCAGGAAGCGTTTTCCGTTCAGAGCCAGGAGGACATCCAGGATCTGTTCCTCAGCCGCAGTGACGCGCAGTTCGAGTACGTCGACGGCTACTTCCCCGAGTCGGAAGCTCCCTACGTCGATCTCAACGTCAACCAGCTTCTGATCGAGATCGCTCGCCGCACCGACGAGTGGGAGTACATTCGCCACCGCATCCGCGGGCCGCGCGAGATCTACCGCTTCACCAGCGACGAGGGCGAAGTTGACGCCGACATCCTCACCGACTGCTACGCGCACCGCATCGACAACGTGATCGACGGCACGCGCTCGGTCGGCGACATTATCGACGACTCGTACGTCAACAAGTTCCACGTCTGCAAGCTGCTCGCCGCCTACCTCGACGCCGGCGTGATCGAGCCGGTTCCGACCGACGCCATTCGTCAGACGGCGCGCCTTGCGCTGCGCATGGGCGACGCGGAAGGCGCGATCCGGCACTACGAATACCTCATGAGCGCGGGCGACTTCACGCTCGAAGTCATGGCCGAGGCCGCGCAGGCGCACGAAGCCAACCGCGACTTCGCCGAAGCCGCGGCCCTGCTGCGACGCCTCGCGGAAGAGCACGTGCGCGAAGGGCGCGATCGCGAAGCGATCGACACCCTGCGCCGCATCGCCAACTTCCCGCGCCCCGAGCCGGAAGCCCTGCGCTATCTGCTGGACCTCGTCTTCGCCAACCCCCGCGTTGCTCCGGAGTTCTCCGCGCACATCATCGAAGCGGGCAAGACGATGGTTGCGCACTACCTGCGCGGCGATCACCGCATCGAGGCCAACGAGCTGCTCGATCACCTGCTCGAGCTGTTCCCCGACGAGATCGCGTTCGCGGTCTCCCTCGTCAATCTGTACTACGACGAGGGCAACGCCGATCGCGCGGCATCCGAGTGCGAGCGCATGGCGAACGGGTTCCTCAAGCGCAAGCGTATCTCCCCCGCCGTCAGCCTCTACAAGAAGCTGCTCGTCATCGATCCCGAACGGCAGGACATCCGCGACAAGATCCGCAAGATCGTCGCCGGCAAGCGATCGCGCAAGAGCGGCGGCATGCTGCCCCGGGCGCTGGTGGCCTTGGCGATCGCGCTGCTCATGTCGGGCATCGCCGTGGTCTACATCAAGGGCGGCGGACTGGGAGGCTCGGACAAGCACGTCGACACGGAGCTCCAGACCAACATGCTGGACCGCGCGCGGTCCGAGGCAGGCATGGCCGGCAACCACGCCCGCGGCGCGATCCGCAAGTACGCCCGCCTGATCGACCTGATCGGCGCAGACACGCTGGACTCGAAGGGGCCGATCGAGGAAGGGCTCCTGGCAGCGGAGCAGGACTACGAACAGTTCTTGGCGCACGCCGATGCCGCCCAGAGCGTCCTGCAGCGGCTACGCGAGCAGTTTGACAGCGACAAGATCGCCGCGGACGTCCGCTCGATGAACTCCGCGCTCCACACGCAGCGCAGCGAGGTCGGTGCGGAGAAGGCCAAGTGGGAGCATCGCGCCATGCAGCTCGCGCGTGGCCTCCTCATCCAAGGCTTCAACCGCTACGAGGAGGCCAAGCTGCTGCCCGCGCTCGAATGCTTCGAGCTCGCTCTCCTGCTGGCCACGGATGACGTCTGGATCGAGGACTCGCGCCTTGTCAACTACATCGAGAACATCCGCGCCGACATCGACATCGTCAAGATCAAGCGCGAGGAAGCTCGCACGTTGGAGACCGCCGAACGCTGGATCGATGCGCGTCGCATCTACATCGAGCTGATTCGGGAGTTCGGCCGGGCCGATCTGATCGAGGACATTCGCCTGCCGCTGATGATCGACACCCTGCCGGGTGGCGTCACGATTCACATCAACGGTCAGCCGATTCCCGCCAAGGCGCCGCACGTCATCCGCCTGAACGCGTTTATCGAGTCGGACATCCAGCTCAGCCGCGAGGGCTACGAGCCCACGTCCATGGTGCTCGGTCCGTTCGGCAAGAACACGGACCCCGAAGACTTCATCAAGCGCGCAGAGCTGCTCAAGATGGCCATGCTGGAGCTGAACCTCGGCTCAAGCCCGATCGACTCGCGTCCGGTGGTCTGGGGTCAGCGCGCAGCAGTCATCGCACGCGACGGCACGTTCGCGATCATCGACACGAAGACCAACAAGTCGATCCGCAAGGCTCGCATCCCGAAGGTGATCGGATTCGCCGCCGGGCTGGTCGCCGCCGGAAACACGGTCTACGCGCTCGGCTTGGACGGCAAGCTGTACAGCATCGGTGCTACCAAGGGCTACACGACGCGTGACCTCGGGTTCCGCGACGGCGTCTACGCCACACCGATCCTCAAGGACAACGTGTTGTACGCCGCAGATGAGTCGGGCATGGTTATCGCCTTCAACCTCGAAAGCGAGGAGCGGATCTGGGTCGCCAAGGCGGCGCCCAACGTCGGACGGGGCCTCGACCTGGTCATGCAGAACGACCAGCTCATCGTTTCCTCGGAAGGCGGCACGATCACGGTCCTCGCCATGAAGGACGGCAAGCGTTCGGCGCCGGACATCAAGGTCCCCGGACCGCTGCGCTGCGCACCGCTCGCACTCGACGACTTCAACATCGAGATCACCCTGCACGACGGCACGCTCGAGATCTGGGACCTCGAGACGGGCTCCAAGCGGCCCAACAACGGCCAGCCCAAGATCAAGGGATCCCGCACCCAGCGTCCGATTCATCACGGCAGCACGGTCTTCGTGTCACCCCGCGACCGCGAGCTTCTCGCGTTCGACCCGAACACCGGCGATCCGTCCGTGGGTTACCGCCCGATGAAGAGCGTGACGCGCGTGAAGGTGAGCCCCACCGATCGCATCGTGTTCGCCCATGGCTCGGCATTGACCGCCTACGCACGAGGCCGCGACAGCTACGCCCCCGCATGGGTCTTCCGCGCCAACGGTCGCATCACCTTCGCTCCGCTGATCGTCGACGGGGCTGTCTACATTGGAGACGATCGCGGGTTCATCTACCGCGTGGACGCCAACGATGAGTGATCACGCACGAATGGACCAATTCGCACGTCGGCGCGGCTCAACTCGCCGCGCCCGGAAGTCGATAGGGATTGCACGTTTCCGGCGTTGGGCCGGAGAGGGACAGCAAGCGTGAAATTCCTAAAGAAACTCCTCGGAGGCGGTCGCGCCTCGAATTCCGCCGCCAACGCCGCCCCGCAGATTGCTCGGGAACTGGAGTCGGTCGTTGCGGAAGCCGAGCGCCTGGTCGCATCCGGACGGCATGAAGAAGCGATGCACATCGCCGAACATGGCCTGCAACGATTCCCCGCTGCCGCCCGCCTTCGCGGCGTGATCCGGTACGTCCGGCGCGCCAACGCGAAGCAGCGCCTGACCGAGCTCAAGCGTGCGCTCGAAGCGAGCAAGGACGAGCGTGCGTACCGCGAACTGACGGCGCTGCACCTCGACCTGGGCGACAAGGACCAGGCGCTGGAGGTGGCGACCGCGCACGTGGAGGAGTTCCCGGACGCCGCCGATGCGCACGTCCTGCTCGCGGAGGTGTTCCTCTCGAGGTACTTCACCGAGCTGTTCGCTCGCGACGCATGGGCCGCCATCGAGCGACTCGACCGTGCGCTCGAGCTCGACGCCTCGACACTGCGGGCCCACACGCTCCTCGCGATGCTCTACTTCGCGATCGGCGCGCCGCGTGCCAGTGCGACCTCGATCGGGAACACGCTTGCCATCGACGCCAGCAACTTCAACCTCGCCGAATTCAAGGACGCGCTTCTCGAAGCGGCCGGTCCCGAGGGCGAGGAAGACGTCGAATACCTGCTCGACTACGCGCAGGACCACCAGGAGATCCCGAACAACCCCGGCGATTTCCCCGGCGGCAAGCGATTCTCGCTGGAGGCTGTCGGCGGCGCACTCTCGCCGAAGCTGTTCGCCGCGGCGGCGCAGGGCATCGGCAAGCGTCTCCGCATCGAGCAGCTCGCGGCCATCGGCAACAACGGCCGTCCGCTGGCCGTGGCCGGAGAGAACAAGGAGAGCTTCGTCAAGCTCGCCTGCCACATCGACGAGGCCTCGCGCCGCGCCGGCCGTCAGATGAACTTCGGCACGATGCAGCGCTTCATGGTCGAAGGCAAGTTCGGTCGCGTCGTCCTCGTCCCCGCCGGCAACTGTGCCGTCGCGGCACGAGCCCCGCGCTCGATCAGCACGGAACGGATCGCGGCCGGCCTCGAACTGGTCGTAACCGCCTCCCGCTCCGAGACCGACGAAGGAGAGGCGTGATGGAACAGGTACTCGAACGACTCTCGCAGGAGCCCTGGGTGCGCGGCAGCATGATCGTCTCCAACGAGGGGATGGTCGTGATGGACAACGTCTCGGCGGAAATCGACCGCGACGCAGTGTCCGCTCTTGCCAGTGATCTTGTCACGGAAACCACGTCCGCTCTCGATGAGGCGGACATGACGGCCTTCACCCGGATTGTTCTCACCGCCACGGCGGGCGAACTCGTCGTGGTCGGCTGTGGCTCCGTTTACCTCGTCGTCATTGCGGCGGCGGGCTCGGAAGCCTTCTATATCGAAATCGACAGTGCCGCACGAAACCTCCGCCGCTTGGCGCCCACGGCGTCGCTGCGGGAACTGTAGGAAGACGGAGCAGAGGAACTTCAGCGATGGTCCAGATCAACTTCGCCAACAAGGAAATCCAGTGCAAAGTCGTCTACTACGGCCCCGGTATGTCGGGGAAGACGACCAACCTGGAGGTTGTTCACAAAAAGGCGCCCCCGACGTCGAAGGGTGAACTCACTTCGATCGCCACCGAGGGTGACCGCACTCTGTTCTTCGACTTCATGCCCCTCGATCTCGGAAACATCGCGGGCATCAAGACGAAGTTCCAGCTCTACACGGTTCCCGGCCAGGTGTACTACAACTCCACCCGGAAACTCGTACTGCAGGGCGTCGATGGCGTCGTCTTCGTCGCCGACAGCCAGGCGGAGAAGATCGAAGAGAACATCGAGGCGATGGAGAACCTCAGGGCCAACCTCAAGGAGTACGGCCGCGACCTCCACTCGATTCCGATCATCGTGCAGTTCAACAAGCGCGACCTCCCCACCGCCATGACGTGTGAAGAGCTGAACGAGAAGCTCAACCCGATGGGCGCCCCGACCTTTGAGGCGGTCGCGGCCACCGGCGAAGGCGTCTTCCCGACGCTCAAGGCGCTGGCGAGCCTCGTGCTCGAGTCGATCAACCGCGACAAGAAGGGCGGCATGGCCTCCGCAACGGCCGCTCCGGCCAAAGCCGCCGCCGCGCCCGGCGCACCGCGCAAGATGCCGACTGCCCCGAAGCCGATGCCGGCTCCGGCCGCCGATGGCGCGCCCGCCGCGCCGCGCCCGGTGCGACCGGCCGCGCCCGCAGCACCGCAGACCGTGCGCCCCGCTGCCTCTGCCGCCACAGCGACCGCGTCGCGACCGACAGGCGGAACCAAGACAGTCAAGCGGCCCGCACGCAACGCGGAGCCGGCACGCCGCCCCGAGGCTGGAGTCCGGCCGATGGGCAAGGTCAACATCAAGGAACGCAAGGATGCGTCGTCCATGATGCTCTGGGTCATCGTTTCGACGGTCATCCTCGGCGCAGGCGCCTTCCTCGCCTGGAAGTTCAACCTCATCGGATAGGACGGAGAAGAGCAATGCCGCATCCCAGCCGTCAGTATTCCGACAACGACCTGCGCGAAAGCCGGTTGGTCTTCTACAAGGAAGACATCCAGCAGATCGACAGCACGTTGCGCGAGTTCCTCAGCCGCTCCAAGTCCCAGGCCGCCCTGCTCGTCGACAAGGACGGGCACCTGATCACCCAAGAGGGCAGCGCGGACATGACGGAGACGGACGTCGACACGATCTCCGCCCTCGTGGCAGGCTGCTTCGCCGCCACCCGCGAGATGGCACGCATCCTCGGCGAGGAGGAGTTCACAGCCCTGTTCCACCAGGGCCGCAAGGACAACCTGCAGCTGACGCTCGTCGGCCAGCGCACGATCCTCGCGGTGCTCTTCGACGACTCCACCACGATCGGCATGGTCCGGTTGTATGCGGCCGAGGCCGCGCGCAAGCTGACTTCGCTGTTCCGCAAGATCCTCAGCCGCGGCGAGACCGGGCACGGGGAGAACGAACTCGCCGACTTCGAGCAGGCCGCCGCCGGTACCCTCGACGACGTCTTCGGCATGTAGCGCAAACGCGTTATTCCAATCAGGAGGGTCCGGGGAACCGGGCCCCCTTCTCATTTGGGGGCAAGCGGCTCACTGAATCGCGAGCTGATCGTCGATCATCGTGCGCAGGGCGGCTGCCGGCTCGGCGTGCTGCCGGGCATCGAACCGCACCGCACGGATGCCGAGCTCCCGCGCAGCCTCGACGTTCGGCTCGTGGTCGTCCACGAACAGAAGGCTCCCGGGATCCAGGTCGAGTTCGCGCAGGATCGCCTGAAAGAACGTGACATCCGGTTTCATCGCGGCCAGCACCCAGGAGTAGAACTCCCCGGTGAATGCCTCGGCGTATCCCAGTGTGGTCGACATGTGCCGCGCCCGATAGCGCTGCTGATTCGACGCGAGGAAGCAGGGGTACTCGCGGGCGCGCAGCTCAGCGACGAGTTCCAGCATTCCGGGAACGATTTCAATCATCGACCAGAAGCGCAGGACCTCATCGACGGTGACCGTGACGTTCGCCTGGCGCAGGACAGCCTGGAGCGCTTCGCGGAAGTCCCCTTGGCCCGTCAGCGACGCGCGCTCCTTCTCGAAGATCTCATCCATCAGCTCTTCAACCGGCACCCCGGCTCCCAACGCGGCCTCCATCGAGGTGTGCAGGTCGGTGGACATCGTCTGAATGACCCCGTCCGCGTCGAGCAAGATCGCATCAATCGCCATCCCCCTGAACCTATCACTCGATCACCCACGCGCTGCGATCTCCCGCCCGCGTGACCGCCTTCTGGGCTACCCTGTCGCCTTGCGAACCTCGCTTCTGTTCCTGATCCTGGCCGCCTGCGGACCGACGCGGTTCTACGAAGGTCCCCGGCTGCCGTCCGACGAGATCGCCCTGCTGATCGTGGAGGGCGGCGACATCGACGAGAACCGCAAGTTCATCGCGAAGTTCACGCGCTTCGACACGCTGCCGCTGCGCAGTCCACCCAAGCAGTGCGAAGTGCTTCCCGGGGAGCACACGATCGAGATCGTATGGATGCTCCAGACCCTTGCGCCCGGCCCGAAGAAGGCCTGGCTGCGCTCGGCCATGAGTACGGAGACGCTGGCGTTCCGCGCCGAAGAAGGCCAAACCTATCGTCTCGTGTGGGGCGACGTTCGACCCGAGTTGCGTGCCGAAGTGCCCGAGTAGGAACCGCGTGAAGCTACTCTGCGAAGCGATGATCCCCCTGCTTGGCGTGCTCTTGATCGTCACCGCCGTGCGACGCCGACCGCTCGCCGTCCTCGCTCGCGTCGCGGTCGCGCTGGGGTGGGTTTACCTGTTCCACTTCGGCGACATGTACCTCAAAGTCTGGAAGGGCTGGGGACTCGACTTCTCGGCGCATACGGGCGTGGCCGCTGCGGTCGGATGCACCCTCGCGGGCATGGGTCGAATCTGGGCTGCGATCACCGTCGTAGTCTGGATCGTCTACGCATATTTCATGATTCAGCTCGGCTATCACACATGGGCGGACATCCTGACGACGGCCCTTGCGGTCCTGCCCGGAACGATCGGTGCACAGTTCCTGTTCCGGCGACGCGGTACGGTGGCGTCGTGAGCTTCCCCGCCGCTCCCGACTCGATTCCCGACCTCCTCCACCGAGCCGCGCTTTCCTTCCCGGAGCGCGGCGTCCAGGTCTTCGACGGCCGGGGTCGCAGTTCCACGCGCCAGACCTTCCCGCAGCTCCTCGAGCGTGCGCACGCCAGCGCTCGTCGCTGGAACAGCCTCGGTCTCCGCCCCGGCGAACCCGTGCTGATCGCGCTGCCGACCAGCTGGGAGTGGTTCGACGTTTGGCTCGGCGCGGTGCTTTTGGGCGCGCTGCCCGTTTCGATGGCACCGCCCGGAGGCCTCGGCGGCGGCGACGCCTACCGGTCGAAGGTGTTAGGCCTGCGCGATCGTCTCACGACGCGCTGGGCAGTCGTGCCGCCGGCGACACGCGCGGAGCTCGGTGCGGTGGACGGCGTGATCGACCCGGCCGCGCTGGCCGCCGCACCGGAGACGCCGCTCGGTTCCCGGCCTCCCCAGGAATGTGCCTTCCTGCAGTTCACGAGCGGCTCGACCGGCTGGCCGCGTGCCGTGATGATCTCGCAATCCGCAGCGGTCCATAACCCGATGGCAATCGACCTGGCCATCGGCACCCCGCGCGGCGCACCGGCCCACGAGTGGTCGGACGCGGTCGTGTCGTGGCTGCCCCTGTTCCACGACATGGGTCTGGTCGGCTGCTTTCTGTTCGCCCTGTATTGCGGCCTCGAGTACGTGGTCATGCCCCCCACCGTGTTCCTGGCGCGGCCCAAGCTGTGGCTGGAACAGCTCGGCCGGCACGGGGCGGCGCTCAGCCCGGCACCCAACTTCGGCTACCAGTACTGCGTCGAGCGAATTGCGGCCAAGAAGCAGGAAGGGATCGACCTCTCCGGCTGGGGTGCGGCGATGACGGGTGCGGAGATGATTCGCCCGGAGACGACCGCCGCCTTCGAGGAGATGTTCGGGACGCGCGGTTTTCAGCGGGAGTCGTTCCGCCCCTGCTACGGGATGGCGGAGAGCACACTGGCGATCACGTTCGACATGGAAGGGCGCGGCGTGCGCACCGATCGCCACGACGCGGAGGATCGCGATTTCGTCTGTGTTGGCCGCCCGGTGCCGGACACCGAGGTGGAAGTAGCCGCGCGCGCGGGAGAGATCGGCGAGATTCGCATGCGCGGCGCGGGCATTTTCTCGGGCTACTACGGCGACCCCGAAGCGACCGCCGACGCGCTGCGTGACGGCTGGTTGCATACCGGCGACCTCGGGTACATGAAGAACGGCGAGCTCTACATCACCGGGCGCACGAAAGATGTCCTCATCATCCGGGGCAACAACATCATGCCGCACGAGATCGAGTGGGCCGCCGAGGAGGCCACGGGAGGAGGCGGTGCCTGTCGCGCGGCCGCGTTCTCGGTCGAGAGTCCGACGCAGGGCGAGCAGGCGGTGCTGGTCGCGGAAGTGGATGAGCGCGACCCGGACGCGCAGGCGGAGCTGATCCGCGCGATCAAGACGCAGGTCGCACGCAGCGTGGGCTTGACGCTGCAGGAAGTGCGGTTGGTGCGGCGCGGGCGCATTCCGCGGACGACGAGCGGCAAGGTCCGCCGCCACGAACTGAAAGAGCGATTCCTCTCAGGACAGTTGGAGCCGCTATGATGTCCGCGATGGATCGCCAACAGGCTGCTCTCGACGTCCTTGCTGAAGTGTGCGGCCGTCCGGCCGAGGAACTCTCCCCGGACCAGGACCTTGTCGCCGACCTCGACATCGACTCGCCCAAGGCGCTGCAGCTCCTCGTGACGCTCGAGGAGAAGCTCGATATTGAGATCCCGGACGAGGACGCCGCGCGGCTGGAGAAGGTCAAAGACGTACTCGAGTACGTCGCCGCCTGACGGTCGCCCGTGCCTTGGTTCCGAGTTGACCCCCGCAGCGCCATCGGTGCGTGGTTCCTGCGTTTCTGTGGAGCCGTGGCACGCAGCGCAATTCGCCTGATCGGTGGGACGTGCCGCTACCAGGTCATCGCTGGCGGGGAGACGCTCCAGAAACTGCTGCAGAATCCGGGTCCAGTCCTGTTGGTCATTTGGCACGACCGCGCCATCTGCTCGGCGTGCTACTTCAGCGGCCCGTTCATTCGCGATCGTCTCGATCTCGCCCTGATGATCAGCCAGTCGCAGGACGGAGAGATCGTCTCCCACATCGTGCGACCCTGGACGCGAGTCCGTTCGGCGCGCGGATCGGCCACACGAGGAGGGCGTGAGGCGCTGCGAATCATGCACCGCATCATGGCGAAGGAGAAAATCCCCGGGCTGCTGGCGCCCGACGGACCGCACGGTCCGCGCCGTAAGTTCAAGCTGGGTGCCGCCGTTCTCGCGCAGATGGCGAATGCGCCGGTGGTGCCGGTTGCCCTCGCCCCCGAGCGCAGCTTCCGCCTCGGCTCGTGGGACAGGCTGATCATGCCGATCCCGTTTTCGCGCGTCGCGGTCGCCTTCGGACAGCCAACTCCGGTGCCGCGGGGTCTGTCGGGCGAGGAACTCGAGAGCGTGCGCGCGCGGCTGGAGACGGAGCTCAACCGCACCACTTCGCTCACCGAGATCGCCGCCCTGCCGAACCGGCCGCATCCGGTGCCGGCGGCCGGCTAGCCGCGCTAGCCGCGCTAGCGATCCGCGAGAAAGCGGCCGCCGGAGCGGCGTGCCAGCTGATAAAGCAGCTCGCTGTTCTGGTCGCGTGAAAGACCGACGCAGTGGAACCGGACACCGATCCACTCATTGCGCGCCGCGATCTCCTCCCAGATGAGCGCCGAATCGAGGAACGCCCCCTGGCTGGGTTCGCCGTCCGTGAGCAGGTACGCCGTGTCGGCTCCGCTGCGCAGGGCGGCTTCCGCGGCACCGTAGATGTCCGTGCCGGGCTGAAGCGCGGGTTCCGCAACGTACGCGACGGCCTCCGCGACGTTTTCCTTCGTTGCTGGCCTGAGTCGGCGCCACAACTGCGTCCGGCGCCCACTGAAGAGCATCACGTTGAATGAGACGCTGGGCGGGAGCCCGCGGAGCGTCCGCGTCAGCTCGCGGATCGTCCTGCGTTGCCGCGGCTCCCTCGTGCCCCCCATTCCGTCCATCGGGAAGCCCATCGAGATCGACACGTCGATGCAGAACAGAATGCGACTCGACCGCGTGCGCGTGCCGTAGAAGTCGACCCGTCCAAGATTCGCGCGCTCGGTCCCGTTGCGCCGCGCGATTTCGACCTCGCAGTCCTCACGAACACGTCCGAGTGCCGTCGGCGCGCGCAACTCGAGAAGCTCGAGCGACCAATCCGACGACTCGCCCTGCAACGCGCGGACGCCGGCGCGCGCGGTCAGCTCGCTGTCGCTGTACACATGGCGCTCGATCCAATCGCGGAGGCTCTCGCCGCCCTGCCGTACGCGGGCTCGCATCAACGCCGTCCGCAACTCCGAGTCCTTCATCTTCGCTACCGCGCGTTCCGTCGCTTGCCGCGCTTCCTCCGTCGCGACGGCACCGAGTACGCGCGCCGCACCAAGAGCGACGGCGGGCCGTTTATCCCGCAGGAACGCGACAAGCTGGCGAACCGCCGCGCGCGACTGCGATCGTTTTGATGCGGAGATCGTGCCGCCCAGCTGGTCGAACCACCAACTGCGAAACATCCGCTCGGAATGACGAAGCGCGCGCACCGGCTGGCCGCGGTCATGCTCGGCGTCGAGTCCCTTGGTCAGGTAGTGGTACATCTGCTGGAAGCGCCGGGGATCGTCCAGCTCGACGTACTCGACCAGCTCGACCATGTGACGCAGCTTGGCGTCGCGAGCGTTCTCCCGCCAGAATCGTTGCTTCTCCAAGAGCCGCTCGCGATAGCTGAACCCGGCGTGCAGGCGGGACCGGCGATTCATGGCCTGCGGGATCGCGTCTTCGAACTTCGGCGGCGGAAAGTAGAGGCTGGGGTCGACGCCCCTCGCCCACAGCTGCTGCTCCGGCGACAGCCGATCGAACTCGGTGCGCGTGATCAGCGAGATTCCGAAGGCGGGCGTGGCGGGGTTGAAGAAGTCACGCAGCGGCAACTCGCCCGCCCATCCCGGGCAGGCCAGAATCCCCAACAACCAGACCGCGCGCCGCATCCGCCGATTATCAACGTAATCCGGCGCCGCGTTTCACTTGCGTGCGGCGTACTTTCCGCCATTGTTGCGCGCGAGATTGAGCAGGAACCCGGCGTTCTGCTCCTTGCTGACCCCAATCGCGTGGATGACGACGGCCGCGCGGCGGTTCTTCGCGGTAATCTCCGTCAAAATCTGCGCGGGGTCCACGATGCGCCCGTCGGTCGGCACTCCGTCGGTCATGAAGTAGATCGTGTCCGCCTTGGGCGCCTTGCTCTTGCCCCGCGAGCCGGTGGCCAGGCCGAGCGCGGTGTCGAGCGCGTCGAAGATGTTCGTGGACGCCTGCGGCACGAGGCCTTCGATGTACTTCACGGCCAGCTTCTTGTTGGAAGCGGTGGCCGGGACGAGCTTTTTTTTCCAGACGTTGACCGTGGAGTGGTAGCTCACGATGGTGAACAGCGCGTCTTCCGGCAAACGCCGGAGCGCACGCACCATCTCCTCCTTGGCGGTGTCGATGCGCGGCTTCTTCTTGCCGTTCTGGCCATCGAGCGGAAACGCCATCGAGCCGGACACGTCGAGACAGAACACGATGCGCTTCGAGCTCGTGGGAATGCCGTAGAACGAGACCGTCTTGCCTTCGTCGCCGGGCTCGGCCGCAACCGCGACACCCTTCCTTTTCTCGGGCGGTTTCCACGTGGCCGCGTTGGTGCCCCACCACGTCTTCCACGCCGCAGCGTCGGGCGCAAGTCGCTTGCCCGTGAGCGCCTCAAGCGCATCGACCACGTCGTCTTTGAGGCGACCTTGTTCCGCTTCGAGTTGCGCGATCAGCATCTCGACCGATTGCTTCTTCGGCAGCTGTCCGAGCTCCGCGATGACCGCGGCGCGCACCTGCCAGCGCTCGTCCTTCAGACGCACGGCCAGCAGCTCGTAAGCGCCCTCCGGCCTCGTGCGGCAACGGATGCGGATCAATTCCGCGAGGACGAACGGATCTTCTTCTTTCGCCAGCGCGGCGTCGAACAGCGCGTTTCCGCTCTCATCGCGCAGATGCCCGAGGATCCCGACGCAACGCAAACGCTGTCGCCAGTCCTTGTGCTTCAGGCCGCCTGCGAGCGCGGCGTACGGCTTCCCGCGCTCCGCTTCGGGCAATGCGCCGATCAGCTCCGCAATGCGCGGCAGCAGCCACGCGTGGAACTGATCCTCGCTCTGCTGCACGGAGAGCATCTGCTGCAACCGCCGACGCTGCTGCTCGTACGCCATCAGAAGCGAACGGCTCACCATCACCGAGTCCGGCGCCTTGCCGTGCTTCTTCATGTAGCGGTCGAACTGCTGCTTCTGCGTTCGATCGAGCTGCTCCTTGCTCTTCAGGAAGTCCTCGGTGTGCTCGGTGACGACCTTGTCGTACTTCACGGCAAGCTTGTCGATCGTCGTCAGCTTCGTGATCACGCCCGCAAGCGAACTGGGCGGCAGGTTCGTCGCCAACGCGTTGAACTTGTCCTGCTTGCGCTTCAGTCTCGACTCGAAGCGGAATCCCGCGAAGCGATCGCGCGGTCCCGGTGCGTTCAGGCGCTTGACCCGCTCTTTTTCTCGTTGCTCCGGCGACTTGGCCGCCTCCAGCTCTGCCTTCTTCTGCTCCTCTTCCTCTTCCTCCGGCGTCAGCTTGTCGGGCGGCGGCTTCTCCCACCCCTCAGGGTCGATGCCGCGCGTCTCGAGTTGCTTCGCCTTCGGGAGCTTGCGCCACTCCGGCCAGGTGTACGGCAGGAGCGCCACCTTGGCGGGGTCGAGGACGTCCTTCAGTTTCGGCTTGGCGGCCAGCGCCACGGTTGCCAAAAGAATGAGCAGGAAAATGCGGCGCATCACGCACGAATCTTACAATTCCTGCCGTGGCCGAATACAGGACCGTCTGCCGAATCGAGGAGTTGCGCACCGGGGAAGGGCGCCTGTTTGAGTGGGACGGCAAGCAGATCGCCGTGTTCCGACGGGACGACGGGGAGTACCGCGCGATCGACGACACCTGCCTGCATGCGGGCGGCCCGCTCCACGAGGGGGGCATCCTGGAGGGCCGCGTCGTCTGCCCCTGGCACCACTGGGAGTTCGACCTCGAAGATGGATCGTGCTCCCTGAATCCGTTCCACAAACTGACCGTCTACCGGGTGAGGGAGCGCGAGGGAGAGGTGCAGGTCGAGGTCTAGAGAACCTGCCGCCACAGCAGCCCGGCCAGGAAGAACGCCGGGAAAGCGAAAATCCCTCCCCAGAACAGGGCATCGGCGACCGCCTCCCAGAACTGCGCCGGAGTGAAGCCGCGAGTCGACAGATAGGCTCCGCCGAGGCAGGGGCCGAAGAGGCTCGTGTAGAGGATCAGGTTTCTCGTAATCACGCTGAAGCCGCCGAGCAACCCCTCGCCCGCGAGCAAGACGAGCACGAGAACCGCCCACAGGGCTACGAGCCCAGCGCCAACCGTCCATCCCTTGAGAGCCAGCATGGCGGGTCGCTACGCGCCCGGCTTGCGAAAGATCGCAAGGCGCTCCCGGCCCTCGCGCCCTTCCGCCGACTGGGTCGGAGTCGAAAAGTGCAGCAGCTCCAAATCCGCGCCAAGTACCTGTTGAATCTCGTCCTCGGAGACGCCGTACGGAGGGCCTTCCGGCTTGTGCTCGACGGGAAACAGCAGCGCTACGAGCGTCGCCCCGGGTTTGAGCGCTGTGTGGAGAGAGGCGGCATATTCCGGGCGCCGCGCGGGATCGATGGCGCAGTAGCAGGTGTATTCGACGATCGTGTCGAACGATTCGGGGTGACGCCGCCCGAGATCGAACACGTCCAGATTCTCGATCGGCGGATCCTCGGCCTGGACGGCGAAGTCGAATCCGACGGCGTCGTAGCCCTGCTCGCGCCAGTAGCCCACGTCGTGGCCGCTGCCGCACCCCGGGAAGGCGACGCGTCCCGGCGGCGGCGCTTGCGGCGACGAGAGCAAGTGCACGAACACGGGACACGGGCCGCCGAGATCCCAGCGCGCCGTTCCCTCGGCATAGCGATCGGCCCAGTACTGGGGATTCGAAACGGATTGGGGGTCGGATCCGGGGTCGGACATCCGCGCAAAGTATCACCGGTTCCGGTTGTCTGG
>Ga0209475_10003027_pt1 | contig 16002 bp, 16 predicted proteins | sample tdDd471_FD_187128 | JGI IMG/M metagenome (GOLD analysis project Ga0209475, IMG submission 187128) | Marine sediment microbial communities from the Atlantic coast under amendment with organic carbon and nitrate - tdDd47.1 (SPAdes)... | ecosystem: Environmental > Aquatic > Marine > Coastal >... | reverse complement strand
TGAAGGAGAAGGTGGGACCGCGGCGTCTGCTGGCCGTCGGTATCGGCTTTGTCGGGGTCATCGCGATCCTGCGGCCCGATCAGGCCAATTTCAGCCTCTGGTCGCTGCTGCCGCTGGCCATGGCGACCTGCTACGCCACCTTCATGGTGATGACGCGCCTGATCCGTGGCGCGGCCCCGCCGATCAATTCCCTGTTCTACACGGCCATCGTCGGCGCCGTCGTGGCGACCATTCCGCTGCCCTTCATCTGGCAGAATCCGGAACCGCTGCACTGGCTGATGTTCGCTGGCATGGGAGTCATTGGCGGCACCGGGCATTTCCTGATGATCAAGGCGTTCGAGCAGACGGAGGCGTCGATGATCGCGCCGTTCGTCTATACGGAGCTGCTCTGGTCCATCGCCGCCGGTGCGATCTTCTTCAGCGAGGTACCCGGCATCGGCATGCTGGTCGGCGCGGCGGTGATCATGGCCAGCGGCCTGTTCATCCTCTACCGCGAACAGCGCGCTGCGGCAGAGGCGAAGGCTGCTGCACTGGTATCGTCCGGGGCCGACTGATTGCCGCACCGGCATCTTCTGTCGCTGATTGCTGATGCCATGACCGGCAGGCGCGGACCTGCACTCAGTCCCTGGCGTCCATCGGTTTCAGGTTGTTGATCGCCCGCTTGTTCACGATGGTGATCTCGCCCGTCCGATTGCAGAGCACTGGAAAGAAGTCGCCCGGACCGTTCAGCAGATCCAGGACGCGTTCGGTGGCGCGGATGAAGACACTGCCTTCGATCTCCGTGCCATCCGTCATCAGCAGCAGGGCATCCACCTTGACCTTGGGGACGTAATGGGAGCCTGCGCGCGTGGTGTTTCTGTGCATAGTTCTCATGGCGTCCGATATAGGTGCAAGACGCTAATCTAATATTACCGTCAGGTTGAGTGTAACATTGTCGTGCCGAAAGTATACCGCACTCTTGCGTTTCACGGGGCAAACACGGCATAACCCGCGTGGGAGGTTGTCGGTGGACGTGCCACTCGCCAACCCGGTCAGATCCGGAAGGAAGCAGCCGTAACGAATTCGGTGCGGGTCATCCGGCAGCCTCCTGCTTCTGAAGCATCATCGCGCGAGCAGCGCCAATGACGATGCTGCAATTCAGGGAATTCGAGGTGCGCGGGACATGAGCGGCACGAACGCTGTACCCTACCAGGTTCTCGCACGGAAATACCGACCCCAGACCTTTGACGAACTGATCGGGCAGGAAGCGCTGGTCCGCACGCTTGGCAACGCCATCGCGCGCAACCGGCTGCACCATGCGTACATGCTGACCGGGGTGCGCGGTGTCGGCAAGACCACCACTGCCCGGATCATTGCCAAGGCCCTGAACTGCCGCACGGCGGACGGCCCCACGATGACGCCCTGCGGCACCTGCGAGGACTGTCGCGCCATCGTCGATGGCCGCCACATCGACGTGCAGGAACTGGATGCCGCGTCCCGCACCAAGGTGGAGCAGATGCGGGAACTTCTGGACGGCGTGCCCTATCTGCCCGTTCAGGCCCGCACCAAGGTCTACATCATCGACGAGGTGCACATGCTCTCGTCGAATTCCTTCAACGCCTTGCTGAAGACGCTGGAGGAGCCACCGGAGCACGTCATCTTCATCTTCGCCACGACGGAAATCCGCAAGGTGCCGGTGACCGTGCTGTCCCGTTGTCAGCGTTTCGACCTGCGCCGGGTGCCTGCGGACAAGCTGATCGCGCATCTGGCCGGCATCGCGGAGAAGGAAGGCGCCGAGGTCGATGAGGGCGCGCTGCAGCTGATTGCCCGCGCGGCGGAGGGATCGGTACGTGACTCCCTCTCCCTGCTCGATCAGGCCATTGCCCATGGGGCGGGCAAGGCCGATACGGCGCTGGTACGCGACATGCTGGGCCTGGCTGACCGGATGCGGGTCCTGGACCTCTATGACGCCGTGATGCGGGGACAGGCGGGCGAGGCGCTGCTGCTGCTGCGCGAACTGCATGATGCAGGGGCGGAGGCTCAGGTCGTGCTGCAGGACATGCTGGAGGTCACGCACTGGCTGTCTGCGGAACGGCTGGCACCCGGCCACGAACCGCCGGAGGCCCGGTCGGGAACGGAGCGGGAGAAGGGCGCCGAACTGGCGGCGGCACTTTCCATGCCCGCGCTGAGCCGGGCCTGGTCGCTGCTGCTGAAGGGTGTGGAGGAGTGTCGGATCGCCCCCGCACCGATGGCGGCGGCCGAGATGACCCTGATCCGGCTGGCCTATGCCGCCGATCTGCCCGATCCGGCTGATCTGCTGCGGCGCCTGAAGGATGGCGGCGCTTCGGCAGGGAGCGGGCAGGGTGGCACGTCCGCGCCTCCGGCCCCCCCGTCGTCCGCACCATCATCATCTGCACCAACGCCCGGTTCGGGCGGCAATGGTTCGGTGGTTGCCTTCCGCGGCGGCGGCGGAACCGCTGCACGCCCGCAGGCGGAGCCGGAGCCGGAAACGCCCGAGCCCCATGTCGAGATCGCGCAGGCACCACAGCCGCAGCCGCCGGTTCCGCCCGCGCCACCGGAGGATTTCCCGGCCCTGGTGGCCTGGATCGCCGATCAGGGGGAGATCAACCTGGCCGGACAGCTGACCCATAATGTGCGGCTGGTCAGCTATCGCCCCGGCAGGCTGGAGATCGCGCTGACCGAGAAGGCCCAGCCGGACATCACCAACCGGCTGGTGCGCGTGATCCGAAAGCACTTCGGGCCGCAATGGAGTGTCGCGATAGCCTCCGCGTCGGATGCCGCAACCCTGCATGAGCAGGATGAGGCGACGAAACGCGAAACTGCGGAACGCCAGATGGAGGATCCGCTGGTGCGTGCCGTGCTGGAAGTCTTCCCCGAAGCGCGATTGCTGGGTATCAAGCCGCTCGTGACCCCCGAATCGGACGGAATGGTTGCGGACGCACAGGATGATGAGAGCGAGGAATCATGAAGAATCTCGGCAATCTGATGAAGCAGGCCAAGGCCATGCAGGAGCGCATGGAGCAGGCACAGGCGGAACTGGAGACGCTGGAGGTCGAGGGCGAGTCTGCTGCGGGCATGGTGCGTGTCACCCTGACCGCCAAGGGGCGGATGCGCGGGATCCGGATCGATCCCACCCTGATCGATCCGCAGGATCCGGAAGTGCTGGAAGATCTGATCATCGCCGCCCACAATGACGCACGCACCAAGGCCGATGCGGCGACGCAGGAGAAGATGGGCGAGCTGACAGGCGGGCTGGAACTGCCACCGGGCATGAAGCTGCCATTCTGATGCCCGCACGTACAGATGTCCTCGGACAGGATGGGGTGCCATGGTCGGCAATGATGTCGAACGGCTGATCCGTCTGCTGTCGAAGCTGCCGGGGCTGGGCCCGCGTTCCGCGCGCCGCGCCGCACTGCACATGATCCAGAAGCGGGAAACGGTGATGGAGCCGCTGGCGGAGGCGCTGTCGGCGACGGCGGCGGCAGTGCGGATCTGCGCCACCTGCGGCAACATCGATACGTCCGACCCCTGTGCCATCTGTGTCGACCCGCGTCGGGACCGCAGCGTGATCTGCGTCGTCGAGGGTGTTGGCGATCTCTGGGCGCTGGAGCGGGCGAATGCATTTCGGGGCCGGTATCACGTGCTTGGCGGCGTGCTGTCCGCGCTGGACGGTGTGACGCCGGAGGATCTCAATCTCGAATCCCTGATGGTCCGGGCCATGGCGCCGGAAGTGTCGGAGATCATTCTTGCGACCAATGCGACAGTGGACGGCCAGACCACGGCCCATTATCTGACAGACCGGCTGACCGACAGCGGCGTCAGCATCACGCGGCTGGCGCGCGGACTACCGGTCGGCGGCGAACTGGACTACCTGGACGATGGAACGCTGCTGACAGCGCTGTCGAGCCGCAAGCCGATCTGAACCCGAACCACCTGATCCATTCCTGAGTACGGAGCAATCATGGCGTCCAGCGCACATGCCATCGTCATCGGCAACGAGAAGGGCGGTACCGGCAAGTCCACCACCGCGATGCATATCATCGTGTCCCTGCTGCATCAGGGCTGCAGGGTAGGCTCCGTGGATCTGGATGCCCGGCAGGGGACGCTGACCCGCTATGTCGAGAACCGCAAGGCGACGGCCACCCGGAAGGGCATGGCACTGACATGGCCAGCGCATCAGACCGTGGCCGCCAGCGGCGATGCCGAGAAGGATTCGCAGGCCTTCTTCGGGGCGCTGAAACAGCTGGCCCCCTTCAACGACTTCGTGGTGATCGACTGCCCCGGCCACGACCACCCGCTCAGCCGCCTGGGCCACAATTTCGCCGATACGCTGATCACGCCGCTGAACGACAGTTTCATCGACCTGGACAACCTGGCCGATGTCGAGCCGGAAAGCTTCGCCATCCGGCGTCCCAGCCGCTACGCCGAGAGGGTGTGGGAGGAGAAGAAGCGCCGCATGCTGCGGGACCGGGGCTCGATCGACTGGGTCGTGCTGCGCAACCGCCTGTCCCACCTGGATGCCCGCAACAAGCGCCGTGTGGGGGACGTTCTGGAGCGGCTGGCAGAGCGTATCGGCTATCGCGTCGTGCCGGGCCTGACGGAGCGTGTGATCTACAGGGAGCTGTTCCTGGACGGGTTGACGCTGCTGGATGTCATGGCGGATGGATCCGGGGTGGATGTGACCATGTCGCATCTGGCGGCGCGTCAGGAACTGCGTGACCTGATGGAATCGCTGAACCTGGAAATGCCGGTATCGGCGGAAGCCGTGACAGCCTGACCGACGTGGGCACCGACATGATGGCGGCACCGCCGATTCAGGCGTTGACAGGATAACGGGCGGCCCCTATACGTCCGGCTCCGCGGTCAAAGTGCTTTTTGGCCGCGTTTTCCTGTTTGAATACGGGAACAGAATTTTACACAGAACGGGCACCGGATAGCTGATGTCAAAGCGGATTAGTGCGAAGTACAAGATCGATCGCCGGATGGGCGAAAACCTCTGGGGTCGTCCGAAGAGCCCGGTGAACCGGCGCGACTACGGTCCGGGCCAGCATGGTCAGACCGGCAAGCGGAAGAAGGTTTCCGACTTCGGCCTGCATCTGCGCGCGAAGCAGAAGCTGAAGGGCTACTACGGCAGCATCACCGAGAAGCAGTTCCGCCGTATCTACGGCGAGGCAGTGCGTCGCCGCGGTGATACCTCCGAGAACCTGATCGGCCTGCTGGAGTCGCGTCTGGACGCAGTGGTCTACCGGATGAAGCTGGTGCCGACGGTCTTTGCCGCGCGCCAGTTCGTCAATCATGGTCACGTGAAGGTCAACGGCCGCCGCGTGAACATCCCGAGCTTTCGCTGCAAGGAAGGCGATGTGATCGAGGTCCGTGAGAAGTCGCGGGAGATGGGGCTGATCCTGGAAGCGGTCGACTCGGTCGAGCGTGAGGTTCCGGACTACATCAACGTCGATCACGAAAAGCTGCGCGGTGAGTTCATCCGGGTGCCGAAGCTGGCCGATGTGCCTTACCCGGTGCAGATGGAACCCAACCTGGTCATCGAGTATTACTCGCGCTGATCAGGGGCCTGCGGGCCAGCACTGAAGAATCCGGAACGGCGTCGCGAGAGCGGCGCCGTTTCTCGTTTCGGGTCGGGGTCAGATGGGTTTCCTGCTTCGCGGGGCAGGGGGCCGAGCGGATCAGCGGGCGGAGCGGGTCAGGCCCCTGCGGCATGCCCGATGCGGTCAGGCGCGCGCTGATGCTCTTGCCAGGTCCGGGGCATCGCCCTGCCGGGCAGCAATGACACGGGCCTTCGGCACGTTCAGGCTGGCCACGGTGCCCTTCAGGGGCGTGCTTTCCAGGGTGATGCCAGCACCGTGCAGCGCGGCCATCTCCTGCGCGATGCTCAGCCCGAGACCGATCCCCTCCACATTGGCGAAGGACGGATCACCGGCCCGTTCAAAGGGCTGCATGATGCGTTTCAGATCGCCCGGTGCGATACCGACCCCATTGTCACGAACCTCTATGGTGACACCGTCGGCGTGATGGCTGGCGATGACCCAGATCTCCGCATCCTTGCCGGAGTATTGCACGGCGTTGGCCAGCAGATTGGCCAGGATGGACCGCAGGGCCCTCCGGTCCATGCGCAGCTGCGGGAACACCGGTGGAATGACGATGGAGATGGGGTGGGGGTGTTCGCTGGAGAGCGGGGCCATCATCGACCGGACACGCTCCAGTTCAAGCGCCAGGTCAATTTCGGTATCGGTCAGGGTAACCTGTCCGGAATCGATCTCCGCGAAGCTGACCATGTTCTCGATGATGCTCAACAGCCGCTCGCCGCTGTCCCGGATGTCCGTCGCATAGTCGCGATAGCGGGGGTTGCCGACGCTGCCCAGCGCTTCCTGCGAGATCATCTCGGAGAAACCGATGATGGCATTCAGCGGCGTACGCAGTTCATGACTGATGTTGGACATGATGCGGGTCTTGCTGGCATTGGCATTCTCCGCGGCTTCCCGCGCGACCGAGAGGCTCTGGTTGCGCCTTGCCGCCGCGCGCAGGGAGCGGTTGAGCCGCCGGAGCAGCAGGAACAGCAGTCCGGTCACACCAAGCAGACCCACGAGCAGACCGATCATGGTCAGGGTCGTGGCCATGTCCGGTTTGACAACTCCGGTGCCGAAGCCCGGCAGAAGGGCGGGCAGGGTGACCGAGACGGCCTGGACGCCGCCAACTTCGCCCGTGACCCAGTCCTGCCTGGGCGAGAGAGGGTCATTGTTGTGGCAGCCAACACAACCCGCGCGCATCACGACCGGTTCCGCATAGCGCAGCACGCCCCCGGTCAGCCCTGCGTTGACCTGAACGATCGGCTTGCTGTCGAAGTCCTGCAGCGCCGCGATGGCACGTCTCTCGAAATCGTCTCTCGGTCCCCCATCCTCGCGATAAGGATAGGGCCAGGGACTGTAGAAGTGCATGCGGGGATCAATCCACTGGCCCAGTTCGATTGATACGGTAGCGGGCATCGGGATCGCGCCCGGAACATTGCGATAGTCGTGACGGACTTCCGCGCCGGCTTCCTTCGCCCGCGGGACGATCTCCTGCGTGTAGTAGTCGCGGACCATTTCCAGCGAGGCAGCATAGGTGCGCGCGGTTTCGGTCGCTGTGCGGGTTCTCAGATTGTCGAGGACCTGCCACGAGAGCATTCCGGTCAGGACCACACCTGTGACCAGAAACATCGAAGCGCTTGCCAGCGGTCGTCGGGCCAGGCGCTGCAACACATGGCGGTCGACCGTGTCGCGGGCAACCTGCAGCCATAGTGGGCGGTTTGACATGGGGTTCTGCACGCATATCCGAACGAGATGCGCCAGCCTGTCATGTCGGGCTTAATGAAGTGTTCAGTTCATCAGGTTTTCCCGTTCCCCTCCGCCGGAGTGCGCGGCGGCCGGTCTGCGGGGGCTACTGCTGCGCTGCCTGACACCCATTGCGGCCGACATGTCCGGGATCAGAGGCAGCAGGCCGGAACATTTTCAGGAGGTCTTCGAGACCCTGCCCTGACGGAGACTATTCCTTCTCGACGACCGGCCCCTTGTCGCTGGTTGGCACCCGTTGCGAACCGTCCTCGTTGCGGGCCGGCACGGATTCCGGTGTGCCGAAGGGCATGGTCTCGACGTAGATCGACGATGACGGGAATGCGAAGCCGGTACCGGCGTCTTCCACCAGCGTCTTCAGGTGATAGAGCAGCTCTTCCTTCACCTGCATCCACTCGCCCCACTTCGTCGTCGTGGTGAAGCAGTAGAGCATGATGTCGATGGAGGAACTGTTGAAGCTGTCGGCATGGATCAGGGTCGATACCCTGGCGGGGTCGGTCTCGAAGTCGTCGTTGCTGCGGATGTAGTCGTTCAGGCCGTCCACCACCTGTTTCAGCTGGTCGTTGGTCGTCCGGTACTCCAGCCCGACCATCCAGTAGATCCGGCGATTGGTCATGCGGGAGAAGTTGGTCACCGCATTGTCGGCCAGATCCGAGTTCGGCACGGTGACCAGTGCCTTGTCGAAGCGACGGATCTTGGTGGTACGGAAACCGACGGTCTCGACCGTGCCCTCGACGTCGTTGGTCTTGATCCATTCGCCTTCGACAAAGATCTTGTCGACGAAGATCGCGACGCCGCCGAACAGGTTGGAGATCAGGTTCTGCGCGCCGAAGGCGACGGCCATGCCGATCAGGCCGAGGCCACCCAGCACCGCGCCGATGTTGAAATCCCATTCCTGCAGGATCGCGGCGGCGCCCAGCACGGTGATGATGACGCGGATCAGGCGGACGGCGAAATTCTTCAGGGTCGACGCCATGCCCTCGCCGCCGACGGACGTGATCGCCCGGTCAAGCACGAACGAAAGCGGGCCGACGCAACGATAGAAGGTCCAGAAGATGGTGAAGGCGATCAGCGACCGCACCACCTTGGCCATCGCTGCATCGATCTCGTCCGGCAGAGGCGCGACGCGGCTCGCCAGAAACAGACCGATGACAAGGAAGACAAAGCGGATCGGGCCGCTGAGGGCGACGACGAGTTCGTCGTCAAAGCGGTTGCTGCTGCGCCCGACCAGACGCTCCAGCATGCTCAGCAGGAAACCGCTGACCAGCCCCCGCAGCACCACGAAAGCCATGAAGACGGCAATGGCGATGATGATTCTGTCGGCCTCGACGCCAAAGGCACCCTGGTCCCAGACGTCACGTACCTGGGTCCAGAACTGGCCAAGCTCATTCATTGCTGCCCCTCAGTCCTGCTTCATTCGATCAGGACTCGGTGTATCAGGCCGCTTCGGTGAAGGCGACGCCCTTTTCCCGGAACAGCTGCGGCAGCTCGCCGGATTCGGCCATCTCGCGAACGATGTCGCAGCCGCCGACGAACTCGCCCTTCACGTAGAGCTGCGGGATGGTCGGCCAGTCGGAGTATTCCTTGATGCCCTGGCGGATGTCGGCATCCTCCAGCACGTTGACGGAGGAAAACTTGACCCCGAAGTAGCTCAGGATCTGCACCGTCGCGGCGGAGAAACCGCACTGCGGAAAGACCGGCGTGCCCTTCATGAACAGGACGACTTCGTTCGCCTTAACTTCCGCATCGATGCGGTCCTTGGTGGCCGTATCAGTCATGTATCTGATCCTTCTCGGAAAAAATGTGCCGTAGGATGGGGGTGTTGGTCTCAGGCAGGTGCGGACGTCTGCAGGGCAAGGGCATGAAGCTCTTCCCCCATCCGTCCGCGCAGGGCCTTGTAGACCAGCTGATGCTGCTGAACGCGCGACTTGCCCGTGAAAGCACCGGAGACGACATGGGCTGCATAGTGATCGCCATCGCCGGCGAGGTCGGTGATCGTCACCTCCGCGTCCGGCAGGGCATCGCGGATCAGGGCCTCGATCTCGCCCGGGTCCATTGCCATGTCATTCCTCCATCAGATCGGTTCGTCGTTCAGGTGCCGTCGGCACTGTCAGGAAGCGACCGCAGCCGCCATGTGCTCGGGCAACGTACGTTCATGCGCATCCCGCAATGCCGCGACGGATATGGTCAGGCAACCGCTGACAGTCAACTCGGCGCCACCGGTTTCACCCAGGATTGTCGCCTTCACGCCGCTGGCTTCCGCCATTGCCAGGATCACATCGGGGTTCGTCACAGTCACGAGGTATCGTGCCTGATCTTCCCCGAACAGGAAAGCGTGCGGGGCCACATCCGATTCCGGCAGGTCGATGCTGGCACCGATCCCGCCCGCCATGGCCATCTCGGCAAGCGCCACCGCCAGCCCGCCGTCCGACAGGTCATGGCAGGCCGTTGCCAGTCCGCTGCGGATCATGCCGCGGACCACGTCCCCGTTGCGCCGCTCCTGCGCCAGATCGACCGGCGGGGGCGGACCCTCGGCGCGAGTCAGGATATCGCGCAGGTACAGGCTCTGGCCCAGATGGCCAAGAGTTTCCCCAAGCAGCACGATGGTCTGACCCGCCTCCGGGAACGCCACGCCGACGCGCTGGCTCGCATCCTTCAGCAGGCCGACACCACCAATGGCGGGTGTGGGCAGGATGCCGACGCCATTGGTCTCGTTGTACAGGGAGACATTGCCGGAGATGACCGGGAACTGGAGCGTCTCGCAGGCTTCGCGCATCCCCTCGATGCAGCCCACGAACTGGCCCATGATCTCTGGACGCTCCGGGTTGCCGAAGTTGAGGCAATCGGTGATCGCCATCGGCGTGGCCCCGACCGCCGTGATGTTGCGCCAGCATTCGGCGACGGCCTGACGGCCACCCTCGACAGGGTCCGCGAAGCAATAGCGCGGGGTGACATCGGTGGAGATCGCCAGCGCCTTGTTCGTGCCGTGCACACGTACCAGCGCCGCGTCACCGCCGGGCCAGGCGATGGTGTCGGCCATGACCATGTGATCGTACTGCTCCCAGATCCAGCGGCGCGAACAACCGTCGAAGCCGCCGACCAGGCGCATCAGCGCATCGGCCATGTCATTCGGGGCCGGAGCGTCAGCCGGGGCGAGGGGGGCACGCAGTTCGGTCCGCTGCCACGGGCGTTCATAGGCCGGGGCGTCATCGACCAGCGGCCGCACCGGAATGTCGCCGACCGTCCTGCCGCCCTGCTTCAGGGTGAAGCGACCCGTATCGGTCAGATGACCGACGATGGCGAACTCGACATCCCACTTGGCGAAGATCGCGCGGGCGACATCCTCCTGTCCCGGTTCCAGCACCATCAGCATGCGTTCCTGGCTTTCGGACAGCATGATCTCGTAGGCGCTCATGTTGGTTTCGCGCTGGGGCACCTTGTCCAGGTCCAGTTCCAGCCCGACACCACCCTTGTCCGCCATTTCGACAGACGAACAGGTCAAGCCCGCTGCGCCCATGTCCTGAATGGCGACGATGGCATCCGTTGCCATCAGTTCCAGACAGGCTTCCAGCAGCAGCTTCTCGGTGAACGGGTCACCGACCTGCACCGTGGGACGCTTCTCCTCCGACTGGTCGTCGAACTCGGCGGAGGCCATGGTGGCGCCGTGGATGCCGTCGCGCCCGGTGCGGGAGCCGACATAGACCACCGGATTGCCGATGCCTGCGGCGGCCGAATAGAAGATGCGGTCGGTCTTTGCCAGGCCGACACACATGGCGTTGACCAGGATATTGCCATTGTAGGCCGGGTCGAAGTTCACCTCCCCGCCCACCGTCGGCACGCCCATGCAGTTGCCATAGCCGCCGATGCCGGCAACGACACCGCTGACAAGCTGCCGCGTCTTCTGATGATCCGGCGCACCGAAGCGCAGCGCGTTCATGTTGGCCACCGGGCGGGCGCCCATGGTGAAGACATCGCGCATGATGCCGCCCACGCCGGTCGCCGCGCCCTGATAGGGTTCGATGAAGGACGGGTGGTTGTGGCTCTCCATCTTGAAGATCGCGGCATCGCCGTCACCAATGTCGATGATGCCGGCATTCTCGCCCGGTCCGCAGATCACCCAGGGGGCTTCCGTCGGCAGGGTCTTCAGCCAGACCCGCGACGACTTGTAGGAACAATGCTCCGACCACATGACGGAAAAGATGCCCAGTTCGGTCAGGTTCGGTTCCCGGCCAAGGGCGCTCTTCACCCGGTCATATTCTTCCACCGTCAGGCCGTGCTCGGCCACGATTTCCGGCGTGATCTCGATGCTGTCGGGATCGGTGCTCATGCCAGGGTCTCCACCAGTGACCGGAACATGGCGGCGCCGTCCGTGCCACCAAGATCCGGGTCCGCCGCCCGCTCCGGATGCGGCATCATGCCGAGCACGCGCCGGTTCGCCGACAGGATCCCCGCGATGTCGCGGCGGGAGCCATTCGGATTGTCATTGTCATAGCGGAAGGCCACCAGACCCTCACCCTCCAGCCGGTCCAGCGTTGCATCATCGGCGAAGTAATTGCCGTCGTGATGCGCCACGGGAATGGAAATGCGCTGCGCTGCCTGATAGCCGACCGTGAAGGGGCTCTGCGTATCCTCGACGCGCATCGCGACATGGCGGCAGACATACTTTCCGGCGGCATTGTTCATCAGCACACCCGGCAGCAGCCCCGCCTCGCAGGCCATCTGGAAGCCGTTGCAGATGGCGAAGACCGCGCCGCCGCGCTCCGCATGGCGCACGACGGCGGCCATGATCGGGCTCAGCGCCGCGATGGCACCGACCCGCAGGTAATCACCGTAGCTGAAGCCGCCGGGCAGGACGACCAGATCCAGATCGGGCAGGTCGCTGTCACCGTGCCACACCATGGCAGGCGGCTTTCCCGATGCCTGATGCAGGGCCACGGCGGCGTCCCGGTCACAATTGCTTCCCGGAAAGACGATTACTGCCGATTTCATGATGCGCCCGCGCCCTGGCCTTCCCCGCCGATCTCGATGCGGTAGTTCTCGATCACCGTATTGGCCAGCAGTCGCTCGCACATGACCTTCAGGCGCTGTTCGGCGGCTGCGGCATCCGTATCCGCCAGCTCGATCTCGAACATCTTGCCCTGACGGACCTTCTCCACCCCTTCGTGACCGAGCCCGCGCAGGGCATGTTCGATCGCCTTGCCCTGGGGGTCGAGCACCCCGTTCTTCAGCGTGACAAAAACCCGTGCCTGCATCGGCCCCTCATCCTGTACTCAATAGCGATCTGTCGTTCGTTGCCTGACAGCGGTCCGTCACCCGTCAGTGGACGAGTTTCGGCCCGCTGAACTCCGCCTGGTTCTCCGGCATCACGCCCAGGCGGCGCGCGACTTCCTGATAGGCTTCCTCGATCCCGCCCATATCACGCCGGAACCGGTCCTTGTCCATCTTCTCGTTGGTCGAGGCGTCCCAGAGACGGCAGCTGTCGGGACTGATCTCGTCGGCAAGGATGATTCGCATCATCTCGCCTTCCCAGATGCGACCGAACTCGATCTTGAAGTCCACCAGGCGGATGCCGATACCCAGGAAGAGCCCGGTCAGGAAATCGTTGATCCGGATCGTCTGGGCCATGATGTCATCGATTTCCTGCGGCGTGGCCCAGCCGAAGGCGGTGATGTGCTCCTCCGTCACGAACGGGTCGCCCATCTCGTCGTTCTTGAAGCAGAATTCGATGATGGAGCGGGGAAGGGCGGTGCCTTCCTCCATCTTGAAACGTTCGGAGAAGGAACCGGCGGCCACATTCCGCACGATCACTTCCAGCGGCACGATCTCCACTTCCCGCACCAGCTGCTCGCGCATGTTGAGGCGGCGGATGAAATGCGTCGGCACCCCGATCTCGTTCAGCCGGGTCATGAGGAACTCGGAAATACGGTTGTTGAGTACGCCCTTGCCGGTGATCTCGCCCTTCTTCTGGGCGTTGAACGCGGTGGCGTCATCCTTGAAGTACTGCACGATCGTGCCGGGTTCGGGGCCTTCGAAGAGAATCTTCGCTTTGCCCTCATAGAGCTTCCTGCGACGGGCCATCGTGATTCTCGCTTTCCGAAATGGCGGTAGGGGCTTCCCTGAAGCGGCGGGACCATACAGAACACGGCCACGATCCGCAATCGGCGCAACGTGCCGGATGCGCGCGAAATGCCGCGCGGGTCCGTCGCCAGGCGTCGCTTGGTTGAACCTGTCACATTCGCGGACTATGTCTCTTCTCGGTGCAGCGCCCCATCCGGCGCAGCTTTTTTTGACGAGGGCAGACATGGCTGGGTTCGACGACCGCAAGAAGGCCGCTGAGGGCAAGTTCGCACTGGACAGCGAAAAGGAATTCAAGGCCACGGCCAGGCGCAACAAGCTGCTGGGCCTCTGGCTGGCAGAACAGATGGGCATGTCCGGCGCCGACGCCGATGCCTATGCCCGCGAAGTGATTGCCTCTGATTTCGAGGAGCCGGGCGAAGAGGATGTCTATCGCAAGGTGAAGGCCGATATCGACAAGAAGGGCCTGGACATCTCGGAGCATCGCCTGCGCAAGCACATGGCCGACCTTCTGGAAGACGCCCGCCGACAGATCGCGTCCGAGTAGGCCTTTCGCGACTCAACCTGTTGTCGGAGCCCGGGGCTGACGCCGCGGGTGCCTGAGCGTGCGCGATTCGCCCGGTGATTGATTCGGGGCCTGCGGTCGGGGAGTGTCCTTGCACCTTCTGCGGGATATTCGACGGATTTCATTCGTGTTTTCAGCGCACACGGGCGTGACCATCGTCATTTCGTGAGCATCGTCCTTCGTTCACGATGGCGATATGTGGTCGAATTGCTTCAGTTCGGGATTCAGGGGGCCGTACGTCGTGCTCGTCGCTTGTGATCTTGCGCGATCGTGCAGTAGTGTTCCGCTCATGTTTGTCTGGGCTTTGCTCGGGCAGGCCCGCAGGGATTCGGCCAGACAGGATGGGACAGTGATAATGCTGATCGTCAGGAGGGGCGGCTTAGCGCAGGCGGCGAGCGGGATTGCGCTGGCGTTGGCGATGTTGCCGTGGAGCGGCGCGAGTGCCGAATCATTGAAATCGGAAGTCGAGGGTCTGCTTGGCGACCATCCTCAGATTCGCGCGGCGCAGAGTGCGGTCGATGCGGGTACCGAAGGTGAGCGTCGGGAACGCGCAGGCTATCTTCCGACAGTCACGGGCACCGCTGGTGCAGGTTACGAGCACACCGATTCGCTGGCGACCCGTGCCGCAGGTCAGGACAATGTGCAGTTCTTCGCAACGAACGCGACACTGGAAGTACGCCAGAACGTCTTCAACGGGTTCGGTACCCAGTCCGGTGTGCGCAGTGCCGGTGCGCTGACGCGGGCCGCGGAGGAAACGCTGACGGCGGTAACCCAGAACGTGGTGCTGGAAGCCGTGACCACGTACATGAATGTCCTGCGCAACCGCGAACTCGTCCGCCTGAACCGGGGGAACGAGCGCGCGATCCAGGAACAGCTGCAGCTTGAGGATGAGCGCGTCCAGCGCGGTTCCGGCATCGCGGTCGATGTTCTGGAGGCCAAGAGCCGCCTGCAGATCGCGCGCGAACAGAGCGTGGCGTTCCAGGGTGCGCTGAAGGACACGGTCGCCAACTACGTCCAGGTCTTCGGTCATGCGCCGGTGCTCGACGGGATGCGGGCGGTCACGCCGGCACAGGAAAGCCTTCCCGAGACCAAGGAAGAAGGCATTTCCCTGATCCAGAAGGGCAATCCCGTCATCCAGATCGCGCAGGCGCAGGTCAGTTCCGCGATGCATGAGCGCGAGCGTGCGGCATCGGCGTACTGGCCGTCGCTTGACGTCGTGGCCCGCGCGAACATCGAGAACAACCTGTCGGGCGTCGAGGATGTGCGGCACGATTATTCGCTGAAGCTGGAGGCGCGCTGGGTCCTGTTCGACGGCCTGCTGACACCGGCCAATACGGGTGCTGCCGGCGCACGCTATCAGGAGGCGATCCAGAACGGGCGCAATGTGACCCGCAAGACCATCGAACTGATGGAGATCGCCTGGCATCAGATGGAAGTTGCCGACGAACGTGCGGACCTGCTGCGCAATGCCATGAACATCGCGGCGGAGGTCTTCGCCTCCCGGCTCGAACTGCGCGAAGCCGGCAAGGAAACCGCGATCAACGTGCTGGATGCGCAGAGCCAGCTCTACAATGCCTGCATCAACTTCGTGAATGCAGTGTTCGATTCCGAGATCGCGGCCTATCGCGTTCTGAACACGCTTGGGGAACTCGACCGGGGGGCGGTCGCGAATTCCCAGCCTGTGGAGCAGTCGACAGTAGTGGAACAGTGCGGATTCACAGCTGGCAAGGATGAATACCGCGTCGGGGAATGAGTCGTCCGGAGTTTTGGAAAACTGGAGTGGTCGGGGACTCCAGTGGAGTAGTTGATCATGTCGAAGAACGAATTCCCGCCACTTTCCGGTGACGGTGGAGCGACACCCGAGTTTGTTGCCGTTGTCGATGCGACCGGGCAGACCAGCCTTGTCATTGACCAGGGTCTGCTGCTGCTGACGGCGCAGTTCGTGCGCTCCGGTCCCGACCTGATTCTGGTCGGCAAGGACGGCAGCCGTGTCCTGGTGATCAATTTCTTCTCCTCCGA
>Ga0209475_10003023_pt1 | contig 16030 bp, 16 predicted proteins | sample tdDd471_FD_187128 | JGI IMG/M metagenome (GOLD analysis project Ga0209475, IMG submission 187128) | Marine sediment microbial communities from the Atlantic coast under amendment with organic carbon and nitrate - tdDd47.1 (SPAdes)... | ecosystem: Environmental > Aquatic > Marine > Coastal >... | reverse complement strand
GCAACAGCAGACGCCCCAACCTCCTGTCATGACAGCGTATGACCCCGATGCAGACGAACAAGAGGCAATTCGTCGGCGTCTCAAGGTGTTGATGGTCGAGTTTGGCAACAAGATTGCAATGCACCAGTTGATCACAAAGCCACTGACGGCAGCCGAGTTTGACACCTTGCACTATGCGTTTGACAACGAGGGCATGACTGACTATGCGCTTGCCTTGCTTAACGAGCACATATTGGCGCGAACACACGGAAAGGCGTCGCTGAAGCGCTGGCCAAGAAAGTACTTTCCGCCGCAGTACTCTCACACCGTAGAGCAGAGCGACTACTTTATGTTCTGTTACGGTCGCTCGGTGAGAACAAAGATCATTCTCCGTCTGGCAGAGAGGCCCATGCTCAAGTTTGAATAGTGGGCGACGACGACGACGACGACGACGATGACAACACGCGCTGTGCGTCTGGTGTGATCACAAAAAAACGCAATGCCAAATACAGAGGCGAGCGCGTGCACGTCGTCGACAATGTCAGACCGGGGGGGGTCTACGCCAGATTTCGGGAGCACACCGCGGCTCCGTACACCGCATCTCCGCGTTGCTCGACATGGCGGCGGCAAGCGGAATGCTAGTCTGAGTACGAGCGGACGTAACAGCAGCAGTGGCGGCGGCAGCAGCAGCAGCAGCGTGGCAGCAGATGCAATTACACTGCTCGACCAGGTGGCACAACACAAGGCGCTGATCCTTGCCGGGTTGCTCGCTGCCGCGGTGGTCGCAGCGGCGGTCATCATATTTCGACTGAAGCGCAGTGGTGATGAACGCGTGGCAGAGGCGCGAAAGCGCGCGACAGACGACGCTGCCGATCGCATCGAGAAACTCGAGTCGCAGATCCAGTCTCTGATGGAAAACAACAACAACACCAACAACACGGCGCGTCAACAGGTCCTCCCCCAATTACCCCAGGGCCACCAACAGCCACAACAACACCAGCAGCCTCCTCAACAGCAGCAGCAGCAGCAGCAGCAGCAGCCTCCTCAACAGCAGCAGCCCCAACAGCAGCAGCCCCCCCAGGAACCCGCGTTCCAAGACGGTGCCGTCGACAATAGCGTGCGCGAAGACGACTTGCTGTATGCCACCAGCGACGAGTGGCCAATGACACCTGAAGACATGGAGGCACCACCTGCCGCCGCCGCCGCCGCCGCCACCTTGCAGCCATCTTTCCAATAGACACGTACACATGCCCTTTACAAACGATGACAATGTGGTAACACGGGGGGACGTGTTTTTTCTGCGTGTACGAGTAGGTGACGCGAAGAGTAGACAACAGCGGCTGTTACCATGGCCGCGTGTCCGTCGTCGCTGCTGCAAGACCGACGTTCGGCGCTTCAATGTCCCACGACGTACGTTCCGCGACCGTCCTGTCGTTTGACAGAGACGAAGCGCGCACAGCGCCGTGCGCAATGTCCGCCGTTGCCAAAGGCGTTTCCATCTGACATCCCAACTGACACGTATACAATGTTTGGAGAGTCGTGGGCGCGTATCCAGCAACGAAACGCGCAGGCAAACTTCAAGCCAGAGCCTGTGCGGCTTCCAGGCACGCCTCGTACGCTGGCTCCGGACATGTCGTACTACCGTACTCCGGCCCAGGCACAGCAGAAGACGTTGCTTTTGAACACATCGGTTCCGGTTCTCGGTAACCACGACATCTTTGACCCCTCGTACAACCACAACGCCGGCGTCAACTTTCACATTGACGTGAACCGCCTGCGACGCCAGGCAGCCACAGACTTTGCGTCACTGAAGCCGTTCTTCGAGGACCCCAACGTTGTTACTTTTTTCCGCTAAACAGGCAACACAGTGGTGGTGGTGGTGGTGGTGGTGCCCGCCCCCTCGGCATCATGTCGAGCACAGCCTCCGCCGCCGCCGCCGCCGCCGCCGCCAACAGCAATCGGCACTACCAGTGGAAACGCACCGCGGCGGGCCTCGTGGTTGTGTTGGGGGCGTTTGTTCTTGTCATGTACGTGTTGCGGCGACTGGTGCGCTTTGATTACACACGTGGCGTCAATACACCGTGAAGATACAGACCCCCCCGCACTGCTGTTACCGTGGCGACGTTTGTTTGTAGGTTCGTTCGATTGTGCGTGGACTATTTCTGTGTACAAGGTATTGGCTCACGCCGCGTTGATCAAACAGGAAGGGGCGCCCTCGTGTGGTACATCACCCCGGTGCCATTGTCGTGTGCGATGGTCGCCGAGTCAACTAACCGAACGACAATTGTGCTCCTCGTCGCAATCTGCCTGTTAGGTGCGCTATGCGGATACCTGTGGTTCAAATGGAGCGAAGACAGAGACCATGCCACGGGGGGGCGTGTCATCTACGATCGCGTGAAGCAGGGCTTTGAGTCTATCGGGGGGCGCGTCGATGGGCGCACCGTGCTGTCACCGATCCAGGTCGAGGGTCTTGGACGCAAGTTTGAGGTTGGTGACTTTGTCGATGGTCTCATCACAAAAACGATTATGGACACAAACAAGCGCTCGCAGACAGGGCGATACGACGGCGACGGCGGCGGCGGCGGCGGCGGCGGCGGCGACGCTGAGAAAGATCACGCAGCGGCAATGGCGGCAGCGGCGGCAGCGGCGGCGACAGCGCAGTATCCACAGCCGGGTGGCGGCGGCGGCACACAACATGTCAACCCGTTTGCTGCACCCCAGCCATCCCCCGGAGGGGGATACCTCAGTCCGTACCAACAGCCGATGCACCAGCCTCCGACGCAAACACCACCACCACCACACCCATACCCCCCGCCGCCCCCACCGCCACCGCCACCACAGCAGCAACAGCCTGCACCACAGTACCCCCCACAGTACCCACCACAGTACCCCCCACAGTACCCCCCGCAATTCGAACGGCAGTATCCGCCCATGTCCCAGGAGCCTGCCGCCTTGGCGTCAGGCTACACGTCGTCACAGCAGCCTTCGACCTCGTATGACCCGTCCTTTGGTGGCGGCGGTGACGGTGGCGGCGGCGGCGGCGGCGAGAGCAGTGGGCGCCCGTTGCCCCCCGAGTTGCAACCACAACGCGTGGAACGTGGCATGGGCAACGGCGGCGGCGGTGGCGGCGGGGTACCCACGACGTACAACCCACGTGTGTTGTAGACAAGAGATCCTATTTACCAAGACATCAGTGTGCCAGCGCGTAATCCACCCTGGTCTGGCTCTGAACAAAACTTCACCGCACCGATTACACCTCTTCTTACGGCTACCTACAACTGTGTCCACTTGGGGCGAGGGAATAGGATCGTCCGGGTGCAGTACAAACGAAACACTCGTGATAAACACAAACGCACTCATTTATCGTGACTTATTCAGCACTAACACTCACCCTGCACTGCGGGCTCGCTGGTCGCAGGGACGTTGCCAGTGATGCATCGCCGCCGCCAATAGCCAGGCAGGTAACGCTGTTGGATAGCACTTTGCAAGTGAGCCTTGCGACGGGGGCACATCGACGGCAAGTGTGCCCAACGAGTGCACTGCCGACTCCACGAGCATCGCGTGTCCTCGGTACACCGGGGGCATGCCTGCGCGTGTTGACGCGAGCCCGTCTCACCACATCCGTAACAGAATACACTAGAGCAGTCGCGCGTGTAGTGTGTGCGTGATCCACATTCGTAACACGCGGGCGCGCGGGGGGCAGCGGCACGACGGGGGTTGGTTTTTTTCACGTGTCCCGGCTCACTCTGTCTGTAATGCACGGGCGCCGAGGACGCGTACCCTGTTGCCGTAGCAGTAGGCGCCACCAAAGCAACCTTGTCGTCTCTGCGGTACATCTTGGCGGCGTTTGCGGACCTCGCGCGCAGCACAACACAACTACATGCACAGTAAGAAACACACACGGGGCTGACGCGTGACAATAAACAGGGATCAAAAGGTTCATTGGAACGGTGCAGCGCGCACGTGTCAGGCGGCGGCAGCCTTGGGCCGGTCGGGTACAATTACACCCCGTCGCAGGGCGATAAAGTGTCGAATGAACGGGCGTAGTCCATAGTCAAACTCTGAGAGGGTGCGATCGTCGGCGAGCACGTCCTCGTCGCACACGTACTTTGCGTCCACCACCTCGCTGTTTGGCACGAATCGTGGCGACACGTCGCTGTTGCGTTTGGTAGGTAGTGATGGTGGTGCAATGCGCACTAGAAATAGATACGACAGTCGCCGTTGCTTTTCGCCATCGCCGTCGCCGTTCACCACCGACCACACTGCCACGTGGGGCGCCACGGGGTCTTGGCGATTAGCGAGCACCACCGAGCCCACCTCCACCGCCATCATGAGGCCAAACTCTTCGCTCACCTCGCGTAACATCCCACTAACTGCACCCTCGCCTCTCGACGTCTTGAAGCCACCGCCAAAGTCGCACCAGACAAGACGCCTGCGACGACGTCTTGACGACGACGACGACGACGACGTCAGCCACTTGCGTCCAAGAAGCCAAAACACGTCTCCCCCCACTGGGTCTACATAGTATGGTATGACACCGGAACGTTCGGGCATCACGGGCGGGCCCTGGTCAACACTCACAAACCTATTGGCCCCGCGTGCAAACACTGTGCGAAGATCAACACACTCTGGCTCGTGTGATCGCGACGACATCGGAAGAAGGGGGAGTGCCGGCGAAACGTGTTCCCCGTCGGCATCGGCATCGTCGTTGTCGGCGGCGGTACACGGCGGCTCCGTGCGACGGCGGCACTGCTGCGTCTCCGACTTTTGTTGACACTTACTCGCACGATGTCGTCGTCTAAAACCAGAGCCACGCCAGTGCTCACCACCGAATGCGCGCGCGGCGACGGGGGTGGCCTGTTTAACGTGGCGGTGCTCCTTGTCGTTTGCGGCATTCTCTGCCGCGGAGGACATTGTGCACGAGGCGGCGTGGTATACGTGCTATCGGTCGCTTCTACACGAAACACGAATGCACAATGAGATGGAGCAACGCCAGGGATTTACTCTTATTATAATAGTGCACACGTCTGATTTTTTCTGCTCCCGTGACTAGCGAGTAACAGGCAACGCACACGCACCACACAATGTATTCGACACTGGGCGCCAAGGGTTCGTCGTTCCTCTCGCCGCTCGTGCCCCCGACACAACCTGTCTTTGGCGACGTTGAAAATGCACTGCGCCGCCAAGGCGAGACGGAGGTGGCGCGGCGCGAGCGCGAGCGTGTTGCAAACAAGCCCGCGTATCACCAGACGCCCATGGACGTGTCGCAGTTGCCGTGTCGTCCGACCAACTGCCAGGTGCGCACTACGACGCGTCGCACGCGACCGATCGGGCAGGCGCACGCTGTGCCTCAGCAGCGCCTGATGGGCTTCGACCGCAGCCTGTCACCTGACATGGCGTGTCGAGCGCCGCCGGTTACCATTAAGCAACACATGGAAGCGCGAGCGCGCGAGAATCGCGTGCGCTTCTCGGCGCCGACATTCACTGGCGAACCGTCGGCGGCGTGGAACAAGACGCCCCATCCTCTCGACCGCTACACGGCAGGCGCGTGTGAACGCGACGCGTCGACGCCCCCGACTCCGTGGTATCGGCGTGACGTAGAGGCGCGCGACTTTCAACCCGACCCCGCCATACGTTTCGGCTGGCGCCAAGAGTCGTCACGCGACGCCGCGGAGCGCGAGTGGTTTTACGACTACAGAGCATAGTGCGTGCGTTCGTGCGCGCGCGTACACGTGTGTGTGTGTGCGTGTGTGTGTGTGTGTGTGCGTGTGTGTGTGGGGGGTGGTCTGTCTGTGACTCGATCGATTGTCGGCGATCGGCTAGTGGGTAAAAAATATCGGTGGCCACGGGGTAGGACAACTAGTGTGCTGTCGCCGCCCCGTCGCACGCCGCACTCGTACGATTGGCGACTCGCACCCGGGCGATTTCGAAATGTCAGTGCTCCGCATTGTGTTGATTGTGCTGTTGATTGTGGCTGTTGCAGGAGCGCTGCTGTTTGCAATCGCACCGCGCGTTCGTGCGCAACTTCTACCTGGCAGCGCCGAGACTGCCGCACTTGCTGACGCTGCGTCGATCGCCGCCGAAAGTGCCGAAGCGGCGGCCAAGGCAGCAACCGAGGCCGCAGAGAGCGCCGCGGCAAGCGACGATCCCGACGAAGCGGCCGCGGCCGCCGACGACGCTCAGCGTGCCGCCGAGGTGGCAGAGCAAGCAGCGTACATTGCCGCTGACCGCGCCGACGCGGCAGCCTTGAACGAGGCTGCCGAAAAGGGCGCCGTGGGCGACAACGCGTCGGCAATCGCCGCGCCCGTCGACAGCGCCGCCGTTGCTCAGGCCAAGACTGCCGTCGAAAAGGTGAAACAGGCTGTCGGCGAGGCCAAGGCTGCAGCGTCGGGGGCCGCCGCCGTTGTTGCGAGTCGGGGTGCCATGGCCGGCAGTCGGCGGCGCCGGTGGCAGCCGACGTTTGGCGCAGCGCCGGTGGACGCGTGGACGCCCGAGCAACTGCGCGCGAGCGCTCGCACGTACCAGCCATATGACGAGCGTCGCGAGGTTCGCCTTGGTGGAGACGAAATGCGCTTCAAGTACCACGACGATCGCGAGCAGTTGAGTGCTGGCACAATGCTTGCACGCGGTGCCCGCGCGTACGACGCCAACGTGCCGATTGTACACACGCTGCGCGACCCACCCAGCGTTCGGCCAGAGGACTTTGACGCAGCCTCTATCGGCCGCATTGCGCCCTTTGACATTCGCTCTGGCTTTAGCATCGGCCCAGTGGGCAACGTGCACGTCGAGGATCGCCTCGCGCGCCCTGTTACACCCGGGTCCGAGTCTGTATGCGGCGGCTTTGACATGAGCACGCGCGACGTGTGGACGGCACCGTGTATGACGCGTTCGTCACTCGAGGCTGCCGCGGCGGCGCGTCGTGCCGGTCGACCCCTGACTCCCGGCGACGTGGATCGTGCGTCAATCGGCCGTGTTACACCGGGCCAGCCGCCGCTGTTTGTCGACGGCGCTCCGCCGGCGCAGATGAGGCAGTTGTACGGCGACGCCGCTGCGCAACAGTTGTCGCCGTCGGCGCGACACTGCACGTCGTGTGTGGCGTAGCACCGCGTGTGCGTGTGTGCAAAAGTAAAAAGAACGCAGCGACTGTTACTGTGGCTGCGTCCCAACGCCGTGCACGAATGTATGCGCGTTGTTGTAACGCGGCCCTGTCGCCCGTCCGACCAATGTGTAGGAGTTTGGTGTGGGACGGGGAGGGGTGGCGCGAGGAGTGGGACCCTGGCGTGTACCCGTCGCCAGGCCCGTGGGAAAGGGTTGTTTTGCGCTGTGGCAAGTGGACCCTTGAAAGAGAATGGCCCGTAGGTACGCTTGTACGTTCACTTATCGCAACCGTAACGAATTGGTTTGCACACGGCCCAGCGCCTCTCGTACCAGAGCCTTGGACCCCGAGTGGAACCGTAGACTTTAAGGCTGTCCATGGCTCGCCGCGACTAAGGAACGAATACGAGCGATGGTGCGCGACGTGTAGCCATCACGTGTGCTGCGTGTGTAACAGGGAGCACCGCGTGCCGCCGGAATAATCACGACGACGGTCGGTTACTTTTACTTTTACCGTCAGACACGACGTTGCGCGTATCTACAGCACAACGAAATGTTGTGCGTGTTGTGTGTTAGCGTGTGTTTATAAGCGTCATCGTCGTCGCAATGACGGGATCCTACCTCGTGTGGCCGAGAGACAGAGACGAGTGGGACACGGGTCCCATGCCAGTCCCAGCCGACCCCGGGGACAGGGTCGTGATGCGTTGTGGCAAGTGGAGGCTGGAGAAAACGACACACGATTCGACGCTACGCGGATGGGCTCCGTACGTCAGGTACGTATACTCGTTTGAGTTATTACCAGAGAAAGAGTACATCCCGGTTGGAACATCAAGCACTCGCAGGTGGAACGACCCCCTCCCGCCCGCTATATCGTACAGCGAGAGAGAGCGCCGGTGCAAGTCCTGTTGCCATCGCACGTGCTGTGTTTGTAACGTGGAGCACACGCGATGCGCAATGTGTGGATGTTGGCTGTGTTTGGAGGAGAAAACACAAGAGTGTGGCGACGACGACGACGACGACGACGACGAGGTGCAAGTGTGCTGCGAGACGTGTCACGAGTGTCTTTTGCGCGACTGCGTACGAGTAGTAACGGCGCTCGTCGGCGCGAGGTACCCAGACGTACGACGCGATTTGTGGATGCGCGTTTTGCGACTGTCCTTTCCAACCGCCAGTGTGCAACTGTTACACTACCTGCAGGGGTGTAGTGTAGTTGTTTTATCGTGAGACGTGTGAGTGCGCGTGACTGGCTCGCTACTACTGTCGCTCCGACTGTGCAAACAACTGTGCCTCCTCGACTGTCATTTCTCCGCCGGTGCGCTGACGCTTGCTAGATGCACCGGGGCTGGTGGTGGCGACGGGCGACAACACGCGCTCAGCAAAGTCACGTGCCTCTTGCGACACCTCGGTTTGCCGCTCGAGGCGGATGGATTCCACGCGCTGGGGCTTCTTTGCTGTCACACGCTTCCACAGTGCGATTGCGCGGTCTTCCTCGATGCCCAGTTCGGCGGCAAGTCGACGCTGGATCTCGTCCTTCTTCACTGCCTTGTCCTTGTCCTTGGTCTCGTACACCATAAAGTCCTCGCGACTCAGTCGCACCGACGGCACGCGGTTCTGTTTCATATACTCGCGGTTCGCTCGCTCAATGTCCTTCATGTGATCGGAAAGTACCTTGCGCTTTGCGTTGAGTCGGTCCAACTCGCGCTTTGCGCGGTACCACTGCGCCACGTTGTCTTCGAACGTTTCCCGTGCACTGCTCATCGACGCCGCGGCGGCGCGTCCATCAACTGCCGGCGAGTCGCCCATTGTTACCGATGACCACTACTCCCTGCTGCTGCTGCTGCTGCTGCTGCTGCTGTTACCTACGCGGCGCGCGTGCGGATCGTCGTACGGTACGCCCGTGTACCACTTGGATGTAAACAGAGAAAAAAGTTACGGATCAACTTGTTCGGGGCCAAGTATGGCATTGACTAGGGCACCCCGACGTCGCCGTGCCCAGTGACGTTCGGTTTCGCCGTCGTGCCTCGTTGGGCATCGTTGCAAGAAGGCCGCGCGTACACACGCGTGCACGTCCACGTCGCTGCTGCGGCTGTTGATGTCGAGTACGTCAGAGGCGAATCTTAGCACAATGTCGAGCACAACGTTCATGCACCCGACAGTCTTGTTGGTACAGGACAAAACTCGGGCGATGGCACACAGGGCAAGTCCATACCCTACTCCAGCAACGGCGCGCCTTCCCCAGTAATACTCCTCGTTCATGTCACTTACTCTTACGACAGTCGCCCCCGCTCGAAGTAACAGTTCAGCATACGTGTTCCATCGTGCGTGAACAAGTGCAACAGCACCGTGCGCGTCTGCCTCGTCCACGTCAGCCCCCCTAGAAAGAAACCACCGCACGGCATTGGCCCCGCATACACGATGAATCGGCCGGCGACCCTTGGCGTCGAGTACGTCTGGCGACGCGCCGTTCTCGAGCAATCGGATAATGACGTCGTCTGCTGGGTCGTGAGCCAGAGCAAGAACGCGTGTGAAAAGTCGCGCAGTATCAGCAGAGTGACGACGGCACAAGTCCATTACGTAGCGACAAGGCCCCGCGTGGTGACGATGATGACACAGCCACGAGACAACATTAAATAGTAGATCATCAACGTCACGGTAGTCATCAAAGACGTCCATTAGCGTAAAGTCTGCGCTGGCATGCTCGGCGCATCTAGCAGCGCATAGTACGCATATCGTGAAATCGCGAGCCCGCTTGCGCAAAGCAAAGGCTATCTCGCGCGCTGACTGTCCGTGCTCGATGAGGTGATCGACTAGCAACAGGGCCTGCCCCGCATAATACGCCCCATAGAGATCGTCCAATGTTACCACTATGTCAGGATGGCGTAACAGTGTTTCCACGCTCGCGACAGAGTCCTTAGAATACACGTTGTTCAGCACCAGAAACAGATTCGAGCCCACATTCACGTCGACGCCGCGAGCAAGCAGCAACTCGATATTCCGTGCATTGCCCGCTTTGCATGCGGCGCGAAGCGCCATGTTACCCTCTGGATACCTTGGTACACGGTCGTCGCGGGCGTCCACGTTGGCACCGTACTTGAGAAGGACACCGAGAGTCTTGTTATCGTACACATTCTCTGCGCTGAGCACCAACATCGACACACCTCCCCCGTCCTCGTAGAAAACTCGATTTACATCCGCACCGGCGAGAACAAGGGCCTCGGCGCACTCTTGCGCATCGTGATCCTTTGCTTCACACGCCCCCCGCAGCGCTGCGTCGACGCCCATTTCCACCACAACCCGACAACACGCATCACATGCACGCGGCGGTGCCGACGACATGTCGCTGTTATTTCCTCCGCTGTTGCTATTGCTGCCGAGATACTATTCGCTTAGACACAAACGACGCATACAGTCAACCGGCGCTGTCGGGGCTTCTGCGTGAACAGGCCCCGCGGTCTCGTCGAGAAACACGTTGACGAGTCACGATAGACGCTGCTAGGGACGCTACTCTAACGAAAATATCGCCACTGTCTCGGCGGGTCGTAAAAGTAAAAATCACTAACCGCCCACCGCCGCCGCCGCCGCCGCCGCCGTTCGTTGTGGTGGTAACAACGCACGCGCACGCGCGCCCCACACACACCCATCCAAAATGGAGTCTTCGATCACTGCCGTTTCTACCATGACTCGCTCAGAAGAGTTTGATCACATGTGTGACCACGGCGGGGTACTCGCAGAGTGTCTCGGCGTGGCGCGACGTGCTCACGAAGGCCAGGTTCGCAAGGCGAGTGGCAACCCGTACATTGACCATCCCGTGGACGTGGCGCGCATTCTGTTCTCCGAGGCGTATGTCGACGACGTGGACGTGTTGCGCGCGGCACTGCTCCACGACACGCTCGAAGACACGACGTTGCAGAAAGACGAGATAGCCAAGTGTTTTGGCGAACGTGTACTGCGACTGGTCGAGGAGGTGACAGACGACCGCACGTTATCTCGCGGTGCGCGAAAGCGGGCGCAGATTGCACACATTCTGACAGTGTCTGACGACGCGAAGCGCATCAAAATGGCCGACAAGTTGTCCAACATGCGCGATCTGATACATTGCATACCCCCTGGATGGTCATTGCAGCGCGTACTCGGCACGTTTGCATGGTGCCGAGCCGTTGTGCACCCGAGCACGGTCGGGCGCGCGTCCCCCCAACTCGCCGTTGCGCTCGAACGGGTGTACGCAGATAGGTTTCTGTACGAAAGTAGGCTACATAACGTGATTCACAGAGATGACCGAGAGGTCGCCTCTCTGGTTGAGCAGTACCTGCGAGGGTTTGAGGACGACGCAGAATGAATTGACATTACACGCCGCCGCGCCTATTCGCATACGACAATGTGCGCGCCCATGTCACGCCACCGCGAGTCATCACACAACCGCTCGGCAGCCCAACGACGCACCGAAACGCGGCCCTTCCCGACCACCTGGTGTTGTGCGCTGCGTGGAACTCCCAGTTTACTGCGACGCTTCAAGTGCCACTCGAAACTCAGCGCATCGCCGCGCGTAGCAAAGCCGCAGACCGTAAAGGCAACCGCCCACCGCGGAGACGACGCGGCGCGCATACTCGTGTACCGAGCACCCCCCGTGATATCGCCGTTGTGCTGGCGCAGTCGACGCGTAAGGTCATTTGTAACACCGACATACGTGCGCTGACTACGAGGCAGCGCGAGACAGTAAACAACGTCTGTCACCGTGTTGTCGCGTCCACTCGTCGTGCTGTTTTGACTTTGCACCCTGTCGCCGCTCGTCGTCACGCAATCGATGTCGTTCGAGCCGTCGCTGTCGCTTTCGTCGTCGAACACCGTCCGCGTCGTCGTCGTCGTCGTCGTCGTCGTCGTAGTCATCTTCGTCGTCTTTGCTGTATCCCCTGTCGCCGCCGTCACAGCCGCCGGGGACACTATTGTTGTTGTGTGACGAGACATTATCGGGGAGCGTCGGCACGCCGACGACAACGGGCAATGGCGAGTAGCACGAGAAGAGGACGCTGTGGCGCATCGGGGCCGTAACAGGTTGGAGAGGGAGGTGCTCATCTGGTGCGTCTAGGTACGACGGATATGCGTCGTAACCTTCAAACAACAGGGCACGCGCTCGTTGTGCAAACGCACCTACAACAGCCGCGCACCCCCGTGTCGACGTAATCCCCGAGGCTGCCGTAACAGCCCGGTCAATGTGGTCGATGCACGAGGCCCACTCTATGCTTTCGGCATCGGTGCGGTCGACTCGGTACACGTGCTCGCCCGTGTGATCGCACACCAACGGCGAGCCACCACACGTTGCCCACCACTCGTCTAGATACTCGTTGCACCCCGCGAGCGACATGTCGGGTGTACACACCAGCACCGTCGTCAGCACCGTTGCGCGACTTGTCAGTGTCGAAACTCGCGAAAGACACTCGCTCAACGCACGCTCGTCGAGTGACGCAAAGAATGGCTCAACGGCACTGCGAACGGCAGCGGCACTGGCGGCATTGCTGCTACTCACGAGTTGCTCAAGTGGCAGATGCTCGATGATACACCGAATAAAGTGAAGGCGCACGGCGCACATATCCCATGCCGCCGACGTCAAACACCGCTGCCGCCCCGTGTTCTTCTGTTGATCTTCTGCTGCGGCGACGAGCGCACTCGCACGCTCAAATACGAAGCGGCGCGCGTCGTGTGCCGCCCCAGACCAGAACAGTGCGTGCTTGAACAGTGCGTGCCCCAGTGTCTTCTCGTCGATGCACGACCGGGGCAACGTCGGCGGCGGCTCCCACGGTTTCTCGCCAAACTCACCTACGAGCGCCCACGCCACCTCGTACATCACGCGCCTACACAATGCAAGACGCTCGGCGTCGGTCATGCGACGTGCTCCACGCTCGGTAGACAGACGCCACGCCCGACGCCCGGGTCGATACTCGGCGCCCGGGTCACTCGCGCGAAAGTGCCGAGCCACCTCGTCGTTGGCAACGTAGCCAAGTACAAAGTACACGTGGTCGCCGCGAACATCCTCGTCTGCCTCGTACCTAAACAGCCTAGACTGAAGACGCGTCACGGTGCGATCGGTGTCGTCGTGCGACACGTGTCCGGGACACTGCAACAGGCGCCGTCGTTGCAACAGCGCGCCCAGCCCCGTCGCTGCAGCCATCATGGACGACGTGCACACGATAAAATAAGTAACAGCGGGCGCGACGTGTTTTCACAGTCATGCCGACCCCGTCGTTTATCGCAATCGACAACGATGCGTGGCAACCACGTAGAATATACCGTGTTGGTACCACCACCACCACCACCACCACCACCACCACCACCACCACCGCCGACGTCGCCGCCCCGGACACGTGCGCACGCGCAACAGGCGGTGATGTTGGCTACATCAGGAGGCACCAGCGGCAGTGGCTACGACGACTACGACGACGACGACTACCAACGTTCGTCTTCATTGTCGTACATCGTGTCGTCGGGGGGTGGTGTGTTGAGAGTGTCGTCACAGTGGTCGCGAGCCAGCGACTGGGCAGACTCGCTTTGCGAGCGATTCAACTATGACAATCCGCGCCATGTTATTGTTGCTCACAATGTGATTGCTTACACGCGCAAGTCTGGTTGCAACGGCAGAGACAATGACGTACCACCGATCACGCAACGTATACGAGCCATCGTGCCACGTGTTCACACGCTAGAGTGGAGATGTAACACGGTGAACGGCCTGGCCTCGCTCGGCAACGTGGCTCTTATACAGGCACTTGTCTCGCCTGGTGTACACGCACTGTCGCTGCGTCGCTTGCGCCTGCGTTCCTGTAACCTCGACGCGCAAACTACGCGCCTACTGGCCGACGGGCTCTGTCGGTTGCCACACCTAGAGGAACTGAACGTACGAGGAAATCCAGCGATCGGTGTCGATGCGTGTGTTCACTTGGTGCGCGCCTTCTCGCGCGAGTGCTCTAGCGCTCGCGTGCTGGACGTTCATGGGTGTGCGTCACGCCTCGGTGACAACTCGTCGACCCTCGTCAGGCTGTTAGGGTATTGCACGCGACTCGAGGTTATTCGTGCCGGTGGCTTGCAGCGACGATGGTGCGACTCTCGCCGCGCTAAAGACCCGGTGACCCCATGGCATGTTGTACACGCGGCGGCGGCGGCGGCGGCGGCGGCGGCGACGACGGTGCCCCTGTGTCGCAACCTTGTAGACCTTCACCTTCAGGCATGTGGCATCAACAGTGAGCACCTTTTACACCGCGTCTGTCCGGTGCTCAAACACAGCGCGTCTCTCGAAACGCTCAACCTGCGTCGCAATCGCATAGGGGGTGGTGTCGCTGCGATGCGCGCGCTGTGCGACGTACTGTCAACGACGCGCGTGCGCGCTCTTGACCTGTCGTGGAACATGCTCGACGGGGTTGCATTGGAGGCACTAGGGCGCAACTTGCGTACCGACACAGAGTTTGTGCTCAGCGTGGCACACAACGTGCCGCAGCAGTGTCACCAGGGGTGCACCGTGTCGAGAAGAGTAGTGTCATGTGCGCATCTACGACGCACAGAGATCATTACTGGTTTCCTGCGAGCCATCACACGTGGCGGGTGTGCACGAACGCTGTCGCTGGACATTCGGGGCTTTGTGTTTGGCCATGTCCACTCTGAGGGGGTGCAGGCGCTGTTGCATCTTATCAAGACACATCCAGTCCTGATTGCCCTCAAAATGTCGCCGGCGGGGGCGCCGCGCTCCAGTACTGACAGCGTTATGGGTGCTCTTATCGCCAACCCAGCGATAACAGCGCGCCTTGACGCGCATAGTGATTCTACCGTGGAATACTCGTCTGGATGTCGACAGGAGATTGTCGTGTCGATGTGGCGAGTGGCCAGGGTGTTTACGCAGCCTATCCGGTGCTGTAGCCGTGATCACGACGTTGCGCTTCTTTTACCAAACATTTATGCACTGGTACATCTTGTACGTTTAGTCGCTTGCTCGAGATTCCTCCGCTCCCCGTTGGCCGGGCTGGTCGCACCACGGGTGCTAGAGAACGTTGCTCGTCTCGCCGTCCGCGCGCAGGGGGCGCGCGTGTCGCGCGGGGCGGTTTGTCTTTTTGCGTTGCGGCATCAGTAGCCAGCCCTAGGCGAGTCGCATACGCAGGCGAAACTCAACGGCGTAGTAGCGCCCGCTCATCAACGACCACTGCGGCCGCGTGTCGACCAAGCAGCCTGCCTCGGCGGTAAGGCGCTCGTTGACGAGTGTCTTGTTGGTCGCCAGCCACGTAAGCAACACTGGTCGCGTCGACAGGTCGGGCACGGGCAGCGTCAGTTCGACAACGTCTGCGCCCGGCACCGCCGCGTGTGCCGCTTCAATGTCCGTGTAAAACTTGACAAACGCTGCGTCGAGTGCCGCGCCAAATGCCGCACACACTTCTGCGAGCGGCAACTGCTCGTCGCCGACAAACTCGCGGTGAACAGCGCGCGCGTATGTGCGCAGTGTTTGCACACGCTCGCCAAACTTTGTTGTTCGCGGCGAGTCGTGAAGAAACATACGCACGTCAAGGTCGGTGGTGGTGGTGGTAAAGGCGGTGTTGGCGTCGTCGCTGACGGCGCTGACGGCGGCGGTGGCGGTGATGTTAGACTGTGACACGTCGCGACAGCGTACGAGAAACCCGGCGGGCAGCGGCGGCGGTGGCGGTGGGGGTAACGTAGTAGCGCCGCGTGTCGGTAGAGTGGTGGATGGCATCGTGGTGGTGGTACACGACGCGGGAGGTAACGACGCGAGTGTGGGCTGCGACGGCGTCGTCGTAGAGACGTTGCGCAGTCGTCCATACTCGTCGATTCGTGCGCCGAGTGACACTTTGCTTGGGGGCGGGGCTCGCAGCATTGCGTCGACAACCTGTTGACGAGTTTCGAACGTGCTTCGTTGATCGCTGCTCGTGTCGTCAACAGCCAGTGTGTCGCGCGATGCCATCATCTC
>Ga0209475_10003018_pt1 | contig 16047 bp, 1 predicted proteins | sample tdDd471_FD_187128 | JGI IMG/M metagenome (GOLD analysis project Ga0209475, IMG submission 187128) | Marine sediment microbial communities from the Atlantic coast under amendment with organic carbon and nitrate - tdDd47.1 (SPAdes)... | ecosystem: Environmental > Aquatic > Marine > Coastal >... | reverse complement strand
CAACCGGAATTAACTTAAAATCATATCGATTGGAAGTATATTCTTCATGGGGTAATCTGGTATTTGAGAGCACCAGGCTATTGGATGGAGCGCCACAGGATGGCTGGGATGGTACGTATAAGAACGAACCATTACCGACAGGCTCTTATATCTGGCGAATATCAGCAGTATTTGAAGATGGAGAACACTGGAAGGGAACAGACAATGGAGATGGAAACTCGGCAACGAGTGGAACTGTAACTTTGATAAGATAGGTGCAATGCTGAAATGCTAAAATGAACAAATTATTTTGGTATAGCAATAATTCAGAACAATCTCAAAAACACCATAAAGGGTTATTAATTCAGGACTTTTCCTATCTTTAAAGCGTTGAATTAATTAAAGGGTTGTAACTAATTGATTACGCGCAATAAAAAGGAAAAGGCTTATTCTGACATTATAAAAAGAAACATAAAACATCTGGTATTTGTTTTATTTCTACTGGGTGTATTGCCTGTTTTTTCTCAAATAATGGTATCATCTTCACATAAACCATTGTCGATGACAATATGTGAAAGTGATAGCACATTTTCATTGCTTATTGCCAACACTTCAGGAAGTACAGTTTCAGGTGCTGTATTAGCACTTGATTTACCTTCAAGTTGTAGATATATTCCGGGATCTATAGTAAATGCTACGGAGTTAAATATCACTAACTTAAACCAACCGACTTTCTCCCTGCCCAACATCTTAAACAATACAACGCATAATGTTGATTATAATGCTGAAATTATCTGTGGGTATGATAATACTGAAAATTTTAATTATACCGTCAATCATAATAATTTAGCTTATACAGGATTTGATAGCCCTCTTCAAAATTATTATTATCCATCAATTGTAATAACAAGTATTACCAATAGTTCTGCAACTGTTCAGGTTAATCAATCTGTAATTCGTGATTTTACAATTGAGCAACAGGGATTATTTGCTTCTCTTGATACGCTTGTTGTGATTGACCAGCACACAACCGACATCGAGGTTCTAAATGTAAGTGTTGGTACATTAATTAAAGACCTTGGGCCCGGGCCTATACTTTTCGATACTATAATTATTACCGGTTCTGATATGCCAGGTGGTAATAATAAGTTTGATTATGGTGAAACAATAGTTTTGTCTGAAACAGTAAAATTGGTTGGTTGTGACAATGGACAAAGTACCATAAACGCAACTTGGGGATGTTATGGTGATTATTGTGAAGACCACTTTGCTTACCCATCGGTATCGCCGGCCTCAGGAGTTCCCTTAATAGATATAACTTTTACAGGAAATAATAGGGGATGGGGATTTATAGATAATTCAGGTTTTATTGAGTTTACGGTAACAAACAATGGTACAGGTGCAGGTACAGCCTTTGATATGGTTACTCTTGGAGGTTTCTCTACAGGAGGTGGAACTTATTATCCTAATGGAGACTGGCTTAACGAAGTAGATTCATTTTCGGTAAATGGAAATTATTCAAAATCATTTTTTAATTATGCTGCCGGTGCCACTAACGGTCGGTATGCATATTATTTTAATTATCCTTTTACTTTCGATCCCGATGGTCCGGGAGTTGGTATTGAAGATGTAGATGGGGATGGTTTCTATGATGATTTACCTGTGGGGAACTCGGTTACCGTTAAAGCACATACCTACTACAATTGGAACGAAGCTGTCGCGAATATTCCCACAACAAGTTTATGTGGAAGGGGATGGACAAATAACTATTGGCAAGCTTTCAGGTTTGGATATGATTTAACAGATCAATGTTCCTCGCAACCCGGAGCAACGTGGATCCCAAATACAAATACATTATTATTTCATACCTACAACACACGATCACTAGAGCATACAATTCCTGCTGATATTTATGATGGCACCACAGTTTGGATGGAACAACAAGTATCTACAAATACGATAGTTACAGACGAAGGCTGCCCTAATGATTCGGTTATTTATACAATAGTTCTACCGGATGGAATAGTGGTTGCAGGTGGAACAGCAACTTACAGAGGAGTGAGTATGGGTGCTCCCCTTATAAACGGTAATACAGTTACTTATTTTCTAAATAAGGATAAAGTTAAATGGGGAGGTTGGTTTAAGGTTCCTTTACAGACGGATTGTGATGTTTCACATAATCCTACTGCTACAATTCAAACCAGTTTAAGGTTTTGGTGTGATAAAACCCTATTTCCCGCACGATATTTTACCTATTGGTGTTCCGAATCTCCTGTATTTGGAATCCAGTGTCCACTAGGTGCCTGTGTTGATCCGTATGTAAGCGATTTCACAGTGGAACGAACAACAATGGGTTGGGTCGATAACCAGCTGTCAAAGAAAGTTGATAAAGAAACTCCGGGAATACAGCTCGACTATGCAATGGCAAGGGATTCCATAAAGATATCCACCACAGGTGTGATAAATGAAAATACCGATAGCCTGTATTTCATACTTCATCATGATAATATCCTTGGAAACTGGAGTAACCAATTGTTCTTTAATTATATAACTGACACCCTCGAATTTTATGACGTTGAAACAGCTACATGGTTGTACTGTCATAATATGAATCCGGTTATAACCGATGGCTCAATTTCAGAGCTTTCATTAAATATTAGTAATTTAACAAATACTGGTGGGTGCTTTGACGGCTACACTTTTACCTCTGGTGATTCATTGAGATATTCCATTTATGGACAGGTTAAAGATATTGAGAGGTCACAATGGGAAACTGTCCCGGGTTTTCGATCTCATTTCTATAATATCAAGGATAATAAAGAAGAATATTGTAATGACCGTGGTGCTACATTTAATATAGTTGGCAGTAGTTATACTTTTTCAAATAATACATATATTAACCCGACTATTGTCGAAGGATGCGATGACCTGCAGTTCTATGGTCAGATATACAGATGGTTGGATGATTGTGGCGGATTAATAGCATTCCCAAATGAAGTTCGGCCATATGTGGTTCTGGATACATTAATATTTTATATTCCTGAAAACATCGTCTATCAACCTGGTACTTCAGTACATAGATATCGTTATATAGATGGATCATTTGAAAGTGAGACTGTTTCTGATCCTGTTATCGAATATATAGGAGGGATTACTAAATTAACATATGTGAGGGACATAAACTGGAGTTATTCAGCGTATTGGGACTGTAGTCGAGATGAGGATAGAATTCAATTTTATGCCACAGCTGGTTGTCATCAGGAATCTTCAATTGCATATTCTATCTCCACAAGCGGAAGATATCAGTTTTATGCCGATGGTCTTGGTATCAACCATAATAATACTGCATCTACCAGTAAGCCGTATCTCCATTCTGAAGTTAGTATGACTCCCTTAATAACGACTGCCGAAGGAAGATACGATACTGTTTTCTGGGATGTAAGGCTATGTAATATTACAAATATTGATACCTATAATAACTGGCTTGGTTTCGAGAGTTTATCAGAAGGAATCGAAGTGATTGAAATAATTGATATTACAGTTCCTGCAAGCCCGGTAACTATTCCGGTTTCGTCATACGGACCCGGCAATAGATGGGCACAGTTGGGAACGCTGGTCGGAAATCAATGTAATATTTATCAGGTTAAAGCAATTTATTCAAGTTGTTCTTCGGATTCATTATATGTAAGGCACGCGTTTAACTGCGCCGGCTATCCTGTAAATCCACAATTGGGTTATCCACCAACTGCATATAGCTGTATTGAAAATAACACATATTTATATCTTGAACCAAATGATGTTAGCTTAAACCTTGCTGTTTCCTCTCCTGTAAATCCACTTTCACTATGCGATACGTTGCAATATGAAGCTGAAATATCAAACACTCTTCTGTCCTATGCTTATAATTTATCATTAACAGTTTCTGTACCACCGGGCGTCTCAATACTTCCGTCAACATCAGAATTCAGTTATCCGTATAATTCAGGTGTGTTTGAAATGATTGATGATCCAGTAAATTCACCTGTAGGTAGTAATAACTGGGTTTATAATTTATCTGCTGATACAAATGCAACGGAAATTCTAAAGGGTGTTGATTCTATACCATATAATGGATATAAACTGAAATACAAAATAATTACTGACTGCGATCTGATTTCAGGTTCGTCGATGAAAGTTACAGCGACTGCTTCAAATGCATGTGGATCAGTTAAAAACAGAAGTTCTTTCAGTTCTCCGATTATTATTAATGGCCTTCCTACGAATGTGAATTTATACGTTCTGTCAACAGAAGCTGATAATTACCTGCCAACCTGCAATGTATCTTCAACGGTGAAAACAAAAATTATTAATCTGGGACCAAATTCTGCATCAGATATTGAACTCCTTAGCATTTCCATTGATGATGCATATGATTATGTTCCGGGCTCCCTTATCCCCATTCACAACGGACCATCAGGTATTAGTAGTAATATAGTTTATGGAGGAGTAAGGTTTATCTCATTTTCAATTCAGCCAAATCTGGCAATAAATGATTCAATTGTATTTACTTATGAGTTAATTGATGTCGATCCCGGAAGCTTGGTATGCGATACTATTCCATTAACCACCAACGCTATGTTGGTAGCATCAGTACCATGTTCAACTGCACCCGGAGGAAGTTGTGAAATCCAGTCCATAACATCATCACTTGTAAATAATATGAGTGTACGAAAGGATGATGTTGTTTTTGGAAGTATTGATGCCACAAGTATCCCATCAGGGAATAATGCAGAGCAAGTTACAATCAACTACTCAATTGTTAACTCAGGATATCATCCATTTCATAGCGATAGTCTGGATATTGTTTTTGTTCATGATGCAAATGGAAATGGAATTGCTGATGATAGTGGCCCTGACTCACTATTCTACCAAAGATTAGGAGTGGAGAATCTTCCCGTTGGAGATAGTGTTGACGCAAGTGTAATATTTACAGCCGGTTACGATAAAATATGTTCAATGCTTGCTGCGATAAGGATAAGTGAAGATACATGTATTTGTTCTGAAACTTCGGTAAGTATATCTAACATTCATCTGCAAAATGCAGGTGAAGATACTTCAGTTTGTGTTCAGAATACATTGGAGATTGGGTTTGATTCAATTCAGGGACAATCATATATATGGGTGCCTTCAGTATATTTGAATTCCTCCACAATCTCTAATCCTGAGTTTTTCTACACAGGAAGTCTGACTCAGCCCGATACGTTAACCTATATTCTAATTACTGACCGATCAGGAGAATGTTTAAGTCAGGATTCAATTCAGATTATCATATATCCTTTTGCAGAAGCTTTCGCAGGTTCTGATGAAATAATATGTGAGTCATTTCCCTTCGACTTTGCAACCAGTACAATATTACCAACTGCAAGTAACTTTGATTCGATCAGATGGTATGGCGGAACCGGGACTTTTTCAGATCCCCATTCAATATACCCTGTTTACAATCCCGGAGTAGGCGAATTGGGAGATGTTGAATTATTCCTAATTGCATACAGCATGTTGAATTGTAGTCAAGATATAGCATCAATGATATTAACAATTGATTCTTTACCTGATCCTGATTTTACATACGCCCCGGATGATAATATTTGTGTAAATGAGCCAATTGCTTTCTCAGGTTTCAATAACAATAATACCATAATTACAAACTGGTTGTGGGATTTTGGAGATGGAAGTCTATCGACCGGTCAGATTGCAGACCATTTCTTCACATCTGATGGAATATTTAATGTAAAGCTGATCATCACAAATAATCATGGGTGTATCGATTCCATTACAAAAACTATTGTTGTTAACGAGTTGCCGGTTGCGGATTTCACAATAAATCCTCCTGATACAGCTTGCGCAGATATTGAAGTATTTTTTGATGCCACGAGCACACCTAACATAGTAGACTGGGATTGGAATTTCGGTGATAACTCAGGTGGTTCAGGACAAAATACTAGTCATATTTACTATAACCCAGGAAGTTATCTGATTGAGCTGCAGGTTCAAAATGATAATACTTGTCGTGATACAGTTGTCGACAGTATTTATATTCGACCATTACCATCTGCAACAATTATGGTTTCATCGGCAGATACATCCTGTTTGAATGATACAGTTTATTTTGAGGGAAATTCATCTGACAATATTATTTCTTGGAATTGGGATTTTGGAGATGGTGGAATAGCAACAGGGCAGTCAGTAGAACATGTTTATACACTTCCGGGAATCTATTATTATACTGTGGTTTTTATTGATATAAATAGCTGTACGGATACGATATCTGATTCTCTTTTCATCAGATTACCTCAGACGGCTGATTTTGTTTATTCACCTTCTGACACAAGCTGCGTGAATGAAACTGTTAGTTTTTCAGGTCAATCACAGAACAATATCATCGATTGGTATTGGGAATTTGGAGATGGAAATACAGGCTCCGGCCAGGTTGCCATGCATGATTATCAGTTACCGGGAACCTACGATGTTAGTCTGATCTTTACCGATTTATTTGGTTGTATTGATACGGTTGTTCATCAGGTGATTGTCGACGATCCTCAGATAGGGATTAATATTTTTCCAAGCCCCATCTGTTTTGGTGATACAACTTATTTCGAAAGCACCGGCGACAATATAACTTATGCGCCATATAATTGGAATTTTGGCGATGGCATTGGTATTGGTTCAGGTTATAACACCAGCTATCTCTATACTCAACCCGGTACATTTGATGTTAGTTTGCAGGTGTGTTCAAAAAATGTAGTTCAAACTCATACGGTAAATCCGGTTTGTGTTGTTGATGCAGGTGGCAATCAGGCCACATGTCAGGATGTATATTTTAACTATACAAATTCAGCAACACCGCCAACCGCATCCGGGTATGATTCAGTACGTTGGACAACCTCAGGAATTGGTTATTTTAATGATCCAACTCTTGTTACACCAACATATTTCCCAGATTCTACCGAAGGCAAAATTCAGAATGACACTCTTTATATGAGGATGGTAGGCTATGGAATACCACCGTGTGATAATGATACATCTTACATGTATTTAATTGTTATTCCCGGAGCTTTCGCGGAAGCGGGATCAGACGAAACAGCATGTATTAATGAACCCTATGATTTTGCAAATTCCATAGATTCTGCATTTGCAACTCATTATATTGCGCTTTCATGGTACACTACCGGAACTGGTTATTTCATTGACCCTAATGTAATGAGACCGGTTTATATTCCGGGGCAGGATGAACTGGGGCCCATCACAATGACAATGATAGCAACCAATATCATTAATTGCGATTCCATCGATGATATGACATTAACCTATCATCCAACATATGTGGTTCCGGTCGATATCACAGTTTGTAACTATGATTCAATTTTTGCAGAAGGGGAGTGGCATTATTCATCAGGTACGTATTACGATACTCTACTATCATATGTTGGATGTGATAGCGTGATAGTTACTAATCTGATTGTCAGGCCGAAGATCGATAAAGACTTCTATGTTTCCTCGGGTGATTCATTATGTATTGGAGAAACCGTTAGCTTCATTCCAACGGGATCAGCAAATATTATAAACCAATTATGGGATTTCGGAAACGGTACAACATCGACTGAAATAAGTCCATTATATCAATATGATTCGATTGGAAATTACACTGTAATTTATTATTACACAGATGATAATGGCTGTTCTGATTCAGCTTATCGCGATATTACCGTATTTGAACTTCCTGATGTTTCCTTCGATATTAATCAGGATAATGCATGCGTTAATTATCCGGTTGAATTCACCGGAAGTAGCAACTCAAATATTGCAGTTTGGAATTGGGATTTCGGTGATGGCCAAACCGGTTCCGGACAGATTGTATCACATACCTATTTATTGCCTGGAGAAATGACAATAACCTTAACAGTTACTGATGTTGCTGGATGTAGTGAGACTACTTCTGAAAACTTGCTTGTACTCCAGGCTTCAAATGCTGAGTTTACTTTTGATTTTTTTGCATGTGATTCAACTCAATTTACTGACCTTTCAACCGCTCCTGAAGGGTATAATATCGTAATGTGGCATTGGGATTTTGGAGATGGTGATACATCTGATCTGCAAAATCCTGTACATGTATTCCCAACAAACAATATTCCCGGCGGAGTTACCTATGATGTAAGTTTGGTAATAACTTCAGATTCAGTTGGTTATATATGTTCAAGTATGGTTACTCATCAGGTATTGGTTCAGTCAAATCCTGATATTTTCTTTAACTGGAATCCTGAACCAACTTGCCTTGGTGGAATAACTAATTTCTATGGAGGATCGGGGTTCTATATTGATCAATGGCATTGGGATTTTGATGATGGTAATTTCTCACTTGATCAAAACCCAACACATATATATGCTGATACAGGCTTCTACAATGTAATTCTAACAATTTCAGATACAAATCAATGTGTGAATTCAATGTCGAATCTTGTGTCAGTAATACCTGTTCCTGAAGTTAGTTTTACTATGAGCGATACTGTACTTTGTCATGGTAATGCATTACAGCTAAACGCTACGGGAAGTCAGGGAATAGCTCAATGGCACTGGGATTTCGGAGATGGTGGTTTTAGTAATTTACAGAACCCCTTTCATTATTATCTTTCAGAAGGAACATACTTGATAACTTTAACAGCTACCGATTCTGCAGGATGTTCAGGTACTGCAACAGATCAGATACTGATATTACCAGAACCGGTTGCTGATTTTGAATATCAAAATTATACTTGTGCAACAATACTATTTAATGACCTTAGTACGGCTCCGGTCGGTTATAATATTGTAGAATGGCAATGGGATTTTGGAGATGGATTTTCTGCAACAGTTCAGAACCCAAGCCACAATTACTCCAGTGGTGCTGGGGTTTATGATGTAACATTAATTGTTACGGCCGACTCGGCAGGATATGGTTGTATGGATACCATCATACAAACGGTGTATACAACCGGACTTCCTTCAGTTTATTTTACATGGGATCCTGAGCCCACAACACTTGGTAACCAAACAAATTTCTATGGTACCTCGGGCAATTCAGTTATTGATTGGTATTGGGATTTTGACGATGGTAACTTTGCTGTAGTACAGGAACCTGTTCATACATATAATTCTTCAGGCATATTTTCGGTAAAGTTAACTATAACTGATATTGATGGTTGCCAGAATACTGTGATGCACGATGTTACGGTCTCGCTTCCTCCTGATCTTGATTTTGAATGGAATTACAGCTGTGAAGGAGATCCAGTACAATTCAATATTCTGAGTCCTCCCACAGATATTCCTGCTGTGGAAAGCTGGAGTTGGACCTTTGGTGATGGTGGATTGAGTAGTGATATGGAACCTCTTCATATCTATACAAGTTCAGGAAATTATAATGTTTCACTAACAATTGTTGATACATCCGGTGCCATGGCAACCCTTATCAAAGAAATTTTTGTTGCACCACCACCGGTTGCATTATTCAGTTTCAGTAATCCAACTTGCGTTGACAATAGCATTCAGTTTTTCGATCATAGCTCAACTAGTACAGGTAACATAACTCGATGGAGTTGGGATTTTGGCGATGGAAATTCACAAACTATTGATTTTCCTGATAATCCTGATGTTGAGCATTCCTATTCTTCATTGGGTAATTACGATGTAATACTTACGGTTATTAATTCCGACAGCTGCCATAGTAATTATCAGGATGTGGTAACTGTAAACTCAAGTCCGGAAGCGATGTTCGATTATAATAGCAGCTGCGCAGGCAACCCCATAAACTTTGCCGATAATTCTCTTGAAAATGGGGGAGGTGCTATTATTGCATGGAACTGGAACTTTGGTGATCCTTCTTCCGGAAATGAAAATACTTCTAACCTGATTAATCCATCGCATATATATTCAACACCAGGTGATTATGATGTTATACTGGTTGTCACGAATATAAATGATTGTAGTGATTCAACAACAATAACAGTTGCAGTTGCTGAAGAACCTGAGGTAGATTTTACATTCACTGATGCATGTCTTGGCCTTGACACAGAATTTACTTCTGAAACAGATAATTCTATTCTTGAATATTCATGGTCATTTGGCGACGGCAATTCCTCTCAGGAACCTAATCCAACTCATCAATATGGCGCTGCCGGGAATTACTCAGTTACACTTTCCATATTAACAACCGATAGTTGCGTAGCCACAGAAACACATATTGTTGAGGTTAATCCTCTTCCTGTTCCTGATTTTAGTAATTCAAGTCCAGCATGCCTTAACAATGATATTGAGTTTACTGATTTGTCAGTCTCACCCAACGGCCTCATCGATACCTGGGAGTGGGACTTTGGTGATGGTAATACAATAACTATCACCGCTCCCGACAATCCAAATGTTACACATCTCTACGATAGTGATGGTACATATACTGTTGTGCTTTCTGTAATTGATGATCAGGGTTGTGAAAATAATGTATCAAAGGATGTTGCAGTTGTTAGCAGTCCCCTTGCAGATTTCAGTTTTGAAGAATTATGCTTCAATGAACCCGTACTATTTACAGATATAAGTTCCACAAATGGAGGAACAGATATTCAGAGCTGGCTTTGGTATTTTGGTGATCCTGCTTCAGGATCGAATAACACATCAAATCTGCAAAATCCTACTCATATTTATTCAGCTCCTGGAACTTTTTCAGCAACTCTTATTGTGAATAATATTACAGGATGCAGCGATACAATTGATCAGGAAGTTGAAGTTGATTCATTGGTATTTGTCGATTTCACCATCAGTGATGATAGTATATGTTTGGGTGAATTAGCAGAGTTTACAGGAATTGGAACAAATATCAGTACTTGGTATTGGGAGTTTGGTGATGGTGGAATTTCCATTGAACAGAATCCATCGTATATGTATTCCGCTCCGGGTGAGTATCTTGTAACATTGACCGTTACTGAAACAGGAGAAGATTGTGAAAGTACAGTTAGCAGTACCATTGTAGTATCAGGTAAGCCGCAGGCATACTTTGAGTATGATAATGCTTGTCTTGGTGATAGCACTTATTTTACCGATTTAAGCTTTAGTCAATACGGATTTATAACAGCATGGAACTGGGATTTCGGAGATGGAAACACATCCACTCTTGAAGATCCCACACATATGTATCAAGCCAATACCGGTTATCAGGTGACTTTAATAGTTTCTGATAATTATGGATGTAGTGATACCATTGAACAATTTATAGAGATATTCGATTCACCTATTCCTGCATTTTCATGGAATCAGGTTTGTGATCCTGTTGGAAGAGTTTATTTCTTCGATGAGTCACAACCAGGGGGGGATGGATCACCTATTATTGGCTGGAACTGGGAATTCGATAATGGAAATTATTCGACAGAAATAGATCCCGGATATACATTTCCGGAAACCGATTCATGCTATACTGTTTTTCTCACTGTGATGGATAATAATGGTTGTAGCGCAATGGACTCTAGTGATCAGATATGTTTATTTGGCTCAACTATTATAGATTTTGTTTCCACAGAAGTGTGCTTTGGTGAACCCACTACATTCGAAGTAAACTCCATTCCGGGAGTTGATAGCATCGTATCATATACTTGGAGCTTCAATGATGGAAGCCAGGAAATTACAACCGAATACGATACAATCAGTCATGTGTTCACACATCCCGGTACAATAATCGTAAAGCTTTCAGTTGTTGATACAATGGGTTGCAACACAATATTATACAAAGAAGTGGATGTGGATTCTTTGCCGGTGGCTCAGTTCAATAACACAACAGGTTCATGTGGAAACCCTGTTCAGTTTACCGATATGTCTCTTGAAGGAGGAGCACCCCTGGATTCTTGGTACTGGGATTTCGGAGATATATCTTCCGGCTCTAATAATACAAGTACGGACCAAAACCCTGAGCATGCATACGGATTAGTTGATAGTAGCTACCATGTTAAGTTGGTAACCACAAACACTTTTGGTTGTGTAGACTCTATTATCAAGGATGTTGTGATTGAACCATGCCTGGTTGCTAATTTTACAATTGATTCAAGTGTTTGTGCCAGATCAGAGGTCACTATCATAGATCTTTCAGTATTTCATAGTGATCAGGGTATCATAAATTCATGGAGTTGGATTTTTGGTGACGGAGCAAGTGCTAATTATTCAATATATCAGGATACGATAGTGCATACTTTCAATACTTCAGGTAATTATAATGTTCAATTGATAGTTCATTCAATTGTCTCAGGTGCAAGTTATTATGACACTATATCAAAATTGATAATGGTAATGCCTTCTCCTGATGCAATGTTTTCATTTGATAATACCTGTTTGGGTGATACGGTTGATTTCTTTGATGAATCCATAACTCACGGTTCAGATATATTAACTTGGAACTGGAGTTTTGGTGATAACACATTTCCGGGAAACACATCAGGACAAAACCCAAGCTACTTTTATCCTCAATTCGGGACTTATGAGGTTAGTTTAAAGACTATCAATGAATTGGGTTGTTCTGATAGTCTGCTAAAAAATATTTCAATACATAAACTACCGGTTGCTGATTTCAGTTTTGAGAATACATGCATGAATTATTACACTTACTTTTTTGATGAATCAGAAAGTGATAGTGCAGAGATTATAAATTACCTATGGGACTTTGGAAATCTATTTAACACAGATGATACATCGATAGTTCAAAATCCGGTTTATATATATGATACTGTGGGTAATTTTACTGTGTATCTGCAAGTTGAGGATGATAATTATTGTAATGACACAATTTCAAAGCAGCTTGAGGTATATCCTGTTCCAATATCAGATTTTCTTATTATTGATACAAACCGGCAAGGTCAGATTTATCTTCAAAACATGAGTGACGGGGCATTAAACTATTACTGGGACTTCAATTATAATTACGGTGAGTCGAGTACTGAGACCAGTCCGATTCACCAATTTGACAATGACGGATTATACAGGATTATGCTTGTAAGCTACAACGAATATAGTTGTCCTGATACTGCTTATCATGATTATGAGATATTGTTTACTAACTTATTTGTTCCAAACGCTTTTGTGCCATCCAGTGATCTGGAAGAGTTGCAAACATTCAAGCCTGTTGGTGTAAATCTAGTCAAGTATAAACTCAGTATATACAGTAGTTGGGGGAATCTGGTTTTTGAAAGTACAAAACTATCCAATGGTATACCGGCTGAAGGTTGGGATGGAAAATACAATGGTGAAGAATTGCCTTCAGGCAGCTACATCTGGACAATCTCAGCCATGTTCAAAGATAGAACGATTTGGACTGGAACCGACAATGGAGATGGAAATAAGAATACAGGGGGAACTATAACCCTCATAAGATAATGATATAATTCATCCCGATTGTTAACAGAACAACATTCAACAATGCTGACTCTCGTACTATGTCTTCTGTTTAAAATTTACTAATCCACCATACAACCATTTCCCTCATTTACTGTCCTAATAATATAGCAAAAGGCAGATTTTATCTTTCAATTTAATTTACCTTTGAAAACCAACATGTTCTGATTAGAATTAACCCTTTGATAAATGATATTATTCTTTACTAGAGTACGGTTGAATAAAATAATTCTTATAACTATTTTCTTGTTGATTGAAAATTTTGCAAAAGCACAATTGGTGATTGACAATACACTTACTCCGGAACAATTAGTTCAACAAGTTTTGGTAGGTTCGGGTGTTTCCGTTTCTAATGTTACGTATGATGGGACGAACAATCAAAGGTGTTCATTTTATGATGGTGATAATACTAACTTAGGCATAGATGCTGGTGTTATACTCACATCAGGTTCAATAAATGAGATAGCAGCTAATTGTGATGGACATACTTCGGCATCGTATACCACATCCTATGTGGATCTTGATTTAGAAGCAATTAGCGGGTTTCAGATGAATGATATATCGAGGCTTGAGTTTGATTTTATTCCACAGGCTGATACATTAACCTTTAGGTATGTTTTTGGATCTGAGGAATATGAACAATATGTTTGTAGTGGATGGAATGATGCTTTTGGTTTTTTTATTTCCGGTCCCGGTATTAACGGGCCTTATTCAAATGATGCCGAAAATATTGCCATAATTCCAGGATCTGACCCTCCATTACCGGTTGCTATAAACTCAGTAAATATTGGAGAACCTAGTGCAGGTTACCCGGCAAGTGGTTGTGAGTCTTTGGCCTATTCAGCTTTGTATGTTGATAATTGTGGTAGTGGTGGTTTTGGCACTACAATTGAATATTATGGTTTTACTGTTGTTTTAACTGCTTATGCAGTAGTACAGCCTTGTCAGACTTACCATATTAAACTGGTGATTGGGGATGCAGGGGATCATGCATGGGATTCTGGCGTTTTTCTTGAGGCGAATAGTTTTTCAGCTACCGGTATTGATATTAGTGCTGAGTTTACACATTCCTCTCCAAGCTATGGCTCATTCGTTGAAGGATGTAATAACGCTACAGTATATTTCGAATTATTTGAGCCTATTGACCATGATTATGTTATTGAATTTACATACATGGGGACTGCAACAAATGGTATTGATCATAGTTTAATCCCTGATTCTCTGGTAATTCCTACTGGTCAAACTCTTGACTCATTGGTTATTATTGCATTTCAGGATAATATGATCGAACCTACAGAAACTGTTAATGTAGCTATGGATTATGAGTCATCATGTAGTACATCAGAAGATACTCTGAAATTTAGTATTCTGGATAACAGCATTTCAATGTCAGGCTTAGATACACTGTATTGTGGAAATGTACCGCCCGATACCCTCCATGGTTATCCGCCTGAGGGTGTATATTCTGGTCCTGGTATGGTGGATAGTATCTTCCATCCGGATCAGGCGAATCTTGGATTGAATGAAATTTACTTTACAAATTATTTCATTGATAATTCAGGTAGTCAACCAGATACTGTTTGCACAAGTCAGTTAATGATGTCAACCAATGTTTCCTTTGCAGCAGAATCAATGGCAGGAATAAATGATACAATTTGTCATCGGGCAACCTATGATTTTTCACTTGCTCCAGTTCTAGCCGATACAAGTTATTGTGATTCAATAAAATGGATAACTAATGGTTTGGGTGTTCTTAACAATAATAGATTTCTTCATCCTGTTTATAATATTGAATCAGGCGAATCAGGAGATATTACATTTTCATTAATTGCATATGGTGTTGAACCTTGTGGTAATGATACTTCTTCATTTATATTGAATATCGTTTCTAAACCAGTATCATATGCAGGTGTTGACTCAACAATATGTGTTAATGATAATATTACCTTATATGGTTCATTATTAAATACATCAGCAACTTTATGGTCAACCCTAGGTGATGGGACATTTGATAACCCGTCAGATCCAAATGCAATCTATACACCCGGATCTAATGATAAATTAACTGGGAATGTGCAATTGGTACTATCCGGAATTGCCATGCCTCCATGTGTTGAAATTGCACGCGATACATTATTGCTTTCCTTCGATCCGTTACCCATTTCTGATGCAGGAGTTGATACTATAATATGTGAAAATAATCTTATAACTTTGAGTGGCGATACTACCTTTGCAAGTACGGTATTATGGTCTACTTTAGGAGATGGAAGCTTCAACAATGCAAACATCCTAAACGCAACCTATACTCCCGGACCTGCTGATATAACCAATGGGTTTGTGAATCTTATTCTTACAGCAGAAGCAGTTTTTCCATGTACTGATGCGGATACAGATACTATGACTGTTGTGATAGATCCATTTCCTGTAGCTTTTGCTGGAAACAATGATGCAATTTGCCAGGGTGATGCGTATGATTTTGCTTTAGCGCCTAACCTGCCTGATTCAAGTAATTGTACATCAGTAAAATGGATTACGACAGGAACAGGTTCCTTTAATAATGAGTTTCTTATTAACCCAATTTATACGACCGATCAAACATATATCGGCAATGATACACTTTCACTAATTGCATATGGC